>Ga0131853_10007034_pt1 | contig 20326 bp, 6 predicted proteins | sample TergutLab28metaG_FD_92764 | JGI IMG/M metagenome (GOLD analysis project Ga0131853, IMG submission 92764) | Labiotermes labralis P1 segment gut microbial communities from Petit-Saut dam, French Guiana - Lab288 P1 (version 2) (version 2) | ecosystem: Host-associated > Arthropoda: Insects >...
AGTGTATCTGTGTTTGTATGTGGTACTCAGAACAAATAACGAACAGTGCCCTACACACCGTTAACTAACTAGTTTTTCCATCCGCACTGGATTGTGTTTACAACGCAGTAAGAATTAATCACTGAATGTAATTTAGTGTAATCAAAGACTTAAATGTGCTGTAAAGGCATTGTGAAACATCAACGAATGGTCATGCCGTAAGGGAACATTTTAATTATTATTGTAATTACTCTGTACTTAATAGAGTTCTACTGACTGGTCGTGTCGTGTCGTTGCCAACCAACTTACAATTGGCAATCGTCACAGTAGGCGTTAACTTACTGTGCATTGTCTTTAAATTGAGTGAAGATTTTGATTTGGGTCGGTTGTGTTTGCAGTGGCCGCTGTACCAAAAAGGACTACAAAAAGTCTGATGTTTTCTATAGATACTGAATTCCGGTTGACCATGGTGCATGTAATTAAAATAAAAAGTACTCCCACATCTACAGCGTGTGTTCTATTGATATTCCTTCATCCCCTGCCCAGTTCATTACTCACTGATATCCGCACATTTGACGCTGTAATCTGTCCATTTCTGACGACCCCGTAAAATAAATTACAAGTACACACCACGTGTGTGAAATTACAGCAATAGCAAATTGGCGGCGATGTCGTATTTTACAAATTTTCATTACGTGACGCTACGTAAGCCGTACAGTGGTCTAGGACTGCGCACTTCACGAACCAATTCGCAAAAATATCATGCGAAAACCCGTACATAACTCTTGTACCGAGGCATTTCGTGAATAATGAACTATAATTAGTCATGTGGCTAAATAACAGCGAAGTAATTTTTAATGTGTATTGGACCTGCATCGTTGTGATAACTGAAGAATAAGAACCAACTAGATGCTACTTCTTGTTTTATTATACTTATGATATGCTCAACATGTTTCGGGCAGTTCTACGTGGCAGGCTGCCTGCACCTAACTTCCAACAAACAGCAACCCAAGAACCGGATGGCCCATGTGGTAATCAGCACTATAGTCGTGAGCTCCTGATGATGGGCATAGAAGTGCCCGAAACATGTTGAGCATATCATAAGTATAATAAAAAAGAAGAAGCATCTTATAGGTTCTTATTCTTCAGTTAACTGCGAATTAAATTAGCTACAATGATTCATTTGGTACCGCTTATTAGGGCTGCAGTACTTAGCCATATCTTACAGCAACGACCACATCTGAACGTGTTCTGGTGTGTGGGTGCTGAAGAGACGTCATTCAAAGAACCATATTAGGAGTCTCCATATGGGACGAGGTTTCCTGCCGCCCGTACTCCTACAGGGCATGTGCAGAAACTGCTGACAAAAGAGGGGTAGCCACTTCTTCCTGTTTATATTGCTATAGCAAAACCAACCAGGTGAATCAATGTCTCAAATTTATTTTATTGAAGTAACACTCTACATGTTTCGAACGGTCTTTCCGTCCATCATCAGGAGTTAAAGACTGTACATATTGTAAAAGGCATATATCAGATACTGCTTGCAGATATTGCCGACTGCTTGCTAGCGGGAACGTTCCCGCTAGCAAGCAGTCGGCAATATCTGTTTGACATATGCCTCTCGCAGTATGTACAGTCTTTAACCCCTGATGATAGACGGAAAGACCGCCCGAAACACGTAGATTGTTACTCCAATAAAATCAACTTGAGACATTGATGCATCTGGTTGGTTTGAACCAATATAACCACAAAGGACATAACAACCAGAAGCCCAATCAGTGAACAACGGCCCCAGGAAATTAGCAAACGTCACATACTTAACCCTAAATATAATTACAATAGTATAATAGATATGTCACGTTATGTACATGGTACGAATCACAGCAAAAATTGTAAGCCATCTGGGATCGCAAATGCGCGCAGCCTCGCTCTAAAGAGTTTCATGGTTCTGATGATGACTTTTTAAGTCGAAACATGTCGCCTTAACTTATGTTTTTATTATATAGCTGTGTTGACGGAAATATATATTTATAAAGTGAATGTAAAAATATATTACGATGCACGGCCCTATGGTCGTCAAAAAAGGGGTATCCACATTTTATATCTTCAGACTGAAAGTTCATTTCCTATATTATGCCAGACAAAGGAGATTCGTATTTTGTTCACCTTGGATTCTTATCCTCAGTATATTGCCCTGTAACTCTTAAAGAATAGGTCTGCAAGAGTAAGGTGGCATACTGCTTATAACTGTAGTGTCATATAACTAACATATTCGAAACTACAGTTTTACATGTATCGTATGGACGTGCAAACTCTCCTGTCTCCCCAAGGGAAGAACATTGATCGAAGGTGTTTAGTGTCAGGACGTGACACATTGTACTGAAGACAGCGAACGTAATGCTTAATGAGGAACTTCAGAACATATGAGGATGTATTAGCCGAAGAGAACGAGCTGGAATACAGCGGTATATACTCTATTAATAAGAACACTTGGCGGGATTAAAAATAGCACTTGGAAATAATGGTAGGATAATATTAAAGCGTATCGTAACTGTTGTGTGAGGGTCTGGACTGGATGGACTACAGTCAGTGGGTTCATGGTATTCTGTCATGTAGAATCGAGAGGCTGGCAGCTGTAGGCAGTTAATGAAAGGGCTTCATAAGAGACAGGGATATCTTGACCAGCCCTGCGACTGTTAGCTTCTGTCATTGAACCGTACGACTTGAAGGAACAGTTTTAGAAAACGGGGGCAAGACCGTCGTGTTACGGAAAGACTGTTATACTGAGGAAAAGGACGTGAACAGTGTTGAGTGCAACTGTTGCTCTGACTTGTGAGTAGAGTCGTTATTTGGCAAAACGATTTTTTTTTCTGAAAGAGTGTGATACAGGTGACGTTCACCGGACCCAGGGGCAGATTCGGTAAAAGAAATACTGTTAATTCTTCTGCCTTAGACTTTACGATTGTACCCAAAGTAGTAAACATAAAAATTATAACACTATTGTATTACAGTCTCATAATATGTTAAGGACGTTTCAGAACAAGACCACAGGACGGATCTTAAAATTCGAAAACATATGATAATGGGTGTCATATTGAAGTGAACACAGACGGGTGACACACTTTGCATAGTTATGACAGTACGAACATTTTTGTAGAAGTGAAGTGGTCTTCACTGTGTCAGCGTCTGCTCCGGGCTGCGCAGCGTCTTGTCAGAATATCCTGTATTTTGGTACGCAGCACACGTAACAATGAACTGCGAGTGACAATGTACGTGTAACTTAACAATGTGGTGCGTTCGTGTAACCATTTTTTGCCAAGAAAAATCAGAATTAAGTATTACGTACGTACGCGTGTGTGTGTGTGTGTGTGTGCGCGTGTGTTCTTGAGTTAATTATCCAGCATGCAAAGCGCATGCTCCGTTGTCATCTGTGGCATGTCTGGCTGTAATATGTTTTCCCACATCCCATAAAACGGACGATTTTCGGAAACAAAATTATTCAACGTAAAATGTGTAATTCTGAGGTGTGTCATCCCCGTTGTGTGTAGAAAATACTAATAGTGAGGTAATTGTATTGTAATAACCTGAAGATGGCCGCTATTGGCCGAAACATGTAGTTATGTTTTGCTATTAAATACCATCATAAATCCATACTACCATAGTTGTGGTTTCATGACTGATATTTACCTTTCTGTTAGTAAAATGTGTGTTTCTTCTGTACAATTTTTGCCGAATCATTTCTCATTCTCAGACAAACTGAGAGAGGCATCATTGTATTGTACGTAGGTCTTCAGGTATAGTACCTGCTGTTCTTGTTAGATTTAAGTAAACGAACTTCCGCAGCAGATTTTCGAGAAAAGCCCTCAGGTATAAAATTTCGTCGAAAACTGTCCAGTGGGAGCCGAGTTTTTCCATGGTGACAGAAAGACAAGGTACGCAGACCGACGGAAGGATGAAATTAATTAATAGTCGCCTTTCGCAATTTTGCGAATTTGCCTGATGAAATTGTGTGAGAATGAGTTCACGATAGGCTGATTGTGCTTATGGCGGCCAGACGCTGTCCGTTACCAGCAAATTCAGCAGTGTTCTTAAACTCGTCCCAGGCAGCCCCGCTACAACTGATGAAGTGTCAGTTACCGCACTCTGGTAGCGCGTGGCAGGGGAAGGTCTTTCGTCTTTCCTTCCAGCCGTACCACCAGTTAATTGATAATTATTTTACAATTAGTGTTATGCTAAACGTAAGCGCGAAGATGAGCCTAATCCCCACGACTGGTATATTGGACAGACGTTTGTCACTTTAGGATGCCGCGTCGTGGAAGCAGCACTTGTCCGTTTCCCACCGGCCGTCGGTAAATATTACACAAGTCGGCGGAATCCCCCATTGTCCACTCTGCACTTCAAATGCACACTAGTTTAAGTGGTTTTATATGTATAATAGTTACTTTCGTTCATTTTTCTGCTGACACTAACGGTGGAATTATTATTGTCACCCAGTCCTAATGCTGCCTGATGTAAAATTAAACGTGGTTGTCTTCTGGCTGTGCAGCTACTGTGCGGATTGTTGCTGGCGTACACGTTTAGCACACGTGTCGACAAGGGAAATACAGTAATCGGCGTCCTAACTGTAGTTATAATTTACTGTAAGTGGTGGCTTTTTTTTAAATTTCTGAACTGAATTATTTATTAACATTTCTGTGCAACCCTCGGTGCACTATACGGACCCATAATTCTTCACACGCCGCAGGCCTCGGTGCCTCTTACGTTCGTGAATGCATTTAAGGGCACTGGAAATCTAAAACCCCGCCGTCCTGAGCAGAGTTGGAATTTAAACCGCAGAGTCATTGAATGGTTAAAATGTCAGAATTGCTTTAAAATATTTGTTATTTATGTACGGTTACGTAGAAAAAATTATTCCATTTCTCACAGACAAAATTTTATTTATTTGTTATTATTTTTTTTTTTGACGTTTTGCTGACCGTGCATCTCAGTATTTTATCTTAGCATTTAACCAACTTGATGCACAAAATTTGTTTAACAATAAGTTTTATTTCATGCCTATATGTGTGATGATACCAGAGGCTGTGTAATGCAATTTTGACCTCCTGATGATGAGCACATGTGCTCGAAACATGTAGAGGCAGGAAATAAAACTTATTGTGAAACAAATTTTGTGCATGAAGTTGGTTAAATACTGAGATAAAAAATTTTAGTAGTCTTATATTACGCCAGTAACTGGTGCAAGCACACATTACGAAGATCCTAACCATCCAGGTTTCTCTGTACCTCCTCTTACCCCTTACGCCCAACAATTCGCTGAAGAGTCTTCCCAAGGAATGCGAGTCTTATCTTTTTGTTATCTTCTTCTCAGAAAAGTTTCATGCCCATTCAAACATCTCTGTGTTGAAGTAGCAGGCATTCGCCGAAATTCATCTCCAAATTTAGTCGTGTATGTTAATGTCGCTTCTAAACGTCTTAAGGAATTTTTATAGTACGGTGGTTACTCATTGTTTTAATTTCTGTCACAGTACGACTTGATGCAGGCTTACTGAATAAGAACGTACCTTATACCGACTGTCGGAACAAGAGAGTTCGCTATGGGTCCTTGTTTAGAGATTGAATTTCTGAAGCTAATGATACCTTCGCAACAACAAGAGCTTGAGAGACGCCAGTCTTATTATTTAGCGGTGCAATGTTACTGCCTCTGGCTTCTTGATCAATGCAGCCGTCTGTTTTTTAATTCTGAAGATAACCAAGTACAGAAACAAACATGTGATCTGTTGATCTCTCGGTCTACAATGTCGTGGGAATATATTCGACATCTTGTGTGGGTTCATATTGAACGATTGCATTGCACCTGACAAAAACCAAGATAATATTTGCAAGAATCAGTGGGTGGTGTTACGTGTGTCTTACAGTGTACTGAAGCCCATAGATTTACTTCGTGTATTAGCAGGTTTAGCATTCAAGAATTCTGCGTTCTGTCAACATAGTGCATATGTGTGTCCTGTTGTGAGTATTTGAACAAAACTATTATATCCGTATACACCTTAAAATGACTGGTTTATGAGCGAGGCGAATCATGTTTACTGCGCGGTGCGAAATTAACCTTCAAATGGAGATTAATCGCAAAGTTATTGGCCAACCAATTCTTGTCTTGGGGGAGAAAAGAACTGACATTTCGTTTATCGTGATTCCACCCCCAGTGATAATTGAATCAGAAGCGGTCACAAATCTCACCCGTTTTCATTCAGATTAATGATTAACTCATGCGCATCAATTTAATGGAGTGATTACGTGCGGGAGTTGTGTTCTTTGATCCATTACCGGTAGAGGAGTGTGTATGTTTGTACTTTGTGTGTTCAGTATGACAGAAATGCGTTCCCGACAAATTGTGATTCGTGACTAATAACTAAACATGTTATACAGAGAGTGACTGAATGACTGATTGATTTAAGTATTGACTTGTATTGCAGTCTTTAATCTGAAAGACTGTCTGTTGGAACAGGGAACACATTTGCGAACTCTAGCTGCGGGAACCGGACACATATTTCAGTGACATTTTTAGTAATATCTAATGGTCTTGTAAGCCAATGTTAAAAAAGTCGGACAAGAAACTGATGTTGAAGGTAAAGGTAAAGTGATCCTGTTTCAGGCCCGGTGTGGCCCAGAGGGTGGGTAGAAGTATAGCTCTACTCTTCCATGACCGCGACACTAGAAGGGGGTGAGTGGTCAGCAGCACGCTCCGGCCGCACTTTACACCCAGGAAAGACCCGGTACCCATTTTACAGGAGGCTGCGTGGGCCCCAGGGCCGGTCTGGATGGGCGAAAAATCTCGTCCCCACCGGGATTCGATCCCGGACCGTCCAGCCCGTAGTCAGTCGCTATACCGACTGAGCTACCGGGCCCACAAATTGATGTTGAATTGTTGATAATAAGAAACTTGAAACTTGCGAAGCTGTTTAGGAAGAGAGGAAGAGGGGTAGTGATTGTGACAAAGCAACGTCGACGACTTGGAACCTGCTTTTTTCTCCCCAAGTCTCTTCCTGAAGGGCGGCGAGGGGGGGAGGGAGAGATTCCAGTACTGCGTACCGGTAAGAGCACAAAGATACCTTTATTGATGCCACGGAGCAGTGCTTGAGACAGAGTCGTTCAGACCATTACGAAATTCCATGCCTTTTGCGAAACTCGAAGTTCTAATGGGCTGTTCAGAACAGCTCACTGCAGGAGTCTTCCTGAGCCGGTGGAATCCAGCCCACATCCCACACTTTTTTCTTCATGACCCACTTCAGTTTTAAACACTTCACTGTACGCCCTCTTTAGATTTCCGGTTGAAATCTACACACACACTCTATAATATATATATAGCATGGATTGTACTGTGATTAGGCTACAGCCTGGACGGTCCGGGGTTCGAATCCCTGTGGGGGTGAGGTTTTTCTCTTCTACGTAGCGTTCAGGCCAGCTCTAGGGCCCACTTAGCCTCCTATCGAATGGGTACCCGGGACTTTGCGCTTTGATGAAGCGACGGGGGCGTGAGGTATTCAATTCCAACTAGTCTGAGGGAATGTATGGAGCTGTGCCTCCATACCTATATGTATGGAGCTGTGCCTCCACAACTATATGCCCATATAGAGCATAATGACTACTTCCTTCTCATGCCATTTAACACCACTGACTGATATGGGAAAACCTTTAGAGGTGGCGGTGAGTTATGCAATTACAAGAAGTTCATGTTCCAGCTGACGTGAGCTAATGAAGGCAACACGATAAGGCAGGCGCCTAATAAGGCGCAATCTGGCCAGCTGGAGGTTGCGGGAAAACGCCGTGGGAAACATCCCTGGCGCTTGTCTGGTATCATATTGAGAATGGCCCTGCGACACGTGATATTCTAACAGGCGTAAGGAACTGAGCTTGAAGGTGCAAATGGACCTCTAGTCACGAGTTGCGAGTGACGTGAAGGGGACTGTGCGCGCCGGAGGGGTTCTGTGTGGAAGAATGTGTGTTCATTTGCACCCGAAAATCATGCTTTTCTCGGGTTAGGCATGGTTCATAATACTAAGTATGCGTGGGAACACAGGCAGAATGACAGAAAAAGCCTGTTGGCGTTCCAAAATTCCCGTGCAGTTCATGAAGTTCCTTTGCAGGGCCTAGTATTCAGAGTCTGGTATGCAGTGTAAGCGCGCAAAATGATGGGGCCCATATCTGTAAAAGAAACAAATTCTTACCGCTGCGTTCGGCTAGTTGTGGCAACGTTATTCAAAGAATTAACGAAAGTGAAAATTTACGGTCACTTCAGGCACGACAGTAACACGGCTCACGTAACAAACTTCTCAGTGACTGCCATATAAATGTCTCCGGCAAACGGTCGACAGTTCGCAAATTGTGGTCTCCTATACTTCCAGATATGAATGTTACGCAATAAGATGCAGATCGTGTGCTCGGCCCAATTTCTGCGCAAGGATTGAACGACATAGTCGAAGAGACGTCTCCAGTATTGCAGTTGAACTCCGTCTCCGTCTCTGTTTCGTCCTTACGGTATTACAGGATTGTTGCCTGATATGGACTGCTGGCTACATTTTGGTGTTCTGTTCTAGGCAGGATTATTGGGATCCCTTCACGTCCGCAGCTGTTAACAACGCAGTGCTTTTTTCATCTTATAAAGACAGTTAGAGCGTGAAACTAGATTCAGCGCTGATGTTTCAAACCCGCAATAGTTTGTTGTCATTTTGCACACCCTATAACCTTGCATCTTCATTACAAGAGGCAGACTTGAACATGCTTCTTAGCCTTAGAGAACTCCAAAACATTGGGCGTGTGAGGAGGCTTTGTTAAACGGGCCTAATTTCAAAGAGAAAATTGCCAACTTTACAAACATACGCGGGGCGTGTTGCTGACCACTCACCCCCTTCTAGTGCTGCGGTCATGGAAGAGTAGAGCTGTACCTCTACCCATCCCCTGGGCCACACCGGGCCTCTAACGGGATCACTCACTATAAACATACGTTAATCAGCTTCGCTATAATTACGGCATAAAGAGTACTTCAATAACAGCAGATCTATAACTGTTGGGATTTAGATTCACCCAGAAGAGGCTGCTTGAGTGTAGAATAAGAAATAGATTTTTCAAACGGAAGATGCGAGATAGTGACTACTGAACTGATTCAGAACAGCTTGTCGCCGTTTCTGAAAGCGGCAATTAAAACCTGGCTTTTATAAGGCTCGGAACGTTTTAGTTCAGCTCCCACGAGGAAAATCCATGCATTCGTACGCGTAAATCCACGCATATGTTCGTGTGTATAATGGGCAGAAATATCCATCCTGGCACACACAGACTGATCCTCAATCTGGGGTTGTGTTCCAGCGGCCCCACGACCGCCACGTTCGTCTAGTGTCCTTTAGTAACCGTAAAAATAGGCTCATCGTCTTTTGGATCATAGCCAGTACTGGAAAAGAGTTATACTCCAGTAAAAGATACGGAGAGTAATCTACTTCACTCCGCACTTCTGTTTGCTGTTACGTCATGTTAATATCACCGTTTAACAATTCTCCCTTCAAATACGACATTTCCAGCGTTAATGTGTCACACGAAATAATGCGAATTAAAGCTTTCTTCACGCTGTCGGCTTAAAATTCTCGTTTCCTGCTACCCGCACCTCCGGTCTACGCAATTCCTACCCTGGAGCCCGCAAGCATGCTCACTGCCACGCTTGTTCATAATTCCAAGGCCTTTCTCCTAGTGTAGAACAGAATGATGGCATTTGGATTGTCATAAATGTTTAATATACTTCTTGAGGCCGAGCGTCTTCTGTATTTTTAACATTCATAGGTCCGTGCATCGCTAATATATTCGCAGAGTACAACCAACAAGATGCAACGTTTCACAATTTATTTATTTCTGTAAGACGCTCTACATATTTTCATTGTTACACCGTGCATGTTGTCGAGTTACTCAATTATTACACCAACCACTGCACATATACTGTATAAAACTTATAAAATTTACACATTGAGGATGGTCTTAGGACCGAAACATGTCGGAGCGTTTTTAATGTTTTAATGTATAAATTTTGTATATGTGCAGTGGTTGGTGTAATAATTGAGTAACTCGACAACATGCACGGTGTAACAATGAAAATATGTAGAGCGTCTTACAGAAATGTTTTAATGTATAAATTTTATATATGTGCAGTGGTTGGTGTAATAATTGAGTAACGCTCTACATATTTCGGACGGTTTTTCCGTCCATCATCAGAAGCTCAAAACTGCACATACAGCGTCAGGTATCGGTCTAACAAACACCTGACGCTATATGTGCAGTTTTGAGCTTCTGATGATGGACGGAAGGACCGGACCGTCTGAAACACGTAGAGCGTCCTACAGAAATAAATAAATTGTGGAACGTTGCATCTTGTCGGTTGTACTTTGCGAATGCCTCTTCTGTATATTCCACAACTTGCACTACCTTTACTCTTGTCTAATTTCAAATACGTTCAGAGTTCATTCGTATCCACAGGGAATTGTACCATTTCGCGGATACTATCTTAACCGTGGCCTGAGAGACATAAGAGAGTCTGAACTTTCTGCACCTTGTTTTGTAGGCATACAGGCTATGACTAATTAAGATAAAGGCTTTTACAAAATAATTTTCAGTGTTACCAGGACGTAGTTAAATTCACTGTGTATTTCTCTTGGCGTTCAGGTCATCTTTTAAAAAAAGACGACAGTGACGTTTCATTGGAGGCGGTAATGTGACAGCGCCTCCCATAGCAGGCGGTCGAGTTCCGTGCTCTCGACTAAATCAGACGTCTGTATTCCGAGTCTGCATAGGTAGGTAGGGGAGAGATTACTCAGGCCTTCTTTTCGAAGGTTCTTCCATATTTTTGCACCTAATCTCTATTCGAAAGACTCTCTTACAACCTTCAACAATATAATAACTACACGTCTTTACATCGTCCTACTAATAGGAGTGATTTCAGGCTTCCGCCGCGAAGTATATGAGAACTGCGCTCTTCTGTGTTGTTATGCAGCATGTAGTGGCAATTCCTTGTCTTCTTCCTCCTACTAAGTAGAAAACTGTAATTTCAGCCTTCTAACTTGAAAAATTTTAATCCAACCATAAAAGTAGTTCCAGTTTGCAAACAGATTGAATAATTGTTAAGTAAGCAGTTAACTGTCAGTACTTCATAATCCAGAATGTACAGGCACTGCCAGAAGCGGGCTGCAATGCAAATACATGTCATTACACACAGACTGAAGGCTTCCGAAAGGTGCAACGTAATAACACACAAAACCTAATTTCATTTTTTAGATGTTTTCGTCAAACCCAGCGTGCATCTCACGTTTTGTCACACATCGCTACCAGCTTCAGCACGATATGCGACAATATCATAAGTCTAAAATAACAACAATTATGGCATTCGTAATGTTTGAACATAGACACCGAACACAAGATAGTCTGTTAGTGAGTAAGGTATAAACACAGCGGGGAAACCATACACAAGGTGCTCCTGCGATATGAATATTTGTAGGCCTGTACATTTATAAGAACCACTGCATACGGAATGCTTCGTTAAATGCATGTCTGTACTGTAACCCTTCAAGCCATGTAACAACATCAAAACCTAATTTAAGCTTAATTTATCTACACAAAACATGTTTTATATATGTAATTGATGTGCAGTCCCTGAAGATGACTCGAGGAGGGTCGAAACATGTTGGAGATGTATTTTAAAATTATATACATACATATATGTATATATATTCTGCATATTTGGGTCTTATATAAGTATCGATTAATGCACGGATATGTTTAACATAATATTCGAAGAGCTGTTAGCTTCTCAGGAAGGCATGCAATCCATGGAGTTCAGTGTTTCCTTAAGAACACTACCGCCATCTTTTGTGTGAAACGTTTTTGGTGTTTGCCACGCCTTCCAAATCTTTGTCAGACACGATGTTGCTGTGTTTTAACACTTCAGTCATCCTTCTCAGTGACGAGGTGGGTCCCGCTGTGTGCTAGACGCCATGCAGATTAAATTCAAAAGTAGTGTATTTTGTCAGGGCGACATGTTTCGACCTTATAAGGTCAGCCTCAGGCCCTCCAAGAAGACAGATCCAAGAGTTGTTTATGTTTCAATGCACTGTGGGATCCCAAATGCTTACAAGCTTATGTATTTTACACTTCTCTAACAAAAACTTGTAAGCATTTGGGATCCCACAGTGCATTGAAACATAAACAACTCTTGGATCTGTCTTCTTGGAGGGCCTGAGGATGACCTTATAAGGCCGAAACATGTCGCCCTGACAAAATACATTATTTTCATATACAAATACTGTGTTGTGTTATCAACTGATGTGTTGTATTTTTATGTTATCACTTCGGGATGGAAAACAAAAAATAAAAAAATTAAATTCAGTTAAGAATCCTAAGAAATTATTTCTTGATTGATCGATATCAGGGTAAATCCAGGGTAAAGACGCCTGGTAGGTAGAACAAAAATTATTCCTTTAGATGTTCGTTAATTTCACAGAATTTAATAACGGGTTACACATCTTGAGTATATGAACACCTGTCAAGTCTGAAACGTGCTCCATGAGTCTCGCTTTGTACCTCGTCCTGTGTATAGACTTGCAAGTCCTTTTATTTGTGGCAGTTCCCTTTAATTTCTTTTAACTTACACGGGCAACACTTGGCCACCGTTCCACCCTGCGGGAACGTCATGATACCGGAAGGACTGAAAAGTTTAAAGTTCACACCCCAGCCATTATCATAGCACACAAGCCACCAAAGTCTTTTATCTTTTGTAATAATAAGAAGTATGAAGCTGAAAGTAAAGACTGTGGAGAATAAACGACGACTGAGAAACGACAAACGCACAGAGAATGAAAATAAATATTCAACGTATGGAAATTAGCCCAAGCAGCAGCAGCAGCAGCAGTAGAGACAACAGAAGCTAGAAGAGACTTGTGTTTCTTTTTCTGACCCCTCCTCAGTGTGCTGCGTGGTATGTTAGCACGGTTCACACTGCTGTTTACTTTTGCTGACGACGGAACTCAAAAAAAAATTGGGTGGGCATGAAGCATGTATGGTTGAGTTACGTCGCGGAAAAGGGGAATGGGCGGGGAATGGTTAGTGTTAATTGCAAGGTGTTTTAGGAAAGGAGTTTGGTTTCCGTTTTCTTGTTGCATTGTTAAGCCCAGTACATTGCGTTGTACCGTAACATGGCCCTTGTTCGAATATTAGACTGGACAGTCAGCAGGGTTCCTTCCTCCGGGAAAGAGCTGCACGGCGAATACGTCTTTCATGTCACACTGAATTGCCTGTGTAGGAAACAAAGTTTGTTTATGTTTAAAAAGAGGCCGTGTTGAGATGAAGCCCACGTCACTGGGAAATAAAACTAGAAACAGAAATAGGCCTAGTCAAAAATGCAGCATGATTCAAGAAGTACTGAACACCACAGTCGCCTGGATGAACACTGGTGCCCAATTGTGGTGGAAATGCGTAAAATTTTCAAACCCGAAAATTGTAAAAAAAAAAAAAAAAAAAAAAAAATTTACGGTAGTTCCACAATTTGGTGCATACTGGGTGTTCATGTGGTACTTAGTTACTATGTCGTGTATTTTTGACAGTGTTCGATTCTTTTTGAATAGCACTGTGCAAACAACGTGGTGATACAAGAATTGCTATAGTAATGAAAATCCAACTAGATGCAACAGTACACAGTCTGATTTATTTTACTGCAAAATCACTCTACACTTTTTCGGTACAGGTCATAATATCGATACAGCTACTAACCTCCAACGTGGCCACGTTGGAGGGAAGTAGCTGTACCGATATTATGACCTGTAACGGAGGCTGCGGTTACAGTTTTTAGTACTTCTGATGATGGGTGCGGTGGACACCCGAAACATGTAGAGTGATTTTGCAGTAAAATAAATCAGACTGCGTACTGTTGCGACTAGTTGGATTTTCATTTATATAGACTTATGATGCACGGAACCACGAGCTTAAAATACAAGCAGTGACTTCAAAGACACTCCACTCCCCACGTGGAAACTTGGAGAAAATGTGTGAATTTGCATGGAATGAGGTGGGCAGACTGTGAGTGTCTGCGAGAAAGAACAGCATGGCCTGATAACTGAAATTTGCTCAGTTACGATTCCCAGTAATAGAACCGAACCACACGCAAGAGACCATGGGGGAAGCAGCTGCGATACTGAGATTCTAGAAAAAGTTGCAGTGTAGATATTTTTTTGAAGATTCACTTGAGTAGTATACACTTAGTGCCCTCCATATTTTTCGTTACAAGGATTCACCCAGATGTAATCCAAAACTTGCTATCGAGGACATCTTAAAATAATACCATCCGGCCCACCGCGTTCAGAAAATCGGTTCCAATTATCGTGTTTTTATGGCCGTAAATGTAGGAAATATTTCCACTATAGCAACTGAATTACTGTTCATGACAACGAAACGAACAGAATGCTGAGAGGATTAGATGTACCAGAATTACTTCTGATACAAAGAAGAGCAAGAGGAGCAGTAGAAGAGTAAGAAGAAAGGAAGAAAGAAAGAAAAGAGAGAAAAGAAAAAGAAAACTTAACACTGAATTATCTCATTTGATGCCTTTACAGAAGTAATTGGTAGCATATTTGGAGTTTCTTCAAATTCACTTTTATTGGCCTTGCAGTATTTCCTTGATCGACCTATCTCACCTTAATTCATCTTCGTATTCATTTGTGCGAAAGCCTTTTAAAAGGAATATTCTGGAGTAGTCTTTATTAACCTATTAATGCCTAGCGGTTCTTTTACGTACCATTAGGTTTAACATTCAAAAGTCTACACGGTGCTCGCTTTGCGTTGAGTGTTTTGTACGTATCTCAGAACAACGATTTTTGCTTTATAAATCATTAAAATGATTGGTTTTTATAACCGTGGTGGAAAGTGTTTACAGCGCGGTGCGGACTGATTCCTTATATGAAGCAGATTAGGGTTAATCTCTAAAAGGTGAATTCCACTGCACTATCCTCTGTGGCGCTTGCAGTTAGTATATCGTACTTTCGTACATTCATACGTTGTTGTCCTCCATAAAACAACCCACCCAGCTCATCAGTCGGTTTGCATGTCTTTCTCTCAGGGAATCTAAGTGTTCTAGGTGGTGGAAGAGTAATTTTATAAGTAACTGGACACCATTCATTTTATTTATATTATTTCACGATTATTGGAATTTACAGATGTGTTGGATGCATGGATGAGCTTTTGAAAAATGTGTGCACTACTAGCCTCGGTATCACGCACACAACTTGACACTTCCAGGGTATAAAACAGACTCTTGCTTGAGTTAGGTTTTCGAAAGTCGTAAGCTTCAAGTTCAAACCCCCCCCCTCCTTGAATATTCTTACTGTTCCCGATTAGCTAAAATGTTAAATTTCTCTGCTTCCTAATAAGTCCAAAAGTAAAATATTTGAATACTTTAACACCATTGGCTTTCATTTATATAACGTTGTTTCATTGTCGTCACCCTTGTTAACTTCTTCACGCGTCTTACTGATTTCTCTTAATGTGCAAGCGTGCTAAATATTGTAAATCTTCCTAGCAAGATTTAAGATGTCCAAAAGCTGCCAAAGTTTACAATGTCAGTTGTTCCAAAACGTTCCCCTAAGTCATCAATTTGACACTGACAAACATCGAAACTGCCAGCTCACTGTACCTGCCATAAAACTCTCTGTCCTTGTTATACAGACTCCTTACAATTTCCCTTCCATCATAAACTAAATTACTAATTTTAAACAAATCTGACCTATCTACCAAATGTACAATTTTTGACTCTTAATAAAGGAATTAAACATCATATACCGGTTATAATACGGAGATGTCAACACCGGCCCACTGTGGTTCGGGTCACTAGTTCCATGCCAAACGAAGCAAGTTTCGTGTTACATTTCATAATTCACAATCTGGGCACTGGCGTTCACACTGACGCATTAGTTACATAGATTAAAAAATTCATGTTCTTGCTGTCAGTACCAACACAGATATGGTAATGCAATATAAGGTGAGGTAAATTCAGTCAAAAACACAACTATGAATATATGGCTAAGTGATGGTTTTTATTAGCAATAGAAAACTACATGTTTCAGCCTATAGCGGTCATCATCAGGTTTTGACAACTTTCTTGCTATAAGATTTATATATAATATATATTAGAGGTTTCGGCCTATAGCGGTTTTGACATCTTTCATGCTATAAGAGTTATATATAATTTATTAGCAATAGAGAACTACATGTTTAGACCCATACGGCCATCATCAGGTTTTGACAACTTTCTTGCTATAAGAGTTATATATAATATATATATTATATATAACTCTGCTATAAGAGTTATATATATATATATATAATATAACTCTTAGAGCAAGAAAGTTCTCAAAATCTGATGATGGCCGCTATAGGCCGAAACATGTAGTTTTCTATAGGCAGTAAACACCATCATTTATTGTTATTCATAGTTGTGTTTTTGACTGAATTTACCTCACCTTATAGTTTAAACACAGCGGGGATGGCACACCTAAAAAACAATGGCAATGCAACACTGTTCGTTCCTCGTGTAAACACTTCAATGAATCTTCGGGTTCCATAAAATGCGGGAAATTTCGTGACAAACTGAGTCACCTGTTACCTTCTCAAGGAGCCTGTATCATGCAAGTCGGTAGTTAATGCAAGGTTGTGCATAATTAACTGTGAGGTTGGCTCGCGTGTGTAATCTTCGCACTTACAGAGCTCGGCGCAGCGTTGCTGATTGGCTCAGGAGCGAAAGAATATCTTATTTCTTATGGAAGTTTTTCTACCGCTCCAGCAGTGCGTAAAAACTCGTAAAAGCAAGCAACACAAGAAAACACCTCGGCCCCCCTGGATTTAGTGAAACAGCGCTTAGATGAATGTAATGGACGGAACCTCCAGGCGGCATTCGGTGAGTTTCCAAAGTATAACCGGTCACAGCAATTAAAACCAACAAAGCACACTTGTTTCGGAAGAAAGCCCCAAAATTCTACAAGTTATCTCATGCGCGTTTTTGCTCTCCTTGAGTCATTATTAATTAGTTACGGCCATATTAACTTTTTACATTTTTATATTTCTATGTGCGCTGTCGGTATGGCGACTTGGTACGGGCTGGAGGGCCCGGGGATCGAATTCCGGTGAGGGGGAGATTTTCCACACCTGTCCAGACCGGCCCTGGAACCCACCCAGCCTCCTATACAATGGCTACCGGGTACTTCCCGGGGGTAAAGCGGCCGGGGCGTGGCGTTGACCACTCACCCACCCACGTCTAGCGCCAAGGTTAAAGAAAGAGTAGAGCCATACCTCTACTGTACCTTTGGGCTTTCGTGGCCTCTTCTAGGGCGAACCTTTACCTTTGTGTGCTTAATTGGTTTACTAATTCGCGAAGTATGTTGCATGTACTACTGTGTGTAACTACGTGAAGCATCTCGATAATGAAACGACGAGTTGAAACGTGTTGAAGACAGAGCATAGACTATTACAGGTTTATGACTAAACAATCGTATTTTTGTGTTATTTAATAAAGAAACACGTGGTAGCATGAAGCGCTGTAAGACGTGTAACGGAGTTCTATCAATTCCGTGCAGTGCGAGACATTACATAACTGACCTCAGCGCCTCTCATTTTCACAAAATTATCCCTACGAGTTGTTTGCAATATATTATCCATTATCTCTGGTCAATGTCTCTTAAGCAAAGATCTCAAATAAGGGCAGTGCAGGTCCACAATAATTCAGCGTTTGAGCCGGTCTTACGAAAACACCTTATATTGAGATGCCCCTTCCCTGCTGTTGCTCTACACATGCGAAGGTGGTCATCATGATAGCTGTCGTTGGGCAGTATGATATCAGCACTGTCAAGGCCGAGAACCGTGGGTGATTTCTAAGCCATTCCCGGCAAAGTCATGAACCTGAACGCCCGCAATATATTGTTCTTGCACATTGCAGACGTACCCTCAAGCCTCTAGTCAACACAAGTCTATCATCTTACATAGCTAAATTATTCACATTATGCTGTGTGCTTTGTCTCACCTCGCAGGCCAATGTCAATAAAAGGAATGGAATTTTCTATGTATTTTTTGTATTTACACCCTCCTGTATTTGCGTATGATCGTGGATGTTAGTTCTTGCCTTGCAATTCCGCTTTCTTGTTTTGTAGCTGCTGTACGTTTCATTGTTTGCAGTTTTAATTATGTCTGCCATGTTCAATATACTTAACTCTGCCTAAAGTGTAAATCCATTTGATATTGTACCGAATACTTCAGTACAAAATGGACTGCGCCTTGGGCTATTTATTAACCTTTAAGTTTAAGGTGATCCATCCCCGTTGTACCTTATACGAATGTTTATTAAAACACTTTTAAGATTCATCTTGAAACACGTAGAAGGCATATTGTGTCAGCTTTGCCGCCTTTCTTGTGATTCAGGAACTAGCATATATCCAAGGTTGAACTGCAGCATGCCAAGTTTCCGTCTCCGTAGTATTCGGGAATGAACGAAGAAGAACGGCCCTCGAAGGAATATTTATTGTGTGTTCCTAACTCGTGTGAGTTAAAAGTCGCAGCTGTTGTGTTTTGTTTTCTGTGCGTTCCGGACATGAAATTTGACAAGTGTGGGGGAGATCTGTGTCTCACGCACTGAGCACCGTGAAATGTTCCGGACTAATCACATATTAATTAATTAGCAGAGAAGGCAATTAGTCTGTAGTCCTTCCACTTACAATACAATGACGAGGATTTGGGATAATATGCCTCATGCGGAACGTGTTAAGAAATCTGAGCTGTACAGAATCTAAAGTCACGTGTTAAAGTTGAAAGCAGCAGGTTATGTCGAAACGTCCGTAAATACAATATGCAATGTGTCACAACACAGAATACCAGAATTTCACGTTGAAGACGGAAGTAGCAGGTTTCTGAGCACCGGTAAACACCCACAAGAGACGTGTTATCGTAACCTTTGACCACAGTCCGAATTAATGGAGGTTTACATATTTCAAACCTCCGGAAGGGATACCAGTAGACTGGTAGCATAGCGTGGGAGTGGTGTACAGCACACATGATTTAAAATAATCAGAGTGCCGTACTTATGGCGTTGCTGCAATTTGTCAAGGCTGTAGACTGCACACGGAATATCTCTCAGTGCAGCATCGTGTTGTTACCAGCCACACTGCCATTACGTATAGTTCCTATAAGACCACGCTCTCTCTTCTTAGCTTCTTGTCGTGTCTTGGGGATTCTCTGTACCCTTCCCCTTCCTACAATGTGATTGTCTCACCCCTCCTAACAGACTGGTACCCTCTTTCCACCCTACCTACGCACAGACAAGTGACGCTCGCCAATAAATCCCCATTACACAGACCAAACGAAGATGAAGATAGGTCTGCTTATTGATCCAGCAACATCCATTGATAAGATGTGCCAGGACGGAAAAATATCTCTGGAAGAACATCTAATCTTACCACAATCTGGCATGTCGTCATTTATTTCCGCATTTCTTAAATAAAGCCGTTGATAACAGACACGACATGAGGCATAAGCAAATCACTCTATTTCCGGAAGTAAGTTTCAGTGTTTGCCCCTTTTAGTTCCCTTCGAATTTCCCCCCCCCCCCCCCAGAACGGTGTCTGCTGAGCTTTCTTTTACTTCTCCGTCTTCTCAGATCAAGTTAAATTACAAATAATTCAAATTTAGCGTACAACATGCAGGTTGGTGTGTGGTGTGCTATGAGTGCATTTAGGTTTAGTGGGTGTAGTTTTTTTTAAGCTATAAATTTTCAGCGGCGTATTACATTTTAACAGCATATACGAACGCCTGTCCGATTACGAGAGAAGGTATAAAGTTTTTTAAATAGCCTTTGCAGTTAAATGATTTGTTCAGATACTGATCCTGATGGCAGAAGAATGAATATTTTATTGTGTCTTTCTCGTCCGCCAGATCTGAAATCCTCCTATCGATTTTTTTTTTTTAGTTTCTTGGTCTGTTAAAACGTAAAGTGAACACTAAATAATCCTTACACTGAAGACAATTTTAAAAAAAAAGTATGGCGAGTAAAAGACAATATTAACTGCCAATGCATTGAAGTACCACTTTCCAGCGCCTTCTATAAACACGATGCGTTACAAAACTATTATCTTCTGCTATACGTTAAATTGTAAGGGTTAGGCCCCGGCTCAAGGCAAATTGGAATAGCGGCGATGGCTGCGCTGCATACCGTCTCTCGAAACGGTCTGTGCATTGCGAAACGGTATTCAGCGGATAAAGGAAGGACCCTGTATATTCTTTTCAGTTGTAC
>Ga0131853_10007035_pt1 | contig 20326 bp, 15 predicted proteins | sample TergutLab28metaG_FD_92764 | JGI IMG/M metagenome (GOLD analysis project Ga0131853, IMG submission 92764) | Labiotermes labralis P1 segment gut microbial communities from Petit-Saut dam, French Guiana - Lab288 P1 (version 2) (version 2) | ecosystem: Host-associated > Arthropoda: Insects >...
ATCAGTGTGGTATTCCTTTGCATCCAGAAGGCTGCTACACACGATATCATATGCTGAAACATTACTGAAGTTATGTTCTAAATTTCAAGTCTTTATCTCATATAGTATTCGTGTAATTATTTTGTTACTGAAATCATGAAAGAAGGGGCCATGGACCCTCTAAATGGCTGGAATTTTATTTAAATAGCTGGCAGTGAATGTGTTAAAGTGTCATAACTGAGGTTGCTTAGTGTCTCCAGGTGGATGTTTGAGTACAGCTTGGAACATGTGACAGCCACCATCCTTCCAGATCATTACGTATTTGTCATAATCATCTTTTCAGCTTATTCATCGTTGCACACCATGTGCAGTTGAAACAGAATTGTCAATAACATGCAGATTGCTCACTCAACCAGTCCTTGATGAGGGCATTACTTTATTAACTCGCTAGTGATGAACAGTTTCTTGAGACAAGGTTTCCTGCCCTGCCTAATGATTATAACACCTCCAAGACATTCTGAAATTTGCTGTCAGACTGCGCTAGTATTTCTTCTTTGCATAACACATTTCAACTGTACGCTCTTCTGTGGTCTTTTCTGTGACTACAGGGTGCATTCTACTGGTTGACATACACCGCAAGATCATTTGCTGCAAAAACAGGACTTTTTGTCGCTTAAATGTAGCTAGCTGCCAGGACCAGCAGGGTGTCATTTAGATAAGTGATGAGATAGTTAATGTGGGAAAGGAGGAGCCCATACTATGGCAAGCAAAAGCAATCCTATTATAGGCCTGGTCATGCCCTGAGGGTTCCACAAGTTTGAGGTTCCCAGATTTCAAGACAATTGGCACATGAAGGTGATAAGGTTGTCAGCCCTATGCACCGGCTGCCTTTACCCCCCAGGAAGTATTCCTGTTACTCATTTCTGTTGGAGACTGGGTTGACCCCAGGGACATGGCACGGCCAGAAGGATTATGTCAATGGAAAATTCCCATGGCATCATCGGGAATCAAACCCGCAACCTTCTGGCTTGTAGTGCAATGCCTCAACCAACTGTGCCACCATGTACCCTCACATACCATTACAAGAGCCTGTACAAACGCAAGGTCTACCATCATAGAATATGTTTTTTTTATGAATTGCTTGTATTGTTTGCATTGTCTGTCTTTGCAGTGCATTCTCACTGGCTATATATACATGCACCAATGAGAATATAGAATTCCTGAGTGTCCTGTTGTATACTGTTGTAAATGTGGGTGCAGGAGTCCCATAACTTGTGTGTCCGAGAACAGTCACGTAACTCAAATGTATATGTCAGTTTTATTTTGTAGTCTCTGTGCTCGTACTCTGATACAGTTAAGGTACAAACTGCTAGTTATCTAGGGGCTGGTAGACAGTCCAGAGTGTGACAGATGCCAATAGGCATCTGAAATGGCATCACATGTTTTTGTGGCCTTGAAGCACTGGCAGTACTAAGATTTAGGCACCTGGGCCATCATTTCTTTAAACCAGGTGACTTTGTCAACATCTCTGTCAGCAAGGTGCTGCTCTTTGTTTTAAGTGTGGGCTGTCAAATGCTTAAGCAAAGGGATGCGCGTAACATTGGAAAGTGCCGAAGTGCAAAGGTCACTGTGGTGCTTACATACTCTGCTCTCAACTATGTTATTTCTGACGTTGAATCACATAGTCAAGATTGAACTGTGGCTGCACTGTCAGAATTGCATCTGTAAGTTGGCATGATACGTATTCAGGACAAGAAGACGCTGCGTGAATCAACACCAGACAACTCTGTGGCTCACCTCCAGGAGGAGCTCATAGCAGTGAAATTGCGGGAGGCTGAAGCAAATCTGTCTCTTAAAGATCTCCGACAACGAGTGGGGGAACTGAGCCAGCACTGGCAACGCCACCTTCAGGTATGTACACACATAGATCTGAAGGTAATTCGTGAGGGATTATTTAAATTTCTTAACGCAGGAATTCCCATTGTGATTTGAAAACTAAGTACGAAGGGTAAGCAGTCAACATGACTATTTATAAAAACAGACACTTACAGGGTTCAGTCCAACACAACTGTTGTGCTGCTCTGTCCCTGTCAGTGTCTGTTCTGAATATGTAAACTCAACAGAATGACTTCCATCAAGTTACAACTATTTATTATATAAATGCTATTTGTTTCTATATACAATTGCTACATGTTTCGACCCTTAAATGTCATCATCAGGCAGCAATTAGTGAAAGGTTGATGGTGAACATTTTGAGTTTCCATTTCTGTGAAAGAAATACCTTCCTTACATTTATTTGCTATAATGATGGCATTTTACTAAAACCATGTAACAAGAGCCTTGAGTGTTTGTAACATAGAAACTTAATTTTTGTCCCTGTGTTCATCTTTCATCCATGTTAATATAATTAAGTGTACAGTGGGGTATGCTACAACAAAGGAATGCTGCAATGAACAGTTTTCATTAATAAAATGAGGATGCCACAATGAACACAGATTCTACAATGCACACAGATGCTATAACGAACGCGGAGGAAAGTTCAGTTATCAGTTTAGTTCAGTTATCTATTTGTTCGTACAGTGTATAAAAGTTAAATAAATAATTTTTTTTATTATTTTTGCACTTATAGTTTTTATTTTGTATTATACTTTTCCTGTTTAAATGGTTGTGTTGGATGGTAACTTTGCTCTCGGCTGTGGGCCTGGGACGGATTACCTCTAAATACATATATTTCAATGTATGCTAGAACAAACAGATGCTATAACGAATGAGGTTCTTGAACCAATTATGTTCATTCTAGCATACCCCCCTGTATTTCATTGTATTCAAAGATATATAGTTTTATTTATTGTAAAGAGTTTATAAAAGCAATAAAATTGTGTCTTCCTTAATTTAGTGTAGTAAAAAAAATTGAACGTCTTCTTTTTCTTTGTTTTCCTTCATGACGTTTGGTTGTATGATTTTTTATATAGTTTTATGTATAAAACTGATGTGTTTGAAAAGTAAAGAGTTGTGTTGCCTGATTTACTTTTGGTGCTTATTTAAATTTTGTAAGTTCTGTTGACATTACTGTGTCTTGGGTTGTGATGTGCTGTACTTTGGTAGATAGGCACCATTGTTCCGAGGACTCTGCTGCCTCCTTCTTCAGCATACTGTAGCAATGACTCTGCCACGCTGATGACAGAGGTAGCAGCTTTTCTTGGAAGATCAGTATCTATCCACCCAGCTACACATTGTCACATCCCAGGAGGCGGTAACCTGTGCAATCACACTGCAGGAATCTCAAATCATACATTTCTTCATACACTTGAAGTGCATGTTTTCATCACATTATGTGAGCGCATGTTCTTGTGTGCGCAGGAACATCGTGTGGAAGCAACCCCTCCGCCTGATAGCACACCCAAGAAACTACTATTCTGGGAGAATCGTGGCAACGAAACTCAGAGGCTTGAGGAAGAACTGATGACCACACGAATCAGGGAGATGGAGGTCCTAACAGAATTGAAGGAGCTGCGACTCAAAGTAATGGAGCTGGAAACGCAGGTGAGAAGACAGGGAGTAGCTGTGGATGTGTAGCAGTGTAGCAGTAGGTGAGAGGACAGGGAGTGGCTATGGATGTGTAGTGATAGGTGAGAAGACAGGGAGTGGCTGTGGATTTGTAGTGGCAGATGAGAGGCAAGGGAGTGGCTGTGGAGATGTAGCAGGAGGTGAGAGGACAAGGAGTGGCTGTGGATGTGTAGCAGCAGTAATAAAATTTTTGACCCAGGGGTGGAACATTTGGCAGTTAGCTGGTCTGAGATCTTGGTCTGGAATTCTGCTATAGGAACGCAGACATTCGTCGTATTCTGTAGGTCCCTAAAACTGGTAAGTTTCTTCCTTCCATTTCCTTTTCTAGTCTCCATTCATATTTACTTCTTAGTAACTGCCAACCGTCATTAACTAAACCAGGGAGGACAAAAAAATTCAAGTTAAGGTAATAGTTTTCTGGATCATGAGATCAGTAGGTACCAGCTTTGCAGAAGAACATGCTGCCTCCATCTTTAGCGTAGAAGGGTGCAGCTTGTTCCTCTTTTAACCTTTTAAAGCCTAAGACTTATTTTGTGTACCACCAGCTTTAACATTCAGAAATTCTGTGTTCTGCCCACAATGCATTTATTGTTTTACATGGATCTCAGAACAAATGGCGATTATTTCTCTATACAGCATTAACTTATCTGTTTTGTAACCAAAGCAGAGAGTGTTTACTGCACGGTATGGACTGGGTCTTCCAATCAGACAGATGCATTTTTGTCCTTCAAGGGTTAATACCCAGTGACAAAATCTGCATGTTGTTAGAACCTACAAGACTATAATCTGAACACGCAGAAAACTCATGTCTTAGAAGGAAAGGAGGTTTTCAATAAAATATTCTTGGGCTAGCAGCTGTGTTTGAATGGGGAGTAAAGCAACATTTTGAGGACCATCTCTGCCCTCATCGTCAGGTGCACGTTGGCCCCTGATTTTGTGCAGGATATGTTGAGTTGGGATAATAGGTGCTGTGGGGTAGACATTTAGTGTTCTGAACCGCCCCTAGTTTAATGCACTTCCTCCACATCAGTTCCTGCTGTTATTTCTGAATGAAATTTATGTGCCTTCTCATTCCCCCCCTCTGTCACCTAGCCTTACATTCCATCTGCCTTCTTTATGTCCATCTCCATTTGCTTTTGTCTGTATCTTGCTCACAATATCTGGTCTTCCACCTGTCAAAGCAGTGAAGGCCTCCAAGGAAACCATCCCTCACCCCAATTAACTGAATCTCAAATGTAAAACCAAATTATGCTAGGCATTGCACTTGTGCTAACAGTTTTCATATTCATAATTGTCTTTGCTTTATTCCTGTCTTAGATTCTGTTGGTTTCTCTATGACCATACTACCTCCACTGCTGCAGTGTTGCGTATTGCATTTCATATCGGCTAAGTTGCAGTATTCAGTGCCTGTTTGTTGACTGTTTTGTCATGAATCATTCTGTTTCCTCACCATCACAGTATACAGCCAATTTTTGTGTCAGAAGTTAGTTATCAGAAACAGCAGCCGAATTGAGAATGAATTGTGATGTTATGACCACTGTGTCTGATGGAGAGAAAATGTGGTTGTCAAAATTTAAGATCATTTGATTTGAAGTTGATTTTGTAACTGGTGGTTTTATTGAGTATGTTGACAGTTTGTAAATAACCACTGCAGTACAACTGACTGTCACTGAATCAGTCATTCTCTAAACCAAGCATTTTGAACCAGTCAATGTGTAATGCTTGCAGGTTCAAGTGAGCACCAACCAACTCCGTCGGCAAGATGAGGAGAACAAAAATCTTCGAGAAGAACTAGAAAAGGCAGAGAATCGTGAACGAGAGCACGTCACAAAACTGCGCGAAGAGAATCATCGGTATACAGACTTGGAATCCAAGGTGTGTCTCATGATGCCAACACAAATGCTGCACAATATGCTGTACAGTTTCCTTTATATATATTTTTTTTTGTATATTTTGCTCAGACTTTTTTTTCCATTGCTTATATCAATGACAATGAGTTTCAGGTTCTTAGTTCATCTGTTCAGAATGGATAAACTTGTAATATCAAGTATCAAGTAAAATCATTTGCACCTCTTCAGGAGACATGGTCCACTGCTCTTTTAGGCCTGGAGATTTTATAAATGTAGTTCCCTTTCACAGGCATTTCATTGGCTTGCTGTTGCATGTTAAGTGGCCCTTGAAAACTGCACAGTGGCTTTTTCATCCAGCCATACTTTCGGAAATTGAAGTATATAAGTAGTGAGGAACTGTTTATTGATAGTAAATACGAGCCACAGGCTAGCTAAGTAATATGGAAATGATTTCCCTGCTACCTATGCATGATCCAAAAAACACTACATCAGCAGTTACAGACTGCCGTTGTGTCATGATGGTCACCTTACATTTGCACACACTTGGTTAAAATATGCTTTGCATGATTTGGATTTGAGACTGTTCATGCATTGCATGTCAGTCCAGAGAGCCACATCAAGATGTGAAGATTTTTATACCAAACCACCTCCACACCCTGAAATGGGGACAGAGTTAGTCCCCGAAATGTCGGAAAACTTCCATATCTTGACGCTGCCTGAGAAAATTTCGTTGAATTCTGTCACCTCAAAAACTTCAAGACTGTTACTGTTGCCACCAGTGCTACTGTCACCACCATCATTGCCAACGCAGATTTGAATGTTAGTGCAGTCATTGTTGATGAGTGAACATACATGAAGTTATTGTTAGATGGGTGCCAAACAAGCTAACTGAATACTGTAAATAAATGTATTATGGATAGCAACATAGGGTCTGATATAATATGGTACAAAGGGGATGCTTTTCTGAAATTCAGAGACAAAACACTGGTCTTGAACTGCTTCTGTACTGTGTTAATTTGTTTTAATAAACTGTGTTTTGCTTTCATTGTACCCCTATATTTATGAATTACACGTGTTAGGAGACTGCTGTCTAAGTCTTGGACGTATCAGATTGTGGCAGACACAGCACACTGTACCATGCTGGCTCATCTTGGAGAGTCTATGAGGGTTATTGGGAAATATCCTGGCTCCTAGAGTCCACACAGCGTATTCCAAGTGGTCTGTACTCAGACATGCCACTGAGCTCAGAGCAAATTCCTTTAACAAGATTATAGCTGTCACTCATCACACCCTGCTGAAGGAGACACACAGTGTCAAAAACAAATATATTCTGTCTTAATGTGGCTGATTGCCCAAAAAGTCTTCATGGCAGGAAACAGCATGATGTTACGCTATCCTTTTAGGCCGTTCCATGGCTGCAGAGGCTTGGATTCATTCTTAATGTAGTTCATTTGGAATTTGTGGTCTGCAAAGTGGCATGGGGAAGGTATGTGTCCAGTTTTTACCTGTTAAATATCATTCGCTCAGTGCTCAAAACTCGTCTGGCATGAGGCTGGTATAGTGAGTCTCTTTGAGGCTGCAGTGCCAAAGGGTTGAGTCTCACCCCACTGCTAAAACTAAAAACATGTTTCTGTATTTAGATGAAGGAGAACCTCATGATGGCCAGAATCCGAGATGCAGAACATTCACAGTACGTGGCGGAGTTGAAACAGAAGATCTCGCTGTTAGAACTGAAGGTAAGTGGCACATTTTTTTAAGACTGCTGTTGCTTGTTTGAGAGGTTTTGTTTGTGATGTGGCATTTCTCTGTCCTCAGAATGAAGAGATGGTAACTGAGGGGGAGCTTCGGAGCAACCTTGATGATAGTGAGAAAGTCCGTGAGCTGCAGGATAAGGTGGCTGACCTGAAGGCTGAGGTACATAAGGCTTGTTTTTTTTGTCAGCTATGTTGCAAAATATGCCCAAATGCTTCATTCTGCTGCACACATTTTTGCTTGTGATATAGCACACTGTTTGTCAATCGACTGTACATATCTGATGCAGCATGGGGAGGGTGGTGGTCAAAAGGTGTAACTGCAACAATGGCTTATGGGAGGGAGGTGATCAAGAAGTGTTCATGGTTTTCCACTGTCTCTTTTGGCCACTGGTTCCTGATGTTTGTTACATCATGATGTCTATTCCCACAAAATTCAGAATATGTGAATGAACATGTAAAATTTACATTTACACCTTCATTTTTTTACCAGATATCAGCTTAACCTGTTTCTTAAAAATACACTTAATGGCATTTCACAAATAATTATTCTCAAAAGAAAGGAAACTGAACTTTGACTTTCAAAAATACTGCACAGTGGACAGAGGAGCCATGGTAGCTTAGCCAGTGTAGTGACTAGGCTGTAGGCTGGACGTTCTGGGTTTCGAAGCATGGTAGGAGCAAAAGGGTTTTCCTCCAAAACGACTGGCTCCAGGGCCCACCCACCCTCCTACTCAGTAGGTACCTGGGTCTTTTCCTGGGGGTATAGCTGCCTGGGCATGAAGTTAACTGCTCACTGCCATCTAGTGCCAAGGTTAAGAATGCATGGAGCTATACCTCTGCTCCCCCTACAAGCCTTCTGGCTTGGACAGGGAAAACTTTACCTTTACCTGTACTTCAGAAAGTAGCATGTTTATCAGAAACTGTGTGTACCTTACCTGGGGGTACAGTTGCTTTCCTTGTCAGTAACACATTGTGTAGTTACTGCAGCTTTATTAAAGAATGATTAACCCATTAATTAAGACAGTAAAGAATGCACATGCAATTAGAAGATAGATATTAGAAATGAAGGTTTAAATTCCTTCAGAAATTTGTACCACAGTACTTTCTCATCATAAACAACTGTGGTTGCCATACGTGCTGGAAAGAGTGCGTTTTAGATTTAATATATGTTAATAGAGTCTTGCCTGAAGTCGGAAGATGTGAGAAGAACATATGTTTTTGTACATATGTTGGACAAATACAGGAATATTTCTTTTCTTAAGTTTGCCTTAAATTAACATTGACTCCCAAGATGTCCTCTGTGATGTAGTTTTTCTGTGGTAAACAACCTGTATCATAGTATGGAAACCACTGATATATGTAAATGTGGGCAGGTGTCATGGAATGTGATTCACCACTCAGTTTTTGGCTACCATCATCCATCCCTTTTTTATGCTAAATGGTCTGTCAGACTGGTCCAACATTGCTAAATCACATGAGTTGCCAACCCATTAGTGTCATATTAGCTTGAAATTACATGGAACCATCTTAACTGCATGTTCAGTTACCTTCCTCAGACAAGCAATTGCTACAGTTACACCAGAAAACAGGCTGACAGACTGAACTTGTATTGTAAATATTTGTGTTTCTTGTCATTCAGAAGCCAAAAGATAGCCATATAATCACTTGTATGGACTTCCTACTACAGGAAAGTCTGTGAGGTCCAGCTTTCTACTTGTTGTTGCTTTCTCAAACGTTTATACTGATGACAGAAATAATTCCAACACTTTGATTGAACTTCTTCAAGAATGTAAAAATTTGTAGTTCAATTGATTTTTGCACCATGTATGTAGTGGTTAAATGTTCTGATGTTCTGAGGAATGTCCTTCTTTCCTCTTCACAGTGAATGAATTTGTATGGTTGGATGCTGAATTAATTTCGCGAGCCACAGCTGTGGAGGGTGGGAGGAAGATTTGGGTTTGACCGGAGCCAATATGAGTGAAGGTTTTCAGAATATTATGAAGCACAAAAGACTGTTCTGGAAACTTTATTCCCATTGGCTCAATACAGTTCAGCCCCCTCTTTATGCCCTTGATAGTTGTAATAGGCCGAACTACCTCAAATTGTTTTATGTAATCACCACAAAATTATCCTTCACATAATTTCACCATCCGGCCAGACCAATTGAGTCACCCTGAAGATGGAGGCAGTGTGCTGCTCTGGAACATTTAAACTTTATGTGGTGTGAAAACCACACACAAGACCGCTGTCTGATCAACAGTTGCCATAAAAGCCTGGAAACTTGTGTAGTTACAGTATTTGTTTCTGTAGGTTGTGTTACTTGTACATTAAAGTGCTGGAATGTATTGATATTAAATATTAGATTCCTTGTTCGATGTGTGTGGTTATAACACGTGGTGCACACAACAAGGAAACACCCAAAGTGTATCTTATTACAAAGGCAAGGAAGTAATTTAACAATTTATTGGATTTGGAGAAACCATGAATCAAAAATCCAAAAGTTTTATCTACAATAAACAGAAAATTCATCATTAGATACAGGAAAATAAAAGCAGTGAAAGAATACATACACTTCTGACATATTTCAGCTTTGAACCACTCAGCCTTTAACATAATTGGACAACTGATGCAAACATTTGGACCACGATATATTACAAAAATGTTTTTATTCAAAAACACAACAAACACAATTTTTGTGAATAAGTACTTTGAAGATATCAATAAGGACTGAAATAATATTGCAACAAATGACATGTAGTTATGAGATCCCACAAGAATGTTCATGTTCATGTTCACATTTTTACCTTGTTTTTAAAAATTGTTACAGGCTAGCCAGATGATAGTCTGAGGGGACTAAAACGTGTAGCTTTTGTGTTTTAATGTAAAATATACAGTTGTATTAGAGGGTAATTTTACTGTTTATTTGTGTGCTATTGAGAGCATGATGGGATGACATCCATCAAGTTAATAAAATGTGGCTTAAAGTGTCCTCTAATTGCATAATGTTTGCACCAGTTTTTATGAAAGTCACTGTGAACTGATGTAGTGGTCGCAATGGAAGCACAGATGGACACAGACAAAGACATAAAAACACACACACACACACACCATGGTAATCTCAGAAGCCTACTTCTTTCATTTTTAGGCGGAAAATTGGGCTGAAAATTGGATTGAGTTGATTAGTGTTAGAACACCAAATATAAAATTTTATTAAAACCCATTTATAATTTTTCAAGTTGTTACAGCCAATCAGCCACAGTGAAGCTAAAAAAATGCCTTGCAAATATTCCAAAAGTAGGAATAACAATAATAATAGTGGTACTGGTGATAGTGATGTTTCAGATGATGATTTTGAATGGTGGTGATTCTTCTGTTATGTGTTAATGAAAATAGTTATGTGTCTAAATTTGTAACAGTGCAGAAGCAGTCTAAGTAGAGTGAGGTTGAAAGTATCCAGATTTGTAAGTTATAAAAAAATGTTATGCCTTCAAAGCAGACTGACTGCTGTGCATAATGGGAGTGTTTGCTTTGGGCATTGCCCTTTTCTGAATAAAACATCAGCCCGAGTAGTGTCACCCAGGCTGACTTGTTAGATGAGTGGTCAATAAGTATGTCATTTTTTTTAAAAGAAGTACCTTAAGGGAAATTAATTTTCAACATGTGACATGTTCTTGCCCTGTTGGTGTAATTAGGAAGCATGCCCTACAGTTATTTTTGGGTTGCAGGCTGCTGTGGCAGCAGAATTCACTGTCATCGTATATCTTGTGACAGTGTTCCCACTGTACTGTGGGTGGGATTAGGCACAGCCTTTTTTACTTTTACAAATGCACTTGCACATAATGGAAGATTTGTTGACTTTTCTGTGCCAGACGGAACTTCCAAACTCAGCGTGGAAACTGGTGAGGTAATTCCTGAGGTTGGAAGTCACATTTTTCTGCACTCTTCCTTCTATCCTGTTTGCTGGGCTGACTAGACTTTAACTCCCTGAAGCTCAGTGTTGCTACTGCATATTACTAACATGGCCCTGTGTTTAGTTCCCCACGCCCACAAGTCCGGATGTTGAGCCATGGAAGTGGCTGGAGTAAGTGCTGGAACACATGCTTATTTGCTTGCAAGTGACGAACTCAGTTGTGTGCCATCCTGTTGTGTCAACCCATACAGTGGAAGTTCAGTGTCAAAATGAGTTTCATTGCAATAAGCTGTTTCTGCTTTGTGTTGTCATTTTTCTTCCCCCCTTCTTTGTGTTTTTTGAAGTCTTATAATGCATGTTGTTACTTGGTGTGGTGTACTGACACAACAGGTTTGCATCTGTAGAAGCAAGAGGAAATGATACATGCATTCATCAAAAAATCCTATACATTATGTATTTATATAAATTATGTGGGAAAGGTGAAGCAAATTGGTTGTCAATTCTAGAGGGTTCTGACAATATTATGCTAAGGATACTGAGTTTCTTGATTTGTGCATCCAAACAGCACCAGATTTTGGAAACTTGACTTATTCCTGTTATCAGGTGAAGGGGTGGTGAGACATTTACTCAGATCCATTAAAAAAGCTAGTCTCAGCCAATGGACCAATAAGTGATACTTATCTAACTTGTCACGTGATGACTGAAACATGTCCAATTTCTGATGTGTACTGTTCAAAGTACTAGGCAATGGACAAAATGCGGAGGTGAATATATGGACCAAAGAAGTAAGAAGTAACAGTGAATGGACAGAAATTACATAATGTAGAGTTTTGTAATTTGTGCTTTTTATCTATTGCTGTTACTATGATGCAACTGAGAAGGATGAGTTGGATGGGGTGTCATCATTCATGTGAGGAATATGAACTGCGGCATATGTTGTAGGTGGGAAAACCTCTTAAATCAAAGAGACCACTTGGAATTCCTATCTGTTAATGGAGCATAATATTCAAATTGGTCTCGAGAAATAGGTCACGATATGATGCAGTGGTGGGCTTTTGTGAATATGATTGACAATCAGGCTTCATCAAAATTTAGAATGTGTTGAACAGCATAGTAACTTATCTGGTGAATTAGTGATCCTGTAGCACAGTGTTTGTTAGAGCCCCATGATAGATACATATTTACACAAATTGAAGAATAAATCCAACTAGATGCCACTTATTACTTTATTATGCTTATGTTAGGCTCAACATGTTTCAGGCACCATTATGCCCGTCATCAGGAGCTCACGACTATAGTGCTGGTTACCGCATAGGCCGTCTGGTTCTCGAGTAGCTGCTGGTTGGAAAGTTAAGTGCAGGCAGGATGGATGAGTGTCCAGACCGAATGCCTTCAGTCCGGACACTCATCCATCCTGCCTGCACTTAACTTTCCAACCAGCAGCTACTCGAGAACCAGACAGCCTATGCAGTAACCAGCACTATCGTCGTGAGCTCCTGATGACGGGCATAATGGTGCCTGAAACATGTTGAGCCAAACATAAGCATAATAAAGTAATAAGTGGCATCTAGTTGGATTTTATTCTTCAGTTATCAAGATGATGCATGGTCCAATACACATCAAATTTACATATCTACACAGTCTGGAAAATAAAGAAACAGTTTGTGCTCTCTTTCAAAAGCATTTAGTATGATTAATTTACTGTGTATTTCTCTCTTGGTGTGTAAGTTGAGTTCGTCACAGGCTGCATGGTCTCAGAGTGTCCTGCGGACCGCATGACTCTATCACTGTCAGGTTTGCAGCATGGTAAATGAACTTTATGAGAGCAAAGCCAAGTCTCAGAATTGCCCAGGCTCTCAAATTTGCTGGTTTATGTTAGGATTGCATAAAAAATGAGTTCTGTATTTTTGTATAAGTTGCAAAACAAAATGTATTTTATTATTTGAGGTATCTGTTATGATAAAAGGTCAGTTCACTGATGTGATGCCTTCTTATGTGAATGTTTGATTACATTCCTTAGTGTCCCCAAAGACAGTGCTGATATTGCCTTATTTGTCAGACTGTTGTGCGTCATTAGGTGAATCTGCTGCTAGTAAAACAAACATCATGTTAACATTGTGTCTCATGATAGTATGTTCTGGCTATTGTAAATCAGTGAAGAAGAATTGCTGTTTTCATATTCACATATAGGTTTCAAAACTTTTCTCTTTAAGCCACTGAGGCGTGTGTTTGATTTAATGATGCTGTCATTTGCTGATATTTTAGTGTTGTCAGTGGCTGCTGAATGAAATGTGAGTATGAAGTATGTGCAGGCTGATACTGAGAGAGGAAAACCAAAGTACTTGGAGGAAACCTGTCCTGGTGCCACTTTATCCGGTGCAAATTCCACATGCACTGGCCATGTCTCTGCAGTGTGAGAGTGGTGACTGACGGAACCATGGTAGAATAAAATTTTTTAAAAATTTCGTTTAGGATTTGCAGTACATAAGCAGCTCGTATTTGCATGTATGATGCACTATGATTATTGTCCTGACACAAGCTGTTGTCAACAGATTGTTTGAGCTGCTGATGCATGTTGTGGCTTTTTGACAGGATGAAAACCAGCCTGCCCATCTTTGTGAAACATTTAAAAGCTATGAGTAATACCTTGAATGTGGTAGCATGCAGGAAGGCATCACATCACATGACAGTAGTTGCTTGTCTGATGCATGTTTGGTGCACCCCAGTGTAAGTATGAGAATGTGACACAGCACATGCTGTTCCAGGTCATGAGGCTACAGACTAGGAATGATAGGTGGTTTGGTGGCCATTCCGCATCCCATGTGTCGGCATCCCGTTCGACATCCGTTGATACTGAAAGTGAGCATGATGACCCCAGTGATCTGCAGCTGCATCTCAACAGCGAGTCTTCAAGCCCAGAAATTAGCCCAGCTGCTCGACACAAAGGCAAGACATTGAGTGCAAGTCTGGGAGTCTGATACATGTTGTCCAAGCCTTTGGAGGTCCGTGTACTGTCAGCATCAGTTTTGTTTCCTGTTTCCTGCCCATTCCTGATCACCTGACCTTTCTGTGACCAGTGACATAGCTAGGGTTTTTGATGCCTGGGGAAGATAATGACATTGGCCACCCTTGACAGAAATTTCGCACTTTTAAATGATCACAATTACGTATTAAATATCCTTTTGTATTTCTCAATAATTTAAAATTTTTTTTTAACACATAAAATCAAGTTCTTTTATCAGAAACATTTATTTGCTGCCCCTCGGACCCTGGTGCCTGGGGCAGCCACACCTCTCACCCCACCGTAGCTATGCCCTGCCTTTGACCTCAGCCAGGAGCCAGCAAAATCACTGATCATGTGTATATGGCCAAGAGCATTAACTGCTACAAGGGCTGTGCTGTGGTAAGTTCTGATCTGAATTGTCTTATTCATTCCTTGTATTCCCTGTGCTATGCCTGGTAATGCAGACATTTTGTTGTCATTCAGTTTATTCTGAGATAATTTCCGCCCGTTACATGCAAGTTTGGTGGTTGTAATGGTGGAGTTTATTTATTCCTCGGAACTGAACAGCGCTGTGTTTTCCCATGTGTATATTTTGTGAGCTGTAAATAGTGTATTTTGTGAAAGTTGGACGTCAATGGAATTGGAGGAGTCGGACGAGCGGTGTTTGCATCATCAGTGTATTACATGTTATATTAAATTATTTGTGCAGTTTTAGAAGAGTTTCCAGTGACCGGCATAACGCAAGATTCGGTAAGGACAGCAGTATTATGTGTCACAGTATTCAGTAACTACAGCAGAACAAAGGATGCACATGCTTTTGTGACATGATATCTGTGTTACATTTTTAGTCTGTGGTGTCACATAGCAGACATTATTACTATGAGTGTACTGGTATGTCATAACTGAATTAAATTCAAGTGAAAGTACTCACTTGGCATCTGTCAATGAATTGGGCAAACTTCGTATAAACTCAGAAATGAGAAAATGTAATTCGTTACCACTAGTGGAAGAAGTAGTTTGAAATTCAACAGGGATCATTTCTTTTACATTTTCGTCCCTCATGACCTGTGTTCTCCTCCTTTGTAACTTTCACATCAGTGCAGTACTTCCTAGCTTTGATCTAAATTGCATTAAAACAGTTACATTGTTAGGTTGAACATAGACATACCACCTGTATTAGGCTGAACATAGACATACCACCTGTATTAGGCTGAACATAGACATACCACCTGTATTAGTACCTGATAAACACAAGTATCCATGGAAATGGCATCGGAGTGATATGACATTTACATGTAGTTAGTCATGAACTGTCTCCTGCTTTGTATATGTATGTACCAGGAACTGAACCAGGATAGCTCAGTCGTTATAGCAACTCGCTGTGGGCTGGGCGGTCCGGGGATCAAATCCCGGTGGAGGCGAGATTTTCTGCGCCCGTCCAGACCAGCCCTGGGGCCCACTCATCCTCCTATACAATGGACACTGGGTCTTTCCTGGGGGTAAAGCGGCCGGGGCATGTTGTTGGCCATCCACCCCTTCTGGCGCCGAGGTTAAAGAAAGAGTAGAGCTATACCCCTACTCCCCCTTTGGGTCTTCATGGCCTGTTCTACAGTGAATGTTACCTTTACCTTTATGTACCTGGTACTACAGGAAATGACCACTGAAAAGGGTGAGGCTCAGAGAGACGAGAAGCCACAGTCATGATTAGATGCACATGACAAACCAAATGTGAGGGTAAAAATCATTGCTGTTATGATGAAGGTTTTACCTAAATTCCTAAGTTCTTCATCCTTTTGTCTTACATGGAAAATATCAGAAATGTTTCCAATTTTATTATAATCACAGTATTGCCCATAATCTCTGATATGGAGATTCAAGTCTGGATGCACAGAGTCCAGAACTATCATGTGATTGGCAAATAATTGTCCATCTGTAAGCTGATGTCTTACAATTTGTCCCGTATGGACATTATAACATTTCAGTCACTCATGTAAGATTACCTACCTTGTATGAGTCAGGCTACCGACATTCTAGTGAGTCAAGTTGTTTTACTGCTGTCCTGTTACATGCACATGTGTTTCCTGCTGTTCTGTGATCTTGCAGTTGGTAGTAATGTATTATGATTATTTTGAAATAATTAAATACTCACATTCTAGAATAATTTGCTTACCAGCATATATTTTGATTTGTAGCCGATATTTCATTTTGTATCGGGAAGTGTCAGAAGTGGTTTGCAATGTACTTAGGTTTTTTTTTTTTTTTTAATAATACATACATGTATGTGGAGTGCTGTAAGAACATTTTGTCTCTCTGCTGTTGTCATAGACATTCCATCCACCATTTGGTAGTTTTCTTGGTAGCTATTTTTTTTTGTACCTGTAACTTATTAGTTTTTTGGGACGTTGCTTACTCAGCATTTAGGTGTCACTGGTGTTCATCTTCTGGGTCCATCTAATGTAGATATTGAATTTCTTTAATGTAATAAATGATGTTAATGTTTACATGTTGAGTACTTCCAATTGCCCTGTGATACCTGAGAGAGATGTTGTTTGTTGCATTGTAAACTTTGATTGGTTGATTTAATGTGTATTGGACCGTGCATCGTTGTGATAACTGAAGAATGAGAACCAACTAGATGCTACTTCTTGTTTTATTTTGCTTGTGATAGGCTCAACATGTTTTGGGCACTTCTATGCCCATCATCAGGAGCTCACGACTATAGCACTGATTACCACATGGGCTGCCTGGTTCTGTAAAGATGCATGAGGTGGTGTTAGTGTAAGTTATCACCCAGTATTGTGCGGGTGATAAAATCGAGAAGAATGAGATGGGCTGGGCATGTGGTGCGTATGGGTGAGGAGAGGGGGGGTGTATAGGGTCTTGGTGGGGAAACTGGAGGGAAAGAGACCACTGGGGAGACCTAGGCGTAGATGGGTGGATAATATTAGAATGGATCTCCAGGAGGTGGGATGTGGGTATGTGGACTGGATTGGACTGACCCAGGATAGAGACAGGTGGCGGACGCTTGTGAGTGCGGTAATGAACCTTCGGGTTCCATGAAATGCAGTGAATTTCTTGACTAGCTGCACACCAGTTAGCTCTTCAAGAAGGACTCTGCACCATGGAGTGAGTAAGTTATAATTTTCATGTGTGTAGTGGCAGTGGTGTAGGTGAGTGTACTGGCATATGGTGAGTTTATTTAGGGTAGCAGACTTGCGAATCGATGTATTTTTGGTGTGTTAATTGGTGTTATGGAGAAGAAATGTACATACCTTGGGTTGCTGTTGGTTGGAAGTTAGGTGCAGGCAGGCTGGATAAGTGTCCGGTCTGCAGGCTATAGCATGACTGGTCCTTTCGTGTGGCGTGTGGGGTGTGAATGGCCACTTGAAATAGCGGGTTTAGTTCGCCTGGGTATTGTTCGGGAATTAGCTTGCCTTCTTGGTGGAGGGTCTGGATGTACAATTGTTCATAGGAAGTTAGCATGCTTGGGCAACTTAGAGGCTTAAGTAGGGGCATGCTCACTTCCTACGAACAATTCTACATCCAGATCCTCCACCAAGAAGGCAAGCTAATTCCGGAACAATACCCAGGTGAAATGAAAAGGATCAGTTGTGCTATAGCCTGCAACCCGGACACTTATCCAACCTGCCTGCACCTAACTTCCAACCAACAGCAACCCAAGGTATGTACATTTCTTCTCGATAACACCAATTAACACACCAACAATACATCGATTCGCAAGTCTGCTACCCTAAAGAAACTCACCATATGCCAGTACACTCACCTACACCACTGCCACTACACACATGAAAATTATAACTATTAAATTAAAATAATATTAGCTATTAGCTATGACTACTCGACAAAAAACTGGCAAAAATTCGCAACTAACATACACCATAAATACCATAACTTACACTAACACCACCTCATGCGTCTTTACAGAACCGGACGGCCCATGTGGTAATCAGCACTATAGTCATAAGCTCCTGATGATGGGCATAGAAGTGCCCAAAACATGTTGAGCATATCATAAGTATAACAAAACAAGAAGTAGCATCTAGTTCGCTTTTATTCTTCAGTTATTTGAATGGTTGGTTCAGAAAATGAAACTAAAAACAAAACAGAATAGAGACTTTGGAAGTAACATGTTTCAGAAATGTGGCTGGTTTTATATTTTAAAATTTTAATTAGGAAAACAGTTATTGGAAAGGAAATACATATATTTAATTTAAATAATAAAAATTGTAAGTAATATAAATATCTGTTCATGCTATGTGGTAAGACTGGAGTGCCATCAGAAGGACGGTGTAACTAAAGGAGATGATTCTTCTGATACCTGATCCTGTAGATCAGCGTGTGCAGTTGAGGATGGAATGGACCTGTATGCCCATGCGTCGACAATGACGGTGCCATTCCCTCAGTAATGTCAACAACCACAACCACTGCTATTCAACACCTGTCATAGTCCCTTGTATGTTCCATTTAAACCGCTGGTGTGTGATGTTCTTATTTTGGGGTTTACCACGTATAGTACATGTAAATCTTGTGATTACATCCTAGTTATTTTTGTAAGAAAGAGGTCATAAATAAAATATGACACAAAGGATGTTCAGAAATAGTTGGATGGGTGCTACTGTTTTGGCAAATAACATGCTACAAGATCGTGTGAATTATCAATGTCTAATTTAGTCTTAGCGCATCATTCCACTGCCAATTGGCACTAGTCGTGCATGTTTGTAAAAAACGGCCGTGTCGTTACCGAGTCTATTAGTCAAAGTGCATGGACAAGAGTTGCAAAATGGAAGGCAATTATCATGGGCAGAGGTGGACCACATGGTTCCTGTGTAAAGAAGGCATTACACCGTCAGATATTCAGCGTCGGTTGTCTGCAGTTTGTGGACTGGAAGTACTTGCACGCGGCACTGTGTTCAGTTGGGTACGGGGCTTCAGCAGTGGCAAGGACACTTCACATTTGGTTGCCTGAGTAGTATCGCAACACCCTGAAAAAATAGTTCTGTGAAACCATCCAGAAGCTTTAAAGGAGATGGCAGCAACGTATAACTTTGGAGGGGAAAATGTTGAGCCAACAGTTGTTTGGTATGCAGCTTCAAGGTAATAAAATTGCTGCAAATAAGGTGAGTCCAAATCATTTCAGAATGTCCTGATATTTCCTTAAGAAATAATGGAATAGGTATTAGGTATAGGTCAGGTGAAATCAGACCAATGACAACCTCTTCCTCTACAGTATAGACACATACTTATATCATTATTGTGTTACTAATAATAAATAAATAAACAATTGATTTTTATTCTTAGCTTGTGTAAATTAGAAAGGAACTGTAAACAGCTTGTGTACATATGTGTTAAATGCTGGATGTGATTATTTTTCCAGCTTTATGATGAATTTTAGTTTGCAGAACTCTTGGCCAAGTGACAAGTATGGCAGATAACAGAAGTGTGTTCATGTTTGTCAAGAAAATTGATGATGTCTACTTTCTCTTCAGGCATTTTACAGTGAGAGCACCACCTCCCAGCCTTGTATGCCTTGATGTCAAGCTTCCACCACAAAGTAGGTGAGAACTGCACTCTTCTGGACTATTCTTGGATTCTTGACCCTTGAAGAAGGGACCGATATGTTGTCCTGAAATGTAGGTAAGGAATTACCACTACTCGCTTCATAATAACCCAGAAGAGCGCAGTTCTGTTGTACACCTTGAGTTCTGTACAATCTTGGCAGCATCCTAGCACAAAGATAGCCTCAGGGCATTCAACTGAAAATCAGGTGGGTGTGAATTAAGAAGTGGTGTAAATTTTCAAGGGGCATTAGAGCAAAAAGGCATAAATGGGCATGAAGCGAGAACTACCTGTATTTAAAATTTTAATCCAATGATACTACATTTGCTGTATTAGAATGGACAGGATTTGTTTCATTTTTTTATGCTTTACTGTCTTGGAAGGAGCAATAATGTAATTCATCTCATGGTATTGGTTAAAGTTGTATTGTATGACTGAGGTGACACTTTCTTTGGACATTACCCTTCTTCTCTCTAATGATGGAGACGGTGTTCACCAAGAATTTTTCAGTGGGGGGCGGGGGGAGGGCTAGCACTGAGGCTATGTAAAATGTATGTTTAACTTTAAAAATTGTTTAAAAAATAACCAACACGATGTCACTTGTGGACTATCCTTTATTTTCATGGGTAGTCGTCATTCATTCTCTACATGTTTCGAGCTTTCGGGAAGCTCATCATCAGGAGAT
>Ga0131853_10007036_pt1 | contig 20326 bp, 15 predicted proteins | sample TergutLab28metaG_FD_92764 | JGI IMG/M metagenome (GOLD analysis project Ga0131853, IMG submission 92764) | Labiotermes labralis P1 segment gut microbial communities from Petit-Saut dam, French Guiana - Lab288 P1 (version 2) (version 2) | ecosystem: Host-associated > Arthropoda: Insects >...
GATCGGTTTAAGGATAAAGTCACTCGCTCCGGCTTCAATTGCCTTGACAACGGAACTTTGTTTCGCATTCCCGGTAAGGAAAATGATTGGCGCGTTTTGTCCGGATTCTATAATTTTTTGCGCTAATTCATAACCATTCATTTTAGGCATATCAATATCGAGAATGAAAAGAACAGGTTGGTTGATTTTGAGATAGTTAAGAGCCGCCTTTCCATTATTGACACAGGTTACATTATAACCAGCATCTTGGAGAATCTTTTGAGTAGCCATTAGAAAAAGACTAACGTCGTCTACAACTAGTATAGTGTTTTTACTTTCAGGGCTTTGGACAATGCTGGAGATTTGCTTAGGTACCTTTGCCGGAACGTGTTCTTGGTATTCGATCATTTGCAAATCAATGGACAGCGCAGAGACTGTTTTTAAGAAATCAATTATAAAGTTTTGTAAATCTTCATATCGCACGTTTCCAATCTTGCTTAAATAGATTGTGCATTCTTCGGCTAATTTTTCGGCATATATTTGTTTCAACATATCGCAAATTAACGTAAGGACATTTGTCAACGCGACGTAATCCTTTGCTTTTAACGCTGTTTTTGCAATTTCATCTTGTGCCGGGAAGTCATTGATGAATGAATTTACAGTCATTGAAAAAATACTTAATTGACTATCCTCTATGTGTTTTATTTTGTTATAATCCAGTTCAATAATTTTTATAAGCCGTTCCTTGTCAAGCATATGTAGTACTCCTTATAATTAATTTCTAAAGCACCCATGAAAAAGTGCTGTTTTAATACAGTAATCGGTTATGATTAATGATAACATGCAAAAACTAAAATAACGCGAAAGTTCCATATATGTCACTTTCGCGTTGATAATAATTTCCTTTAAAATTATAGGTAATAATAAAGATTCCATAATTAAAAGAAAGCAAATGATTATGAATTCTTGAATATATCGGAATACAGTTTGAACATTTCGAGAACCAATGGATCAAAATGCTCCGGTTGGGTACGGCCATCCCCGTTTAATATAATGTCACAAGCATCGGCATGTGTGAACGCAGGCTTATATTCCCTCTTGCTGGTCAGCGCATCATACACGTCGGCTAAGGCGACGATTCTTGCGGACAATGGGATTTCGATGCTTTTCAATCCCTTGGGATAACCGGAACCGTCATATTTTTCATGATGATACATCGCGATATCCACCGCGGTCATCAAGTTATCAGTTCCGGATTCAAGCAATTTACTGGTTTGCAACAGCATATCAGCTCCTTGAATGGTATGGGATTTCATTATATCAAATTCTTCCAGAGTGAGTTTGGCCGGTTTTAATAATATAGTATCCGAAATGGCAATTTTACCGATATCGTGCAGCGGTGAAAATGTCGTGATATCATTTATCTCTTTTAATGAAATAACATCGGGGTGATTTTGATGGAGGCATTCAGCCAATGTTCTGACTAGCTTTTTAATTCTCTTGAGATGTTCGCCTGTTCCCAAATCGCGGCGTTCGGCTAAAAATGACATACCGAATATTACAGCTTCCTGGGATTTACGAAGCTCCTCTGTACGTTTTTCAACAAGTGTTTCCAAAGTATCACGGTGCAGTTTATTAGCCATTTGATTGCGCACCTTGATGCTTACGATATCCGGGTCATACGGTTTGACGATATAATCAGCGGCACCCAGCTTTAAACCTTGCGCTTCGCTGAAGCTGTCCCCGCTGCTTGTAATAAAAATGACAGGCGTATGCAGGAACCTGTAATCTGCTTTCATCCGCTTTAGAACTTCAAAACCATCGATGCCGGGCATCAACACATCGAGCAGCACGATGTCCGGCAAGTTCTTATCCATTACCGTAAGCGCGCGCTCGCCGTTCGAGGCTACATAGGTGGTATAGGAGTCTTCGAGCATACTCCGCAAGGCACTCAGATTTTCTTTTGAGTCGTCCACAATCAAAACAGAATTTTTGGTTTTCATTTATATCACCGCCATTTTTTATTAACTATATTTATCCTTTGTCACATTCATAATCCAAATTGTAACATCAGAAAACCAACGAAACGCCAAAGTTCCATATTTGTCTCTTTTGGCGTTGGTTTTACGGTGATTTTTTATATTTTCCCGATTTTTCACGAAATATATTATAGTCTGGTAATATTGTGGGGGTTGATTACCTGCCTAACCCTCAACAAAAATCTGCAACTGCAAGAACCCAGCGGGCGACACTCGACATCCAGACTTCTTTGTAAGTTGCATTGTTGGCCATCGGCCAATAAGGGACATCTTCATTCTCGCGGGTTTGGATGCCGACCGGCATCTCTCCTGCTGTTTCACCGAGCAAAACAGCGTACTGCTGGGCATAATTGTTACCCTCACCATACATTAACGACTGCCCGAAAGGATTCTTGCCGGCATTCCAATAAAGCTGGTTCCTTGCGATATCCATTAATTCTTCATCGCCAAAATAACGGCCAACTAACGAAGCCGCTTTACCTAATGACAGCAAAACTGCCGTATTTCCCCTAAACGAAAACCAAACCGGAAATTGACGGAGACAATAATTGTCATTTAATTTTATTCCTGACTCTAACTGTTTGTAATAGTTATCCTTATCAGACTGATAATCAGTATGAACATGCAAATAGCGGAAAGTTTCGGCATCATTTGCTTCGTTAAACGCATGTACCCCGGACGGCTGCATACCATACGGCGCGGAATAAGACTTCATTTCTTTAAGATACTCACCGTAACGGCGCAGGCCATCTTCCCAAACACCGCGATTATCAGCACTCTCCTGCGTTTCAAGTAAGGCGGTTAGTGCTTGACAGAAGATATAGTCACGGGATTGATGGTTAAAGTGAGTAATAACCTTCTTCGTTTCATCACGATAGAAAAAACCATTAAACGAAAGGCCCGCATCACCTTTATCCTGGCAATTCAGCATTAACTCACCAAAACGGGCGGCTTCTTTTGCATAATATTCTTCACTGTTTACCCGATAAATCTGCGAAGCGCACCAACTTGCGGCCGCATAATATTGAGCCGGGCCGGCATTATAAGTGTGCTCCATTACCTGCCCGTCTTCACAGCCAACCAATTCAAAACGCTCAAGCGCGAATTTGTAATCTTCTTTCGCCGCCTTTAAAGCAATATAAGCCCTGTCAGGGTCGTCAGCGGTTAAGGCAAAAGCAGCAAAAGCGGAAACCCCGCCCATCAGAAAATTTTCAAAAGAGCGGTTATGGACACAAGCTTCCACGTCATCATTATTGCCAATAAATGAATCCGTCCAGCGTAAGCAGGCGGCATTTGTCGCCCGGAAACCATCACCAAACCGTGTCCGGATAATAAAATCAAGGCCCCAGGAAGCTTCTTCAATTAAACGGTTATATAATAGGATATCATTTTTTACCCGCAAGGCAGTTTCAAAAAGGGCGTACGCTGCTTCTGCGGTTTGTAAAGTTTGCTGGGAAAGGTCACCGGCATCGTGCCAGCCGCCATTAAAAACCAGGCTCAAATCACCGTGTTTGGCAATAATATCGCCATGACAGTATCCATGCCCGCCGCCAACCGGAAAACCGCACCGCTCCGAATAGATAAAATTAATTGCTTTCCAAATCGCTTCCGTAAAGGGGTTTTCTGTAAGCGGAAAAACCTCGGTAGTAATATGATTTACTTTTAGCCGGTAATATCCTTCTTTATCCAAATCAGAAAAATCAATAATACCAAATTTCCCTTTTTCATTCTCCAGCCTGGCAATCTTACCTTTATACACTACTGTTTTGCCCGCCGGTTCGATTAGTTCAAACTCACCTTCAGTAAAGGCTGTCACCGCAATTTTTTCACCATTAATAAAATAACCGGAAGTGGAATAACAAATTGTTTCGTTGTTACACTGCCAGCCTAAAGAAATATCAGGATTTTCTACTTGCTCAAGAAAAATATCTTTGATATAAAAATTAAACTCATTTTCCCCGCCAATTTCATGGCCGTAACAGCTAAGTTCAAAAGCAAATTCGCATACCGCATCGCGGGGTAAATCGGGAAATTCCCAGACGACATCATTCCATTTATTGTTTTCAAGATTTACGATATGAAAACCTTCGCGCCAATAAATATCGGGGATTTTTGTCTCACCGTCATTTACCAGGCACAAGGTCAGAAAAGGGGCATGAAAACCGCCGCATTCCGGCTTAATCCGGCATTTGACCCGGTTATAACCCTGCCAGTCTTCACCGGCAAAAGGTAAGCTTGCTTTCGCATTTCCATAGGTTGTATAACGGGGCATCGGCGCTTCCATTTCACGCCGCGCCGGTGAGCTTAAAAGCAGGGCTTCCCCAACAAGCTTGATTTCACCACCATCGCCGCTTATCTGCCATGGTTTTAGTACTTTACTATCCCATAATAAACGAGACTCGGCGACATCTTTCCGAAATAATCTTACTTCGGTTGATTTACTCCGGTCCGGTTTCAGTAATTTATGTATATAACCTGAATTAATTAGTTCATCTTTAAAGGATTGGGTTATTGATTTTGCCATTAATTATCACCATACTTATGCGCGGCCATATGTACTAATTCGTCTAAACGAATTTGGTCGCTTAAGGAAATATCAGTAAAAACAATCGCATACATCCGCTTATCGTCGTAGATGCCGCGGTCAACTTTTACTACTCCCTTAATCTTTAAAGTGATTGGTACAATAATTGCAAGGCGAGGGTCTATTTTCAAATCAAACCACAAAACATCACTCGGTGCATAATCCCGGTCAGTCAGAATAAGAAGCCCTCCGGCGGCTATGTTTGGTACTTTAACCTCATGCCAAATTTTCCCGTCTTCACTGATTTTTGCGCTGACCGTAAAGTTGTTCGTCCTTACATAATCTCTTTTGGTAAAAACATCATCCATGCCCGTATACCTCCCAAGATCCTCTTATCATATTGTAACATGAGTGAGAGGTATATACAAGCAAAAAAATCGCCGCCCGGCGGCAGCGATTCTAAGATAATACTTCGTATACTCCTGAAATGATACTTATTTGACCCGCGCATTTTCTACCGCTCGGTAAAAGTAGCGCAAAGAGTGCCGCTTGGCGAATGAGCATCACTTCCACAGATATCAACATGTTCAGCACTACAAATATAGTTTCTATTATAAACGCAGTTCATCGCTTCACAATCGACATTAATAGTTTTGCTGGGATGGGCGGTTGAGCTTTGGAAAGAATCAAAACCACGTTCCCGGAAGCTTTCACAACATGTATCTTCATCGCAACCGGCATGAATACCGCCGATTAAGATGTCGCCTTTACAACAGCTTTCGGTTTTGTTATAACTGCAATTTGTTACCGTACAATCTAATAATGACATAGTTTACCTCCTGATCAATTCTGCAAAATGCCGCCGCTAATGCGGCCTTTTTTATAAGCATTAACAAAGAAAGGTAAAACTATACATCAAAAATCTTATCTTTATATTTTGTTGAAGTGCCATCGTTTTCCACGCCTTGCGCAAGGTTTGGCGGCACTACGAAGTCAAAAATACTTACTCGCTGCTTTTCCGAATCACCTTATCGCGGATTTCCTCACTGATTTGGCGGACAAAATCGGCAAGCGGTTTCGCCCCCTCATCCCCGGCAAAACGGCTGCGTACGGAAACAGTGCCGTCTTCTTCTTCCTGGGCACCGACAACCAACATATAAGGAATTTTGTTTAAGCGGGCATCACGGATTTTGTAACCGATTTTTTCAGCCCGGTTGTCGCATGTCACAAGGATATTTTCGGAATGAAGCTTAACCCTGACTGCTTCGGCATAAGCTTCATACTTGTCAGAAATAGGCAATACACGGACTTGTTCGGGACATAGCCAAGTCGGAAATTTACCCTCATACAATTCAATCAGCCATGCCAAAGTACGCTCATAACAACCAAGCGCAGTCCGGTGAATAATATACGGGCGGACTTTATCCCCGTTCTGGTCAATATAATAAAGGTCAAACCGTTCGGCAAGAACCGCATCCCATTGAATCGTAATCATCGTATCTTCTTTGCCATAAACATTCTTGGCTTGCAAATCCACCTTGGGGCCATAAAAAGCCGCTTCACCGTCTGCTTCGGTAAAGGGAATATCAAGCTCAATCATGATGTTGCGAATCCGGTTTTGCGTATCTTCCCAAACCTCCGCTTCACCAATATATTTGTCCCGTTTATCCGGGTTCCATTTTGATAAACGGTAACTAACTTCATCTTCGATACCTAATGTGCGCATACAATAGCGGGCAAAATCCAAGCAGTCTTTAAATTCTTTGTCCATTTGGTCGGGGCGCACGATTAAATGCCCTTCCGATATCGTAAACTGGCGGACACGGGTAAGGCCGTGCATTTCGCCGGAATCCTCATTGCGGAAAAGAGTTGCTGTTTCACCATAACGGATAGGCAGGTCACGGTATGATTTCTGGCTTGCTTTGTAAATAAAATATTGGAACGGGCAGGTCATCGGGCGCAGGGCAAGAACTTCTTTGTCCTCTTCTTCACCCAAAATAAACATTCCCTCACGGTACATATCCCAATGCCCGGACAATTTGTACAAATCACTTTTAGCAAGGAACGGTGTTTTAGTGCGGACATAACCACGGTTAAAATCTTCTTCATCTTCAATCCAGCGCTGCAAGGTTTGAATAATACGCGCACCCTTGGGCATCAGCAGCGGCAAACCTTGGCCAATTACATCAACCGTGGTAAATAATTCCATTTCACGGCCGATTTTGTTATGGTCACGAAGTTTAATTTTTTCCAAATAGTCAAGGTAATCCTGAAGTTCTTCTTTTTTTGCAAAAGCCGTCCCATAAATCCGCTGAAGCATGGTATTATCAGAGCTTCCGCGCCAGTAAGCACCGGATGATGAGATTAATTTAAATGCCTTAATGTTTTTCGTATTCATTAAATGCGGGCCGGCGCAAAGGTCAGTAAAACCACCCTGCCGGTAAAAAGAAATTTCGGCATCGTCCGGCAGGTCATTAATAAGTTCAACTTTGTAATCTTCGCCGGCTTCTTCCATCATCTTAACCGCCTCATTGCGCGGTAAGGTAAAACGCTCGACTTTTGCACCCTCTTTGATGATTTTTTTCATTTCTGCTTCAATAGCATCCAAATCTTCGCGGGTAAAAGGGGCATGCTCAAAATCATAATAAAATCCGTGTTCAATGCTTGGCCCGATGGCAACTTTTGCCTGCGGAAAAAGGCGCTTTACCGCCTCGGCCATGATGTGGGAGGTGGTATGGCGCATTGCAGCAAGGCCATTCGGGTCGCCGGAAGTCAAAATACTAAGCTCACAATCGCGGTCAATTACTGTCCGCAAATCGCTGACAATACCATCCACCTCTGCGGCATGGGCAACCCGTGCCAAACCCTCGCTAATATCGGCGGCAATTTCATAGATGGTGACGGGGGCTTCATATTCTCTGACTGAACCGTCTTTTAAGATGATTTTCATTTTAACTCCCCTCTGCCTGCCTTATCAGGCGTACTAATCAGGATTACGAATGATTTATTTTTCATAATATTACTTCCTCGGATTTATTAATTTAAAACTGCTTTTCATTGACCGCTTCGGTCAATTGCGCCCGCAGCATTTCTTATATTTCTTTCCGCTGGCACAGGTGCAAGGGTCATTCGGATAAGTTTTTTCGCCTTTAACTACCGTTGCTGACAGCTTCTGCTCCCGGTAAAGCTCTTTCCGCCTTTCCTCATCCAAAACATCTTCCCACTCCGGCAGCTCATACAACCAGTCGGCCCCGGCAGCAACCATGTTTTTATACAGCTTTTCTTTATCGATGCCCATGCTTACCTTGGTATCTTCGGTAAGCTCATCAAGCGGGTTCGGCTTTTTAAGACTGTCATTCATCCCATCAAGGATTCCGGCCATCGTCAGTATATTCAATTCAAACCGCTCGGCAAGCTCTTTTACCGTTCCGCTAATAGCCTTACCCGGTTTCTTCAAAATCTCTTTGTACACCCCTTTTTCATACTCAAAATAATCCGCCCACAGCTTTTTAAGTTCACCTTTATCCGCCGTATCGGAATAAGCTATATCACGCCATTGTTTAATTAGAGACATTGTAATTTTCCTTTCCATCTCTTTGTTTTTTTTAGTATATATTATTTTGCAAAAAAAGTAAAATGTTTTGTATAATCTGCATATTCTGGTAAATACTACAATTAACATTGATAAGTAGTTTTATACTTATCCTCCCTCCCAAAAGACCGGGGCCTTAAAGCTCCGGTCTTGCTTTTGGTTATTATTTTGCAAGTTTTAACTAATATATTATCCTAATTATTTTTGCCTCCGGCGTTCACTTATCCAAAAAATCATATTGCGACATAAATAATTCGTAATATAACCCTTTTTCCGCCATTAAGACATCATGGCTGCCCATTTCCTTGATTTGCCCGCCATCAATATAAAGAATGCAGTCAGCTTTTTTGATGGTTGAGAGCCGGTGGGCAATGATAAATGAAGTCCGCCCCTTAAGCAAAGCCGCAAGCCCTTCCTGCAAGAGAAACTCCGTTTCCGTATCAATACTGCTGGTTGCTTCGTCAAGAATCAATATCTTCGGGTCAGCAAGCAAAGCGCGGGCAAACGAGAGTAACTGGCGCTGGCCGGCTGACAGGCGTGTCCCCCGCTCATTGACTTCGGTATCATATCCATTTTCCATCGTAATAACAAAATCATGGGCACAAACTGTTTTCGCCGCCGCAATCATCTCTTCTTCCGTAGCTTCGAGCCGGCCATAACGGATATTGTCGGCAATCGTCCCGGAAAAAATAAAACTATCTTGCAGCATAACCCCCATTTGTTTCCGCAGGGATTTAATCATTACCGAATTAATATCTATCCCATCTATCAAAATTGCCCCGGAATCCAAATTGTAAAAACGCGAAAGCAAATTGATAATCGTTGTTTTTCCGGCACCGGTCGGCCCGACAATTGCATAAGCCTCACCGGGTTTGACGGTGAAATTTATTCCGTTTAAAATTCTGACACCACTGTCATATGAGAAAACAACATCTTTAAATTCTACTTTTCCGACAATCGATGGCATTGGGACAGCTCCCGGGGTATCAGTCACCGTTATCGGTTCATCAATTGTTTCAAAGATTCTTTCCATATACGACATCGCTGTCACTAAAGAATTATAAAACCCGGCCAGGGTATTTATCGGCATCCAGAAGCGCCCGATATAAGCGGCAAACAAAATTAGTGTCCCGGCGGTTAAAGTATCACCGCCCGATATCCAGTTAACCCCAAGTACATAAATAATCGCCGTTGTCCAAGTCGCAATATTGTCCGCCGCCGGCCAAAGCAAAAAGGTAAGTTTAACCGCCTCCATCCATGCCTGGCGGTAATTTGAGGACAAATCATTAAAAATGCGGATATTTTCTTCTTCCCTGACAAAACTTTGCGTGACCCTGATTCCATTCATGCTTTCCGCGATGTAGGCATTCAGATTGGAAGTCTTGTTGCTTAGTACCTGCCAAGCCCGGCGCTGTCGGCGTTTTATGATAAAAACGACGGTCATTAAAAGCGGCAGCCCAATCAGGCAAACCAATGTCAGCCGTACATCATAAACAAGCATAAAACCAATAATAAAAAATAAGCTGCACAAGTCGGTGAAAGTATTAACTATCCCATTACTTAGCAAATCGCTAAGACTATTGACATAATTCACTACTCTAATCATGATTTTGCCGTGCGGGCGGTCATCATAATAAGAAAAAGGCAATTCTTGCAGATGAGTAAAAATATCATAACGAATCCGGTGAATGATACCTTGCCCCGCTCGTGAAGTTAAGGTGATTTTCACCCTAATTCCGACAACAATCAGCAAGTTAATAACGAGGAACAAAATACTGATGTTAATAATCCCATGAATGTCTTTGTTGGGAATATAAACGTCCATAATTTGCTTAAGGATAACCGGGGTGAGCATGCCTAAAGCACTCGAAACCAGCATTACCACGATCGTGATAATCATATCACGGCGATAAGCATTGATATACCCAAACAAGCGCTTCATATGGGCAAGTTTAAATTCACTTTCAAGGTTTTCGTCAACTTCTATTTTATTGCGTGCCATATATGTCCTTCCATTGATAATTTCAGTCGTGAGTGACATTCTGACTTCGCAAGCAGGCCGTTGGAAAACGTCGGCACTAGGTTTCGTATTTCAGAAACCATAGTGGCCGCTAAGTTTTACATCGAGTGAAAACGTGTCCTGCGGCGAAGTACAGAGATGTCACACGCGGAATAGCATTATCATAAAAACGCCTCTAACAACGAATAGGTATTGACATTACTATTACCCAACGCCGAGACACTAATTTCCCGGCCGGGTAAGTAGGCTGTAAAACAATCAACCCCGCAATCCCCGCCCACTGCAAAGTAAACTAATTTGTCAGCCCGGTTGGAAATATAAACCCCCAATCCATAAGCGCCGTTCTCATCAAATTTTGCATGTGGATGCAAAAATAACTGTGTTGTTTTCTCTGATAAAATTTTATATGCAAAAATAGCGCGCCATAGTTTATCCAAGTCCCCGGGACAAGTAAATAACCCGCCGTCAGAACCGCCAACCACCGGCATACTAAAGATATTCATGCGCCATTCGCCTGATTCATTATCTTTCTTATAACCATATGCCGTATTTGCCGGCAAAGCATCCATCCGGTAATAACCAGTGCCGACAAGGCCGCAAGGTTTGATTATTTTGTCAGTTACAAATTGCTGGTAAGAAATCCCACTGGCCGCTTCAATTACTAAACCCAAGATAATAAAACCGGCATTTGAATAACCAAACCGGGCACCCGGTTCAAATTTGGGCGGAAGCGGCGTAATCATTTGTAAATAATAATCAAGCCTTTCCCATAAGTAAACGGGGTATTTTTTATTTAGCTTTTCAAGCTGTTCATCACAGTCTTCCGCTTCTTCGTCAATATAATCGCCAATTCCAGAAGTATGGGTCAATAGCTGAAAAATCGTTACCCTTTTATCAATCCGCCCCAAATCATAAGGAAGTATATCGCAAAGTTTGCTATCAAGCGATAGTTTCCCTTCATCAATCAATTTGCACACAGCAAGGCCGGTAAATAATTTCGTAACTGATGCAACTGCAAATGCCGTTTCACTATTATTTAAAAGTTTTTCACTGCGGTTACGAAAACCGCAACTTTTTTCAAAAATAATTCCTTGCCCGCTATTTACCGCAAATACACCGGAAAATTTGCCGGCCTCCTGCCAGTTATTCCATATTTTTTCTATATCCATAACAAGCTCCTATAAATTTAAGGTGTTTGGGCCTTTGCCCTGCACCTTAGAGTTAACTTTTCATATTTGCATCTTTGTTAACAGTCCGGCGTACCGATGAAGCCATCGGCTTAAAGTATTTGCGCCAGAAAATATTTGCATTTGGATTCGCGGTTTCAAAATCTACATGTAAATAGTCAAGCGAATTTTCCTTACAGTAATCAAACGCATTTTCCAGTAAATATACGCCGACATTTTTGCCCCGGTATTCGGGCCGGATATAAAGGCCAATTCCTTCAATCAAACCGCAGTTCATCGTCGCTAAGGTTTCCGTATCATTTTCTGTTGCGCTATTAACCTGAATAAAACCAATTATTTTGTCATCGTCCCAAGCAACATAAATATTAAAATTCCTTATTAGTTCTTTGATATATTCAATGTCAACATCCTCACGTCTTAAAAATAAAGGTTCTGCTTCATAATAACGAAGTGATTCATGAATTATTTCTTCTAATTTATCCAAATCATCTTCATCCGCCAGCCAAATTTTAAAAGGGCAATTAATGCCGTTTTCGATTATACTTTCGACTACACTTGGTTTTGCATAAGCATCAACAACATATGAACCAAATCCAAGGTCATAGAAAAATGTTTTCAATTTATTATCTTTAGATAAAAATATCCAAAGATGGTTAAAGATATTTTGCCCGACCCACTTTTTCGAAACATGCATATATAAAGCAAGATATATTTGCTCTTTGTTAAACTCTTTCGCCGCATGGGAGGTAATATTGCACAGGGCGGTTTTTTCATTATGAAAATCAAAGGTAAAATATCCTAAAAAGCCGAGAATCTGTTTGTCAGCCCTTGCAACAACGATAGTTTCATTTTGAATTTGGTTTTCCAGCAACGCGGCAATTTCTTCGGTATTTTCAAGCCAATATTGCGGAAATTCATCATCATCCCCATATAGTTTAAACTGGTCTACCCAAAGTTTTACCGCCTTATCAACATCTTCACTTTTCATATTATCGATTTGAATTTCAAAATGACGATAAAAATTTTTAGGCAATAACGAACTAATCTCGCGGCAATAACGGTCATCCCAAATCTGAATTTCAATATACTTGTGCTTGACTGTTATTGTATTGAAGTAATCGTCAATTGTCCCTTCATATTCTTCAAGTACCGCTCTCATGGTACTTTTTGTATATATCGTTAACGCTCTGCCGCTTTGAAATATATCAGCGCTATTTCCAAAAGTAAAACTAATCGCTTCATCAGGAATATCTTTTAGCGGAAATTTTTTTATTTCGCCCATTAGCCAATTATCAAGAAAAGTACTGCCTTGTAATACAAAAGGTAAGGGCTGCATTTCCTTTGGCTTACCGCCATACATGGTAAAACAATCATATAAATGTTTATTAGCTTGGGTACGCCAGTTATAATACTCTTCAAAGTCAGCAAAAGAAGTACTTGCATCTATAGCCCTTGCTATTATAAAAGCATCTTGCAGCGGTAACCGGCAAAGATTGACTATCGGAAGCTTATATAAATTTTTGTAATAAACTACCGATAAATCATCAATGTTTATCATTTATTCCCCCGTCAAACTCCCCGTATTGATGATTAAAAACCTTATGGTAATATCCCTTTTTGTCCAAGAGTTCATCATGCGTTCCCGACTCAACTATCACTCCATCTTCGATAACCAAAATCAAATCAGCATCCTTAATCGACGAAATCCGGTGAGCGATAAAAAATGCGGTTCTGTTGCCAAGATGTTTTAACGAATCTTGAATAATTGATTCGGTTTCCATATCAACAGCCGAAGTCGTATCGTCCAAAATCACAATCGCCGGGTTTTTTAATAATGCCCGCGCCAGCGATATTCGTTGTTTTTGCCCGCCGGAAAGCCCAACACCGCGTTCACCGACGATAGTGTCATATTGTTCCGGCATCTTCATGATAAAGTCAGCAGCATTGGCAATTTCGGCGGCAGCTTTCACTTCTTCAAAGGTACAGCCGGGATTTCCATAAGCAATATTACCTTCGATTGTATCGGAAAAAAGGAAAACGTCCTGCATTGCCATTCCGATATTTCCGCGAAGTGAGCGAAGGTCATAATTTTTTAAATTCACTCTGTCGATTAAAATATCACCATCGGTCGGGTCATAAAAGCGGCACAGCAAATTCATCAACGTCGATTTACCCGAACCGGTCGCGCCGATAATTCCCACTGTTTGCCCCGGCTCGACAGTAAAATTGATATCCTTTAATACTTCTTCACCTTCAATTGTATAGGATACACCGCGGAATACCACGCCCCCTTTCAGCTTGGGAATCGTGTAAGGGCCGTCAAGTTCCTTGATATTTGGCTCGACATCAATGGTCGAATAGATTTTTTCCACGGAAGTAACAAACCGCTGATAATCATTAGCAAGCCACCCCGCCATTCTCAAAGGGTTATTCACCATCCAGATATAACCATTAACCATTACAAGCTGGCCCAGCGTTATCATTCCGTTAATAACCATAATACCGCCGGCAAGATAAAGCACTATCGTTGAAGCAGCGACAAAAAACTCAAATAATGGGACATACCGGCGCCAAATCATCGCCGCATTTATTTCCGCATTGCGGTAGTCATCATTTTCTTTATTAAACTTCGTGATTTCATAATCTTCTCTGGTAAAAGCCTTTACCACCCTGTTACCGCTGATATTTTCCTGGACAAAAGCAGTCAGGCTGGAAAACTGCGACCGGATTTTGTGAAACGCCGGTTTTATTGCCTTAAGCTGTTTTGCGGTTGTAAGGGCGGTTAGCGGGACAACACAGATAATACAAAGTGCCAGCCGGTAATCCACAATAAAGGTCATCACGATAGCGATTAAAAAGATTAGTACATTATCAAAAACATTATAAATCGTCCATGCGGTAAAATGCCTTATCGCTTCCATATCACCGGTTTGGCGCGACATCAGGTCGCCGGTACGGTTTTTATTATAAAAGGAAAAGTCTTGTTCCAGCAAGCGCCGGTAAACATAATCGCGCATTTCGAATAATATTCCCTGGGATGCCCGTTCGAAGATTAATATATAGATGTACTTAACCGCCGAGCGGAAAATCGTCACCGATATAAAAATTATTATCAGAACCGGAAGTATTTCATAACGGCCGCCAAGAATTACTTCATCAATGATAGTCCCTGAAATCACCGGGTTCACAATAAAGCACAATGCGACGATTGTCACCAGGACAAACGCGAAAGCGTAACGGAGATAATATTTTTTTAGGAATGTGGAAAACCACTTCATTGCATTCATCAATGACCATTTTATATTAGGGCGGAGTAGAAAGCAACAGAAAAATGTGATATACTTTAGATAATTAACTATTGCAAAAATATTAAGGAGCTCTCATGGATAATTTGTTTCCCCGCACCACTGTCGCCGGCATTTCATTACCCCGAATGCTCATAGGCACCAACTGGCTCGCCGGTTGGAGTCACAAAAGTGTGGCGGCTGATGACCGGATAAAAAACCATCACAGCGAATCATGTACTATCATACCTTTACTTGAAACTTTTGTCAAAAATGGTATTGATGCCATTATGGCACCATTCGGGCGTGTCCCGCCGATTATGAAAGCGGCCGCGGAAGTTGAACAACGGCTTGGCCAAAAAATTATCCGGATTGATACACCGATTATCAATGTTGATGATAGTGACAAGGCCCGTCGTGATGCTGAAGCCACCATCCGTGAAAGCCGGGAACTTGGGGCGGATTTTTGTCTCATCCACCATTCAAGTGCTGAACAATTAGTTAATAAAAATAAAGGCATCATTGACCGCTTCAGTGACTATACCACTATGATTCGCGAACAGGGGTTAATTCCCGGTGTAACTGCGCATATGCCGGAAATAATCGTTTACTGTGATGAAAATAATTATGATGTCGAGACTTATATACAGATATATAACTGCCTGGGATTTTTAATGCAAGTTGAAGTTGAGACCGTTGCTGCAATTATTAATAATGCTAAAAAGCCGGTGATGACAATCAAACCGATGGCCGCAGGGCGGGTAACTCCTTACATCGGCCTGAATTTCACTTGGGCAACACTTAGGAAATGTGATATGGTGACAGTCGGATGTTTCGATGAACATGAGGCCGCCGAGGTCATCGAGATTTCCCGGGCGGCACTGGAAGGCCGTTTCCCTGACCTTGAGAAGCGCCAAAGCCCTAATCAGGAACAGGCAGCGTTCGGGTAAGAAAACGAAGAGATTTTCTAAAAATCTAAAGCTTCGTTTGGCAAAAATACTTCGTATTCTTGTTGGAATGGTTTACGCAGAAGCAATTTCATATTAAACTTTAGTTATCTAATATCATAAACCGAACGCAACCCAAACTCCGTCGCTTCACCACGGATTATTTCGACCGTAACCTCTCCGGCTTCCATATCGAAATAATTGTCTGATAACCAAACATCACCATCAATAGCGGATATTTCAATATTTTTGGCATAAGCGCAAGCTTTGATTGTTAGCTTATTTCCAGCGCGTGAATAAGTTAGCCGCGGGTCAAGGAAATGATGGTACTTCGGCGGGGTGAAAAGGCAGGTGCCGGAAGATACTGCTTTCCCTTCAACTTCGAAATAATAATTTAAGTGCATTTCCCGTTCGGAATAATCAGCAAAATCAATTTTATCAAGCCAAAACCCATCCAAAGGGGGGATTGTCACTGACTGACAGCCCTGCATTAACGATTGCTTTGAAGTGACACCGGTGTCATTTTTTGCCGGGATGCGTTCAATGACTGTACTATCCGGGTTCCGCAATGACCAGTGTACTGTGCCGGTTACTTCACTCCGGGTTTCGTTAGCAATATGCAAACGGGCTGACTTTTCAAAAGGGGCCGGTTCGGCGATTGGATAAGGCCGCTCGGTTGCTTCACTGATTTCTTCACAGGATATCATTATCGGTGCAAAAGCTCGTTTTTCATAATAATGAAGGGCTTTCCAGCGGCCAAAATAATCAATGCCCGCCCAAGATGCTACCGGCCAGATATCATTTAACTGCCAGACTACGCATCCCATACAACGGCCGCGATGGCGGCGGTTATGTTCAATTCCAGCGCGCATTGCTTCGGCTTGAAGCAGTTGAGAAGCATAAATCAAACATTCAAAATCGGTTGGATAACGATAAGTCGCCGAAAGATAATTCATGATTTTTCCGTTGGCAGCACTGTTCCGCTGGTGCATTTCCATAATATAAGAGAAAATATTGCGGTCTTCCGGTTCAGTAAATGATTCAATCGTCTTAATGCCCGGGAATGATTGAAAACCAAATTCCGATAAATAGCGGAAATAATGTTTACGGAACTCCGTCAGTGGTTCACTCCCATGCCATACCCCCCAATAATGGGCATCGCCGCGATTTTCATCTTTGGGGTTATCATAATTTCCGCCTGAAGAAGGGGAAGATGGCCAGTAAAATGTCTGTGGGTCTTCTTCTTTTAAAATTTTCGGAATAATATATTCGAATAATTTAATATAATCATATTTTTGTTTATTTGAAGGCCGCCAGGCTTTTGTGAGCATTTGCTCTTCCATTTCGTTATTGCCGCACCACAAACCAAGACAGGCATGATGGCGAATCCGGCGGATATTGTCTATTTTTTCCTGAATAATATTTGCTTCAAAATCTTCTGTCAACTCGTAATTAGCACAAGCATACATAAAATCCTGCCACACCACTAATCCAAGTTCATCACACAAGTCAAAGAAGAAATCTTCCGGATAATAACCGCCGCCCCAAATCCGGATAATATTATGATTTGCAACAATCGCATCTTTGAGCAAGCGTTCGGTTCGTTCATAAGTAATCCGGCTGAAAATATTATCCTCGGGGATGTAATCTGCACCCATTGCAAAAATCTGCACCCCGTTTATCTCATGGGCAAAACGGTTCCCCCACTCATCTGCATCGGTATTAACGGTCATCGTCCTAAGTCCAATCCGCTTTTCCCAGATATCAAGAAGGTTCCCTTTCGAATCTAATAATTTCACGCAAACCGGATAAAGGGGCTGGCCGCCAAAACCATTCGGCCACCACAATTTTGGTTCCGGAATTATAACTTTCAAGCCATCACCAGCTTTATCAATATTATATGACACTGATGTCATATCAGCTTCGCAATTCTCCGGCCTTTTTACACTTACATCAATCTGATAATCGTCATCTCCGTTTAGTAATTCCACTGCAACATCGAAATCTAATATTACTTTATCCGCGAAATGCTCTTGGGTTATATAAACCGATTCGAACCTGCTTTCTGCATATGACACCAGTGTCACATCGCGGAAAATACCCGCATCAGGCAGGCGCGGGCCCCAATCCCAGCCGAACATACAATGCGCCTTACGCAGGTGGGGATAACCCATAATCGCATCCCAGGAACCGCCGGCGAATACTTCCTTATTCTTTGCTTTAATATATTTAACCGGTGAATAAAATTTAACCCGCAAATGATTTTCCCCGGCAATCACCACATCAGACACTTTATACTCCCAAATCCGGTGCATGTTTTTCGCCGAATATTCACCGTCAAACCCTAACAAAACATCGTTTAGATATATATCCGCCAATGTATCAATGCCATCAAACCGAAGAAACAAGGCATCACCTTGTAACATCGTTTCGGAAACTATAAAAGTATGGCTAAACTCAAAATCATTGTCCATCAACTTCAAAGCATTAAGTTCATTATCGCGGTAATAGGGGTCAGGCATCAGGCCATTTTTTAGCAAAGCGCTATAAACAGAGCCGGGAATTGTTGCCGGAATCAAATTTTCGCCAATTCCAAAAACATTATCGCCAATGATTTTTAATTGCCAATTACCATTTAGGGTTTGTGACAGCATGAAACTCCCATCTACCTGTCTTAGCAGGTGTATAATTGAATCCTATGAAGAACGCGATTTTGCGTTCTTCCCGCTCTCTTCACGCTATTCCTCTTTTGCTTCTTTGACTTTACCAATGATATACAGCATCAGCCAGATAAGAATCGGGATGCCAATCATTGCTGTAATACAAGCCGCAAGCAACTGCGAGTGGTCGGGAAAAAAAATTGCGACAATCAAGGTAATAACCGAAAGGCTTGCCAGGAATACGACACCGGTTAAGGCGGCGATTTGCTTAGGTGTTCTTTTCATATTTTTCCTTTAAGAAATATTACTTCATATTAATTAATAATTCAATTAGTAGTATACAATAAGATGACTAAGTTTTCAATTAAAACTAACGAAGCAGAAAATATATTAATTCCCTATTAAATTATCTGCTTCCAATTGACTTACTCTACGGCATCCTACTAAATAAGTGCGTGGTATTCATCACGATTTAATAAATGTCCCGCCTGTATTCCGATTACCTCATCAGCGATAGCGGATACATTTTCGGAATGGGTGACGATAATCACACACTTATCATCTTCATGCGCCAAGCGGCATAATATATCTAAAACCGATTTCTCGGTTTTTTTATCAAGGTTGCCTGTAGGCTCGTCCGCTATAATTACATCGGGGTCATGGGATAACGCCCGCGCTATTCCCACGCGCTGCTGTTCACCGCCGGACAACTTCAATATTTTTCTGTCGGCGGTTTCACGGTCAATGCCAACTTTCGTAAGCAAGATATAAGCGTGGTTTTTCTGCGCTTGCCGTTCTTTGATAACGCTCTCGCTGATATTCATGGATAGGGTTATATTGTAAACAGCCGTCGAGTTAAGAAGCAGATTATAGCTTTGGAATATAACGCCTACGCTTTTGGAACGGTACTCGTCGCGGTCAAACTCCCGCATATTTTTTCCGTTGTAGTAAATATCGCCGTCCTTGCAGGTATCAAGCCCGGAAATCAACGACAGAAGTGTTGATTTCCCTGCGCCCGATTGACCTATAATCGCATAGACTTTTCCGCTTTCAAAAGTGGCGTTGATGTTTTTCAATACGTTATCCGTCCCGCCTTCATAACGGTAAGATACGTTTTGTATTTTTAAACATTTCATGATGCTACCCTCCTAATTTCGCTCCATCAAGATTTTTATGGGTTCACATTTGTTAATCTGGCTGACCGATATAACACCCGCGATAGAAGCCAACAGAATTGATATTCCCAATATCCCCGTCGCAGTTACGGCGTTTACCGATACGTTGACTTGTATGGGTTCTTCCGTTTCCGTCATTATATTCAATCTTTCGGCTAATGATGTTGACCCGGCAGAGGTTGAAGCGGTCTGCCCGGCCAATATCATGTCGGATACAGGCTGTGAAAGCATTGTTCCCGCACCCATGCCAAGCGTGAAGCATATCAGTGTGATTGTTAATATTTCAACCCAAAGCCCAAGCGTGACTTTGTTCTTCTTCATTCCCATCGCCCGCAGTACACCGATTTCGTATTTGCGCTCACGGATAGTGATAGCCGATAAAAGCATCATTATGACCGCCCCCAGCGAAAGCACAATGATTAAAAAGGTAAGCATTAGGCTTTGTAGATTTGCAACAGACCCGATTGCGTTTTGAAACGCTGATTCATCTGTTACTACTGAATAATTATCCGGCAAACCTTTTTTCCGCAGCTCCGCTTCAAAATTTTTTAACATATCGGGGTGTTTCAAAAAGTATACGGCATCAACTCCATTGACACTCGTATGGCTTTCCTTTATTTCTGCGCTATCGAGGTTTTCAGATTCGGCAAAAGATTGATACTGCTGCAAGGAAATTGCCGCCGTCGCTTCTTCGCTTATTATCTTCTGGCCGTCGCTTGGCACGACACGCACCGTACTGTTCATAACATTTGTTGTTTCCCCAATGACAATCCCTGTGGTGTTAAATATCGCCAAAGTTACGGTCACGGCGGTGATTATCGTGAAGATAATCACCCCTAATAAAATATTACGTCCTTTGTTTTTTCCAAGATTCAAAAACGCGTGTTCGATAACATACATTGCCCCTATCTCCTTTCAA
>Ga0131853_10007037_pt1 | contig 20322 bp, 21 predicted proteins | sample TergutLab28metaG_FD_92764 | JGI IMG/M metagenome (GOLD analysis project Ga0131853, IMG submission 92764) | Labiotermes labralis P1 segment gut microbial communities from Petit-Saut dam, French Guiana - Lab288 P1 (version 2) (version 2) | ecosystem: Host-associated > Arthropoda: Insects >...
CATTAGGGACTTGTATAGGGGCATCAGTGACTTTAAGAAGGGGTACCAGCCTAGATGTAATATAGTAAAGGATGAGAAAGGCGACTTGGTTGCAGACTCCCACGGTATTGTGGCTAGGTGGAGAAACTATTTCTCCCAGCTATTCAACGTGCACTTTGCATAACGAGGAGCTAAATGATCTGTACTCCTCACCCAATATTATGCGGGTGATAAAAACGAGGAGAATGAGATGGCTGGGCATGTGGCGCGTATGGGTGAGGAGAGGGGGTGTATAGGCTCTTGGTGGGGAAACCGGAGGGAAAGAGACCACTGGGGAGACCTAGGCGTAGATGGGTGGATAATATTAAGATGTGGGTATATGGACTGTATTGGGCTGGCCCAGGATAGAGCCACGTGGTGGACGCTTGTGAGTGCGGTAATGAACCTCCGGGTTCCGTGAAATGCGGGGAATTTTTTTACCAGCTGCAAACCAGTTAGCTGCTCAAGAAGGACTCTGCACCATGGAGTAAGTAAGTAATCAAAGTTAGTTACAACACAACTATTGAAGCTTACCTGACAGTAACAGTATGTCGTGATACATTCTCAGCGTGTCGTGGTTTTTTCAACAATCACTTGTATGACAATACCGTATGCTGCTTATTCTTCTTCTCATAGGTACGTGCTTAGCCGGTGAATACAGAGTCGAGTATCGTGCCGAAAGTGAGTTGTTCCAGAAGACATTTTACTATAGCTGCCAGGGGGGTTTTATAGAGAGGAAAGTGCGTTTATCAGCACCTTCATTTGTATACCAGACCATATACGGTCATATTCAAAAACAAGTACAAAAATATGAGGAAATTCAGTGGGTCAGTCAGGCTGTAGGCCACCATATATGGACAAATGGGACAGTCCGACTGGCATGCGCTGAGTCTGCATAACAAGCTAAACCAATGTTTTCCCATTGCGACAATTGTAAGACGCTTGCATGACTTCCTTGTATGTTCAGATTTTAAAAAGTTCTTTCCAAAATTCAAATCTGATCTCATTCATGACAACAATCACTTGTACTCCCTCACTCACATTGCTCTCGTACGCGACTCCTTTTTTTACTGGAATGCTAGCGTCCGTTGTCCGCTGCTAACATTTTCTCATTTAATCCTCAAAAGGCCACCCTAGATATTAGGACGTAGAAGGCCACCTGAGGTCAAATGTGACCCCACCATGAAAGTGGTTATAACTAATGCTGGATTTTAGGTCTTTTATTTTCAAATTAAAATACCTATCTACTTACAAAAGAACAACAGTTAGACATCACTGATATTACAACCTCATGTCAGATTGACACAACAATGACATGATTATCATTTACCCTATACTGTATATGAATTACGGTTATTTTCAATATTCATTTCTGTATTCAATAATGTAAATATGATAAAATGGATTGAAGAAGAAGAGTTGGGAAAACAACGCAACTAATCAGATTCTTCAGTTTCATCCTTATTCCTGCAAGTGTCACAAGTAACAATCATACTCATATGGTCTTTGCAGACGTAATGTCCACGTCCTTTGCAGACAAATTGTGCCTTCACATCTCTACTCCTGCTGCATACATGACAGCGCCCTCGCTTTCTTGATATCACCTCGTAGTCTTCAGGGTCCTGCATGGTGTCTTCTTCAGAATAAGAAACAAATCCGCGCATGACTATTGCTGTTTTGGGGTTCCTAGGTAGCGAAGAAAGATTTTATCGTTGTGTTACAAATGGTGTCACCAGATAATGTGCAATTCTGAGCAAAAAGTCTTTCCTTTTTATCTTCTTCTCAGGCTGATCTTTACGCATGTTGTTTGCATATATGACCAATGCACTTACTGCAGCAATGTTGATCATGCCATAAAATACTGTCGTTGTCCATATGCGAGTTTCTCGCTGTCCTGTGTACATTGCACACATTTGAACCAGCATGTCTACTACACCTTTTGTTTTGTTATAAAATTCAGTGATTTCAGGCTTTCCTGAATCGCTGCAGATTGCTGAAGCATGATGGAGTGACGAAAGCAGGATAACTAATTTATTCTTCTTTGGGATATATGACACAAATGTGAGATCCTTGGTAAATCCAAAAATAGACGAGTTTTCATCACGTTGCCTGGCAGGCTTGAACTCTTGTGGAATTTGTCTCTCTCTCTTTTTTTTTTGTTTCATTGTCCCAACAAGTGTCAATTTTTTGTTGTTCAGTTGATTTGCAAGGTCAACATTTCGACCACCTCTGTCCTGACCAGAAATAGGCTCAACTAATGTGCAGAAGACATCACTTGCCAATTCACGAGCTATTTCATTATTTTCTTTGCTCAAATAAAATTATCATTCATCATGTATTTTGTGGCACAATCACACATCATCCAAATTTTGATTCCGTACTTGCTTGGTTTTTTCGGCATATGTTGCCGGAATCCACTTCTTCCTCTGAATGGAAGTAACTGTTCATCGATGCAGAGAGCTGAACCAACCAAATACAATGATTTGCCCAAACCAAAGAACATGTCCCAAATTTCTCGAAATGCTGCTATTTTATCTTCCAAACGACGATCAGTTCTTGTTGCTTTGTCGTCAAATCTTAAAACTGACAAGAGAAATCGGAAACGATTTCTTTTGCCATGACTACAAGGAAAACAAATCTTCCTGTCCCATCCATTTTATACAGCGACTCAATGGGTTCGTGTGAAGATTCAAACACTCCTCCATAAACACAACAAGCCAACGACAGCACGAAGTTCATTCAGTGATGTTCGCCGCATCCATCTCTGAACCTTACCAGTGAAGTTGAGGAGATAATCGTGAATTTTTTTATTGGTGTGTGTGTGTAAGTTTAATGTTCAAAATATAATCAGAAATATGAAGTGAAGAAACATCATGTGGGGTATTTGCATTTTTGGCTTCATCCACATACCCGGGAAGACGCACTATTATGTTCTGTCTGCAGGCTCGAGCAACTTTGGGAGGTGTCCTGCTCCAGGTAAAGTTCTTGCCTTGAAAAACATTCGTCTCCTCGTCTGTGTTTTCTCCTGTTTCTAAGTGCTCGACACTGTATTTTCTGACTCTCCGTGGTCACCAGTGTCAGCAACATCGTACATAGAGTCAATATCATCATCAAGATCTTCCTCTAGAGCATCTTTTTCATCTCCTGAACCACTTAGTCCAATATCACCATCGCTGTGCCTATCACCCTCGCTATCATCACTGTCACAAAGTAGAAGACTAATCTCTTAATCGTCTAGAAATTTTTCACGGGAAGCCACTTTTTTTTCAGAATACCTGCAAAAGATACTATAGTAGTATTTTATAGCACATTATCACCACAAAAATGCACAAAACTAAATACAGAAAAACACAGGCGCAAGATCACCTGGGGTCAAATCTGATCCCAAAGAAGGAAAATCGAAATTATAGAAAAGAGTTTGTCACCAACAGCACAAAACCACTATGCCGACCTAGAGGTCACTTATCGTGACAAAGTCACGAAGGTTTGTGTCATTGTAAGATACACCAAAAAGTTATAGAAAAAAAACGAAGGCTGGGGTCAAATTTGACCCCGGATGGCCGTTTGAAGGTTAAATATCTCCCCGTAAAACCCCTCCTACCTATCACTAAAGGTTCCTGAACATACGTTGACAGACCGTTCGTAACTGGCGCCTGCAAACCTAATAAACAACCATACTAAAAATGATCAGCTACAATATATATATATATATGTGTGTGTGTGTGTGTGTGTGTGTATGTGTATGTGTTTGTATGTGTGTGTGTGGGTGTGTGGGTGTGTGTGTGTATGTGTGTATGTGTGTGTTTGTGTGTGTGTGTGTGCGCGTCAGTATAAACGTCGTAAACCAATAAAATACATAATAAGTAAGATGAGAGTAAAGCAATGTCGTCGTTGACAGGGAGCAGTCTTTTAGTTCCTCCCTTGAAGGTTTTTTGGGTTATGTTTTTTTCCTGTCGTTTCCAGAGTATGAGGTACTTGTTACTAATAGGATGAGTACATCTGTTGGCAATTACGTTTCAGTTGTAATGGATTAAGGAGTAAAATATTGAATGTAGTTATTGCTTCGTCTGTATTAGACGCAATATAAATTCAAAATTGTGGTTGGAACATTCCATACTTGTTATATTATTTAATTCGCATATAGCGACTGGCAGCTAATCAAGAATGCTCTCCACCTGGTCACAGCCCTAATTTACATGTATTATATCACGGCTAATCAAGAATGATGTCTAGCAGGGCAAAAGTTGTCATTTCGCTGGAAATCAATGAGATTCTTTTTTAATTCTTTTTAATGATCTTTCTAGGGACTACAACTTTGATTGACAAAATGTTTTACGTTCTTAGCTGAACTGCTGTTGCACATTCATTACGACTGGTGTTCATTCTATGTCAATTAATTCGCAAGGAAGTTTCAGGCTGAAAGAAATATTAACCTCATTTCATTAGACGGCCAACGCCTTCTTGATGCCTTGTAGGCTAAAGGCTCGGATAGTGTCACTCACTGAAGACATTAGTTTCTACGGGCGTAACAGTTTCCCGAAGCTCTGAAATGAAGATTTCGTAATCCATAGAAAATATCCTGTGTAATTTTATGGCCGAATAGTTATGTCCTTCATATTTGTACGTATTTCATCACATTTCGGATCTAAAGTTCGATGTCGATAATAATCTTCCGATTTCAATTTTTTTTATCTCCGGTAAGTGTTATCTCGCCGAACAATTCTCTGCCACACCCGAAGCAGCGTGTCCGTCCATTCACCTAACGGGCATTCAGCTGCACACACATAAGTGCAATATGGAACATTTCTGCAGGATCCGCAAGTGTTGCTTTTGTTGTGGTGGTCTAAGAGGTGGAGCAATCGCCATCGGTGTCTTCTACTTGGTACAGTATAAAAATTTTATAAAATTCGTTCCTTCATTCTGTTTCTGTTTTACGTTAAGTCCACAGCCTCTTCCAATACGATTTCTCCACACATTTATAAATATCACAGATATTTTAAACTATTCATTTTCCCCTCTACAGGCTTCCTGTGATAAATAAATAATTTATTAGAGGTTATTTACAAAATCTTTTACCGGAAGGTACACACAATAGGCTTCAGCAACTTCGTAAAATCCTGGATTTTATTATTGGTGGGAATACTGGAATTCCTAAGTTAAGCGGACAATTTCATTGTTTTCATCAAATCTTGAATTTAAATTTTAAGACCGCATCCTAAATTGAGCTACGGCTACTGTATGAAACATCCTTCCCAGTCCGTCTTTCCTCTTACTGAAGTTAAGACATTTAAGAAATTCGGATATATTACTTAAATACAACAAGGGAGAGAGAAGATGATACAATCGAATTCAGTATGCCGAACTGTGCTACAAGGAGTAATAAATTTTGCGACTTTAAAGACAGTAATCATCTTTGGACGGGGGTTTTGTTGAATTACGTCACGAACTGCGAGCACTGACCGTACTGATGACAGCCAGAACTGACACAGTAGGGTGACATTTGGTCCAAAAGTTTGTTCACTTATGAAACCTATTGATCTGTGTAACGAACCTCCTGAAACAGAATCTTATGCGTATTGGACCGTGCATCATCTTGATATTTGAATAAAGGTAGACCAAGTTGATGACACTTGCTTTATTATGTCAATTTACTGCTCAACATATTACAGATATTAATACATCCATCTTCAGGAGCTTGCGACTACTTGTTGCGTTGTTGTGTAGGCTGACTTGAGGCGTGTTGGTGTTATGTAGCGGGATTGGCTGTTGGTGATGTGGTATCCGAGTGCAGGCTGAACCAGCTGGATGGGTGTATTAACATCTGTAACATGTTGAGCAGTAAACTGACATAATAAAACAAGTGTCATCAAGATGGTCTACCTTTATTCAAATATCTCCTGAAACAGAGTTCTTCTGGATCAGCAGTTCATTCAATCAATAGATTTCCCGCTTTATAGGCAAACCAAAGGTTCAACGCCGTATTTAACACAGCGTGATGTTACCGGTGATCCTTGGCTCGAGACCAGATCACAGATATGCTTGGCGCATAGGATCGAGGTAAAAGGGTCACACTGGGAGGTACGGAACTAAAGGCCGTATGACATCGCGAATAAGGTGATATTGTTAGGTTTAAGGCCTTATTTTTCGCGAGGAGGAATGCGGCTACCCTAGCTGAGGGTTAATGCTGGATTTTGTAGCGCTAATCCCTACAGCAGGCAGGATTGCACGTTTGGTCACTGCTTAAAGTGAGGACACCTGAGAGGGCAAGTGGTCTAGAAACAGCCCTAGCTGTGTTAGGTAAAAACATGATTTCGGGCATTCGTGTGCACGAGAATAGAGAAGAACGTCACCAATCTAGAGCCGGTAGTGGTAAAATATTCAGTGCGGTTCACAACTGATACCCACTGTGTAACAAAAATTAATAAACAGCGCTAAGAGACTCAGTGAATTGTCTCCAAACTACCGTGCTAAACAAATTGGTCTGGCTGTCAGCAGTCGTGATTCTGTGAGCTCAGTACGTGATATTCCGTCAGAGAAGGTTATGCTTAACGACTGCATTGTTCATGCAGTTTAGCTTTGTATTGATTTCGACTGCTATATTGCACCTCGCCCCTAACCTGGCCGTCTTAACCTAGTTCACATCATCGAGTCCAGCTTCTCTAAAATAAAATGTAATATTATCCTCTCATATACACATACATATTCCAAGTAGTTTTTGTATATATCATCCGTGCTATATGTACAACCCAGTTGATTCTACTTATTCGTCACCTTGAAACTTCTTCGAGAAAAATAATTCTAAATTACGGACAGATTCAAGAAATTTTCCACTTTCTATTTCAAGGGCAATATTCCTTGGATCTTCGTTTATTTTGCAGTAGGATCCTCTATATCTACATGGTATGGATATGTAGGACATGTTTATAGCCTCGCAATTTTTCACACTGCCACTGTTTCATCAGCACTCTGAAGTAGAAATACTCCGTAACTTGTCTTGCAAACCCTCCATTTTGGTCAACTTGCTCTGTGCAATACTGCGGACTCCATGGTGTCTTTAGGAGAGTGATCAGCCTCTAAACGATTGCGTAGACCACCAGAGGTAAGTTATTCGCAGTGCCAGTGAGGCAAAATCGCCTGTGAAATCCAATAAACGTTCTACTCACTGGTTACAAAAATATTTTGTTGGCAATAACATAGAAGGCCGGGAGCAAAAAGACTGGAGTTAAAGGTTATGTTCATGTAGACTCGACGCTAATAAAGGTTGCAACTTTACCTCCATATCCTGTAGGTCCTTTCATAACAGGACAATGCTTAATTAATTTTGTTTCCATATTGTGGCAGTTTAACAACATGTCCACAAACACAACACACGTTAAGTTCCGTGTCGTGTGCCTTTTCACAGCTCCTTTCGTTGCTGGGCGCAACAGTGAACGATCAGTTTCTTTACGCAGAATTTACGGTATCTTCGCCGACAGGACACTGCGGTAAGTAATCTTTTGCTCCTTTTACTTCTCGCAGGTAAAAAAAATCCAGCAATTAGAGGAAAAAGAATGGAAATTGGTGTTACAGAAATTTGGCTTGGAGATGTGCACTGAGTTAAACCACCGCAGGATAAATCTCTATGGTTCAACTACCTTTATGTGGTTACAGAAAAATGGGGGAATTTCTTAAGGAAAAATCGTTCAACTTCTCAGAGAAGCCAGATGTCCACATACGTAGTACGATTATGATGTCCCTCTAAAGCCTCGGGTAGATGTCGAAAAGTGTAAGCTCCAAGTTGACACAGTGCTGAAGCTTTGGTTTTTATATATACAGACAAATTCTTAATTGTATAAGTGACTCTCCACTTTAAAGAATACATCGTTCGGAGCAGTTAATGAAACTCAGTGACGGATGGAGAGGCAGGCAGATGCCAGCCTGCCAAGTTATTATTATACGAAAGTAATTCCGAAAAAAGGTTTTATTTGAATTATATTTATTGGCAACCTCTTCTTCGGCTGATTAATGCCGTTACACAAGCCGCTAGAAGCTTGTGGTGTGCCGTCACACTTCCAAATGTCGCTGTACTGCCGGTGCATTAATTGCAAACACATATGTTTGTGTTAAGTAAAGCGTTTGTTATTAGTCCGTCTGTCAATACAGATACACACACACACACACACACACACACACACACAGTAGGGTCTCGTTTTACGACGGGGATACATTCTCGAATATTTGGTTTAAATCGAATCGTCGTAAAAGGGGTACTATTTAGGAGTAGGTTTTCACTCTTTTTATGGGCCACGAAGGCCCTTAGGGTGAGTAGAGGTATAGCTCTACTCTTTCTAGGAACTCGGCACTCTATATGGGGGTGGGAAGGTCAGCTCCACGTCCCGGCCGCCTCTACTCCCGGGAAAGAACCGGTACCCATTGTACAGGAGGCTGGGTGCGCCCCACGGCCGGTCTGGACGGACGAAAAATCTCTTCCCCATCGGATTTTTAAAAATTACGTTATTCATCCTTCAGTACACAAATACAATGGTTGCATAGAAGATATCTCAGTAATGTACTGTTAACGGACTATTGTCTTTGTGTTCGAATTGCATTGTTCGTTTGTTACTTTAGGCCCTTAGGAGAACATCGTTACGGTGGCGACCTCATCGGTTGGAGGAGTCCTTGCAGGTATGGTACTGTGATTCAATTATCCTGCAGCTAGAGGGAACACAGTTTCTCCAGGTGATGTGTGTCGGTGATTATAGTATCTCCAAGTAATTCCCAAACTTTCCGCGCCGGCGAGTTGTTTGATACGCTTTCCATCGGGCACGCCTCATGAAATCAGCGTAGTCGACGGTCGATACTCGGTACCAATGTTGTGTACGGTAATATATCATGTGGGCGAGGATCCACAAAATTGCCCGGTGCCTCTGTGGTGAACAAAAGTGAAAACTCGGACGGATGGTTCGCTCCGGTAGAATGTATTTCGGGTCCATGCGAAGGATGATCGCTATTCTTGAAGGGGTCCACGTCCAAATGTCAGCCCCTTCGCTATACTCAGTCAGCCTGTGAATCAGAGCGTCTACTCGAACACAATGTTGGCAATTGTTCGTGGTACTTCGTTGTGTCTTGGCTAGTCGATCGTTGGTCGTTATGAGATCATGAATAACCATAAAGCAGGCTGCTTTAAGTTCCTCCGATAACCATACTGCCTGTAGGTTCCCCCATACCTTAGACCACGGGGTAGTTGGGTGTTGTGTCATGACCCGTTCGTCCCGTGTCCCTTTCAGTTCCAATGTCATACTGCGTAGTGAGGCGTAGATACGTCTGCGAAAGCATCGGGGGTTCTCATCTTGTTCAGGAGGCGTAATGTAGGCCATGTTTACGGTGTACACGTATAGTTTAGTGGAGAACTTTGTGGAATGCTGTGGGTTTGCCTGCCTGCCAGTGATGTTCCAGGTCTGTAACCATGCTGCAGTCACCGTTCCATTCCGTTGGCCTTGCAGGTACATACGGTATAGAAGAAGCGCCATACACTTCGCCTCAGTATCTGGCATCTCCCATCCTCCCATTTGATTGGTCGTTGTAGTGTTGATACAGGCACTCGTAAGACTGTTCCTTTCCAGACGTACTATGTAATGGCGGTTGTCATTTGTTGTGTGTGTATGTTTGGGGCCGGCAAGATTTGAACGGTATACCAGATTTTGGACAGGAGAAAAGTGTTGATACAACGCATCCGTGTTGACAGGCAAGGGCCCCGAGTGTAGTCTCGCTTTGCCTGCGCTCGTACCTTCTCTGTTAATCGTGACCAGGAGTTCTTCATCGTTTGCTTGATTGTGCCCCAGAACGTGACGCCTAATATGACCAAATGGGGATGATATGCGATCCTCAGGACTGTCTCCTGTGTACACCAGCTTCCTACCGCGAGGGCCTTAGATTTTCGAGGGTTGAAGCAGGCACCTGATGATCGTTCATATAGGCGAATGGATTCCTCTATAATGGCGAAGTCAGCAGCAGAGGTCATAAAAATGGTCACGTCGTCGGCATAAGCCACCACCAATGTGGGGCCTGTGCGGCGTCCTGTCCTTATACCTGGCAGATTTAGGTCCAGAAAGTGAAGGAATGGGTGGAGACACAGAGCATAGAGGGCCATACTCATCGGACAATCCTGCCGCACTGCGCAGCGAATTGGTATGGAACCGTACTCATGGCCATTTATTTGAACTGAGGGCGTAGCAACTTCATACAGCCTCTTGATACCGGCGATAAAGGCTTTTCCAATGCCGTATCCCTGGAGTGTTTGAAACAGGTAGTTGTGGGCGATCCTATCGAAAGCATTTTTAAAAGCAAGGGAAAGCACGCATAACGTGACCCTCCTGCTTTCCGCATACGCGATGGTATCACGTACCGTTGCCACCGCGTCAATTATCGTATTTCCAGGGACCCCACAGAATAGGATCTCCGTTAGGTAAATCTGCCAACAATGGACGCAGGCGTTGTGCGATAATAAGAACAAGAATCTTGTAGTCAAGGTTGAGGAGTGTGATGGGGTGGTAGTCTTCTGGTGTTTGGTTCCCTTGCGCTTTCGGCAGGCAAACTATCACATCTAATTTTTGTTCCTGCGATATGTTCCCTGTCCATAACATTTGGTTGATAACATCACGCAGGTCGCCTTTTATGATTGCCCAGTTGTGTGAATAGAATTCGCGGCCTCTTCCATCGTTCCCAGATGCATTTTTCCGCCCGCCCGCTTGTATGGCTCGGTATATCTCCGTTGGCTCGAATGGCGAAACGAGCATTCCCTCTTAAGAAGTATGCTGCTCGCAGTGGGCTACCTCCATCAATTTTTCCACGCTGGCATCGTTCATCTCTATTGTGTCGTACATATTTCGTAGAAAAATTGTAACAGTCAGTGCTATTCCTCTCGGTGTCGTATGCATCTGCCCTGCTCCATCTTTCAAGGAATATATGATCCTCTCTGCACGTCGCCGTTTCGTCTGAAATATGTGGTATATCTTCCGCTAGTTTCCATCTGGTCTATCAGCATCATTATTGTAATCAAGAATTTTTTTAGCTTTCTGCTGTGCAGTCGTTCAATATTTGCTTTTAGACGGTTTAAAGCAGGCAGTGTTTGGTCGCTGGGGCCCGGTCTCTGCAATACATCATAAATCCACTCGTATAAATGTTTCTCCATCACACAGCGGTCCCTTCGGCGCTCAGCTTGTTCACGTTGGTATAGTTGTCGTATTTTCTTTTTACAGAGGCGGTCCCACAACATTGTCAGGTGAGGAAAGTACCCTTTCTTCCGTTGTAGTTGTCGCCAAAGAGTTCTCAACTTCTCCGTGCATGCGTTCTCAGTTATTACAGCGCTGTCCATTTTCCATAGCCCGCGTCCCCTCCGCATAATCGGTAGGTCAATTGATATTCGTTGACATTTGGCGAGGTGATCAGTAAAGGGTGATACAAAGGCCTCCACACCCAATTTCCTCTCGAGTAGTTCTCTTGTGGCGTAAATTCGGTCAATTCTGGTTGCTCCGGACGCGGAATATTGGGTGTGAACTTTTCGTGTGGGGTTTCCCTGCCACGTGTCTGTTAATGCTAGACCATGCACCAATTCCGCTAAAGTTCGGCTGTATGTGAAGCCGCCGGTAGTGTCCGAAGCCTCCAATATGCAATTGAAATCCCCACCCAGTAATATTTGGCCCGTTTCACCAGTCCTCAGACAAGGCAGTTCATTATTGAAGAAACGCTCGCGTTCCTGCTTCATCGCCGTATCAGATTGGGCGTACAAATTAATTATCCAGATTTATCTAAATTTGGCTGCCATAGCGCGTCCAGACTGACTCATTGTGATGTTATCTAGATTAATTCCATCCCTCGCGACGATGACGGTACCCCTTCTATTGGCGCCGGTGTAATATTATTTGGTGTATCCCTGGAAGTCATTGGAGATGTGGTAGGTGACCTCTTGTACTATTAGGATGTATATTTCTTGGTGCCTGAGTAATGTGTCGAGCATCGCTATTCTCGTGGGAGATGTCATGCCATTGATGCTTAGACTGGCAATTTTGATTGAGGCTTTCAGGTCGAACTGCGAAGGGGAGTGGACGAGGGGTCGACGATGGTATATAAACTTTGTTCTTATTAGGTTTCGCTACTGTCGTTCTACTCCTCGTTCGTTCCCGTCATATTACAGCGCTTTTTTTTCCAATTTTATTTTTTTATTTCGGGATTGGGTTTGTCCCGGATCGTCCGTTTTAGGGTCTTCATCCGAAGGGTTTGTTGCACCGTCCGCGGGCACTGCGTCCTCGTTGTTCAGCCCGTCAGTACTTCCGACGTCTGTCACCATTTTCTGTCTGGTGCCTTTTTCTCCCTGAGAGTTTGCATGCAGGGGTGGCGCAGTCTGTCTGGTTGGCCTATCGTCAAATGCAGTCATTTCTGCGTCCACGGTTATCACTTCTTAGGGGGTCAATACAGGTAGTGAAGTCGACTGGGTTTGCGTCCTCGTCCTGGGGCATCAGATCATGCCTTCGTTGGTGAGTTGGGTTCTGTTTTTCCCCACCAATATCTAGTGGGGCGTTTGTGGGCTTCAGGTCGTCGACAGTAGGGAAAACCCCCGATGCGTGGTCATGCGATGCCCTCTGGGGACCACCTCAATTCGATTGTCAACAATTCCGTGTCGGTTGTGGGCACCTTTAGCAGCAACATGGGTCCATATATTGGGGGTCGAATCTGATGTTACCATACCTCCTCCACGCCTTTTGGGGTATGCCTGATTTATATGTCCACTGTCCCCACACCCGTAACATGTAACTTGCTGGCCGTCATAAGACGGTAATGCTCTGTGCCCTGCAATGTTCATTTGGGACGGAGGATGTTTGGCCAGTTTCATCAAAATCACTTTAACCCCGTTATCTACCTCGTAGCGGTACGCCTTAGGCTATATTTCATCCTGGATCGAGACAATTTCCCCATGTGATGCTAATGCTGCTCGAATGGAACTTTCCGTTACTTTTGGGATAAGGTTGGCGATCCGAATACGCCGCATTCCCATGTCGGCCACCTCTAGATGTACTATTGATATTCCCCCTGTCACATGTCTGTATTCAGCACTCCCATTCGTAGACTGCAGAATGTTCTGTATGTATATGTCATCTACGAACTTCTGAAATACGTGTCTTTTTATCCCATCAGTCTGTATCATAGTTAGCGATTGTTCCGATACCTGCAGCTGGTCATGAATCCATTAATGTACTTCATAAGCTGAAATACGTGCACTAGTAGGGTCAAAAATACTTATAATTGTATGTTGTCGTTCTGCCATGGTCGATCTTACAAAACTTGCCCTATTTAAGCACTACAGCACACTTTGTAAACACTACACGGACTCAGCTATTACTTACACTGCACTCCGCAACGTAAAAACTATAACACGCAACGACAACCTTTCTCCTTGCCAGCTCGTTGTAGACTCTAATTCGATCCCGGACCGTCCAGCCAGTAGCTCAGTCGCTATACCGACTGAGCTACCCGGCTTATATTGAGATATGTCCATGGGCCAAACAAATTAGTCAAATAATTTTATAATTTACAATATTTCTTTACATTATGACATACAATTTCAATTTAATGAATTAGGTATATAAAAAATTACACAGATAATTGAAAAAATATCAATTAAATCACTTTTTATTTTGTTGAAGAAGGCCCAGGCCGTGGTTCAGAAGACACCAAGAAAGAATGTAACGTTAACCATTTTAAATTTTTTTCTCTCTTTTTGACGGACGTCATTGCGTGGAAAAATCACAATCAACCTAAAAGAACTGCACTAAAAAAGACAAATAAGAAACAGATGCACACTGGAAAAGAGCTAGAAGCGCACCAAGTACAAAAAGGACCCTTGAGTAGGGACAGTGATGCACCACAATTCGGGAGTGCTCGATCCGACTGGAGAAGGAGCGTAAAAGCGAATCGTTGTAAAAGGAACTGTCGCAAAATGAGACCCTACTGTGTGTGTGTGTGTGTTTGTGTGTGTGTGTGTATACACACACAGATACGTACATACATACACACACGTGCATACATACATACATACATACATACATACGTACATACATACATGCATGCATACATACATACATACATACATACATACAAACATACATACATACATACATAGATACATACATACGTACATACACACATACATAAGTACATACATACATACGTTCATACATACATACATAATACATACATACATACGTACATACATACGTTCATACATACATACATACATAATACATACATACTTACATACATACATAAGTACAAACATACATACGTACATACATACGTACATACATACGTATATACATACACACATACATACATACGTAAGTACATACATACATACACGCATACATACATACATACATACATACATGCATACATACATACATACTTACATACATACATTCCGACAAAATTCCGAGATTGAAATTATTTTGTGGGTCGAAAACGATGAATTAATATTAAATCACAAGTACCAACTCAAGCAGTTTTAAAGAAAGTAGACTCTTAGCATTTTAAGGTTTATGACTTCAGAAATACGACATCGTAAAATTTGTTTGAATTGTAGTGGTGTTGCAGAGAACCCTGCTGCCAGAATGGAGCTGATGAAGCAGGTACATTTCTTCCAGGCTAAATATCCTCACATCCTGAAAGACCCAAATTTTTACAGGTATCGACATCAGAATGCGACATAACATAATAAACATTTGTGTTGTTTTGAGGAAAAGACTGACTCTGATCAGAGATCTGCACGCAATGTTGAGCTCATAGGTACCAGATGCAATGAGTGATATCTTCTTTCGCAGCCCGAAAGCAATATTTCTTTATATATAAATTCATTAGCAGCGATTGTGTAGAAGACAAAGAGTTATTGTTAACAGATAGGACCACCAGGCGGCAGTGAGTGATAAGTGTACGCCATTGGGCTTTGCGTTATGGACCTTTGCAGAAAATAAATGTCCGTTTTCAGTAATATGCTTATTCAGTGATATCTTGATGTGTTACCCGCGGAAAGTGTGGCTAAAGATAAAAATTAATTATTCGAAGTTTCAGTAAATTTATTAGGATCAATGAGAATGATACGCCTCTGCCTACCAGCACAGGGAAGATTACAGACCAATAAATCAAAATTGTTTCTCTGATGGTAATGTAGAATAACGCTGTTTATTTTGTACATTAAAGGAATTTCCTTCAAGCACATATTGTTCAAAATCATTAAGCTGTGACTAGAACATTTACCTGGGTTTCTTTATTCCACAATAGCCATTACGAGGCTTTGTCGCTGTTTGAAGAAAACGAGAGTTTTATTATTTTTGGCAAAGTTTGTTTTATAGCAAAAGCAAACAGTCGTTTGTACTTCTTTGCTGCCGTCGGTTGGCGAGATTATTTAGGGACATGAAGTAGGGTGAAACATTGATGCCCACACACCTCACTTGATTGTAAGTGCTTCACTATGGACAAACTAATTTTACTTAGTTCAAATCAGTTAAATTTTAACCGTTTTTACAGCTATCAACATCGGCAGTTTGGGACAGCAATTCACTCGCAGTTACTAATTGTTTCACAAATCTGCTTCTGTCAATCTTTCCACGATTCGAAAATTTAAAATATTTTTTGGGTTTACGATTATTTCTAATCGAATAATACTCAAGTGCTTAAGTTACACATTGCTGTATATTTATACCTACGCTGTGAATTCAGTGTTGCACAATTCATAAACCGAAATGCGAGTGTAGCCTTATTGATATGACCCTAGCTCACATTTATCTGCACAGGCATTAAAATAAATCTGAATGGTCGTCTCAAATTGCGAAGGTCACCTTAGTGTTTGAAAGAAAATAAACAATGAATAACATAGGTATATCGCTTTGCCAACCAACACTGTATTCGGGGCTGTGTGCTGGCTGTAGAAGCGAGCCGAATAAACGACAGGGCAGGAAAGAATCCATCCAATTTGGAATTGTGACAAATTTTGTAACACCTATTTATACGATTATAAGAAAGCACCGCATAATTACTGTGTCCAATTTCAAACACTCAAAATTACGTGCAACATGACGTACGTACGGTGACGAGACTGCGATCCCTAGTAGAAGGGCCCCCTTCCGGTCCATCTCTACTAGAGATGCTTCCAAATCAGCAGCGAATCTTTCCTAAACTGCAGTTTCAGACATCAACACTAATAGGAATGGCATTCCTGATTTTAACCAGACTTGCTTAGAATTTTTATTGTACAGAATTTTAACCTAAAACATAACCTGTACATGGCAGCATCGCTGAACGTCGAGTATATTAAGAGTTTTCCTGACTTAATAATACTGTCAATATCTAGAATATAATACCTAGGCTCGAGGAATGAACATGAATATGGAGCACTGGTGAAAAGATAACCGAGACGAGAATATAGAAATGGTCCGAGAGGAACCCAAAGGCTAACAAGACTGATAGATTAATACAAATGATCTATATTCATTTTCAGAAAATTTGAAGTTATTGAGCTCAGACATTTTTCAAGACCTTTCTTATAATTTTCACTCGAAATCTCAACTAGTTTTATACAAGTAACCTGTATATCTGTGCAAATTACAGGCGAGATACTATTCCTGCGATTATGGCAGTTCTGTAACTTGGTGTCCGTTTTCATCAACCTGGTTATGATATACGGTGCTCTAGTGGTAAGTAACTGATTTTATTAACGGTCTATTTAATTATTTCACCAATACAAATTATATGTCGTTGAATGGTAGGTTTATAATGAAAAAATATTGGAAATATGTGAAAAGAAAGTAACACTGGTCTAATTTGGGGTACGGTGCCGTCACTTGCTTGAAGTTATTAAAGAATATTAAAATAATCCGTAAAGCAGCCAGTGTTCTTGCCAAGAAATGGAAATAACAGTGCACCAAATCTGCCACCACATGGGCATGGAAGTGAATCATCTTATTTATAAATTCCTTCAGTTTACTATTACAAAAATCAGATTTCGCAGAAAATATAAGACGTCTCTTCAATTACACCAACTGAATGCACATTTTTAATTTATTAATGGCGTAATTTAAAGAAGTCTAATATACATGAAAATGCACGGAATGGAATATTTCAAAATTCACAGAAAATATTCAGCTGTCACAAAATTAAAATTTTTGGATGAAATGTGTCGTTTTGTATTTATTTTATTTCCACACATAAAATATGAATTTCAGATTCAGATTAAATCCTGATATAATGAATCCTTCGGACATTTGTTAAAGTAATGGCACAGAGCACCCCATCAGACCGAATGTAAATATCGCACCGGTCGGATTATTTTTCTTGATTATGCAATAACCATCAGATATACGTGTAAAGCGCACAGATTGACTGATTTCAGCTGATAGCAGGTTTTGATTAGCGAACAGCGTGATCAGTTCAGAAGGAGAAGTAATACGTGTTATGTGTATGTTACATGAGGAAGGACAGAAGTAATATGTATTATGTGTTTGTTACATGAGGAAGGACAGACGTTATATGCGTTATGTGTTTGTTACATGAGGAAGGACAGACGTTATATGTGTTATGTGTTTGTTACATGAGGAAGGACAAAATTAATATGTGTTATGCGTTTGTTACTTGAGGAAGGACAGAAGCATACTTGGACGAGGCGAAGATTACCGGTTCGTAACATGTTTAAAAAAAAAGGATGATTCCTGACGAATTTAGTTCGTTTTATGTGGATATGTTAGAAGATGGTCAATTTTTTGGCATTTTCGGATGGCTTACAAAAAGTTTCTAACTCTTCCAGAATAGACATAGACCTAATTTCTCGAGGATAATTATGACGAATTGACCACCAAGTCTTGTCAGGTCAGTTCAAAATTTAACGTACATAACCAAAACTTAAAATAGCAGCAATATGTGACGTCTCCAGAAACATTCTTTGGTGTCACAGGAGAAGGCCCTTCTCGTGGCTCCGTGGCTCGCCTGGCACCTGGCATTGCCTTTTGTACAAATCCCAGTGTTCCTGTGGAGTACTATGTCACTGAATTGTGAAAGTCACAGCGCAACAACAGCCCTCAAGATCAGCCTTCTCTTCGCACTCCCCCTCAGCCTTCGTGAGTACATGTTATTTTATTGTAAATTGTCGAAATTTCACAATTCATTTTAGATAAATAAAGTTAAGGACTGTATCAGTATTATCTCTTACAGATGTCCAGCTCTGTCGCCATAATCTTACTCCCCTTTCATGCCCACGTCACCGGGATGGCTATCACCATTTACTTGACTCAAAACGAGACAGCACGTCACAGAGTACATTCAACAGCATTTGACATTTATGTTTTCCGAAGGTCCGAATACTTACAATCATTCATACTTCTTCATAAGGTGCCAGTCTATCACCTTGCCAACAAATTACCTGCCTTTTACAGAATCTGACTGTGAATTACACGTGAAACCAACAGCCCGACAAAAAAAAAAAAATCCCGACACAACACAGCCGACCCCATAACCAAAATTTGTCTCTAATCATCAAAACTTTTTTTGCCGTGTGGTTTATTCTCTTCTGGTTTCCCCGCTAGTAAGTCTTATAAATTTACCTTACCCGTAGCCCATCCATATTAATTATTTCAAAAAACGGAATGATATTTCTAAATCTCGCATACCTTTCGATTGTTTAGGCTCTACCACAGGGCCTGGTAAATCTGAGAAAGTCTGTTTGTTTTTTCTAAAACTTCACATGTTATTCAGTATACACAATGGTACCGATCTGACACAAACTACTGTTTGAATATGAGTCCAACTTCTGCAAGTGTGTATACTGTAATACAGCATGTATTCAGTTAATAATTTTAATTTTGCTGTTAAAAATAATCTATATTTTTTAACTCGTATAATTTTAACTACTTTAATTACGTGTTCATTATCGTGTAACAAAGAGAATCTGTGTCCATCGGCCACTTGTACAAGCAGCACCGGAACTGAGGTGTCTGCATTTTTGTCTCGTCACTGTTCGCGGGGTTAATATGGGCTTATATCTGTGTTGACAGTTTTGTTTCATCTGTTTCAGTTCCGTTACTCTACTTCGCTACTGTGGTGTACAGTCTGTACAAGGACCTCTCAGAGGGAACCAGAAACAACAATTATGGGACCAACATGTTGCTGTCATCACCAAACTGCAATGCTGCAATGACACCCTATACCAACTATGACCCTGGAAGTGCAACGCCCACAGGCTGGGGGAATTCGCAACCCCAGCAACAAACGTATAGAATACCAACACAAAATTTGCCTTCTCTCCCGCTCCCACCACAGCCACAGGGACAGACGTCTGGAATCCCACGACCCAAGTCACATCAATTTTTCGCCTAAATTGGTATCCCTAGAAAACATTACCATTTTACATTCCCTGACATTGAAAACTGTTTCGGGAACATTAAGACTATAGTCCTAATGTATTTATTTGCCTTCATACGTGACGTAAGAGAATTATGTATAATTAACTGAAAGCTGAATTTAATTTACAAACAAACCTAGTGCAATATACACTGATTTACAAACTCACACCGGAACTTCGAGTTATTTTTTAGATTGTCGTCTGTTACATTTGACGACTTTTTTTGGTTTTAAACTCTGAGAAACTCATAAAAGCAAGAACAAATTAATTCAGACCGAAAAAAAGATTAAATATGCGTGATTTCAGGCCTACGCCGCCGTTCAAATGGGATCTGCGCTGTTCTGGAAGTTTACGTGGCGCAGAATGGTAGTTTCTTGCCGACGTTTCGCGACAACCAATTGGGACGGAATGGTTGTCCCGAAACGCTGGTTAGACGTAAAATCCCCTCCAAAAAAGCGCAGACCTCAAACATTGAATATAAACTTTCCACTACGAAACTCATACTTGACTGGCACTCGGGATATTCTCCATCCAGGATTACAGTTCCGGCTACATTCAGATCTCGCTTGGTTTCCATTGCATATGACCGGCAACTTAAGCAGCAACACTTCAAACTTTAGACGTGTCGACAAAGCCGACAGCCAGTATTATGGAGACTGCATGTCTATGTGTTGAGGCAATCTACTTCTAAATTTTAATAACATGTGGGCTCACGGGGTAGTTTTATTGGAATGGGACATAAAAGAATCGGGACTATAATACAGAGAATAAATTTTACATTCATTGTTCCGTGCATCATTGTAATTCTTTAAAATAACCAACACGATGTCACTTGTAGACTATCCTTTATTTTCATGGGTAGTCGTCATTCACTCTCTACATGTTTC
>Ga0131853_10007039_pt1 | contig 20320 bp, 21 predicted proteins | sample TergutLab28metaG_FD_92764 | JGI IMG/M metagenome (GOLD analysis project Ga0131853, IMG submission 92764) | Labiotermes labralis P1 segment gut microbial communities from Petit-Saut dam, French Guiana - Lab288 P1 (version 2) (version 2) | ecosystem: Host-associated > Arthropoda: Insects >...
CCTTTAGAAAAAGTGTACTTCTTTTTCTAAAGTCGAGTCAAAGCATGAAAATATGATATAATATGCGCATAACAAGAAACACCGAACATAGAGAGGTGTTTCTACCTAAAAAGCGCAACGAGATCTTTAGAAAAAGTGTACTTCTTTTTCTAAAGTCGAGTCAAAGCATGAAATTATGATATAATGATGGTTATAACAAGGCGGGTATTTTGCATTTAAAATACCCGCTTGTGGATATGTCAATTGCCGATCTTTAATGGCACGATACATTGCTTGGAATCGAGATGATGTGTGTGTTAATAGTTAATTGGAATGATTTTTTACTTCCTTATGAGCAAGCGGTATCCGAAATCAAGGCAAAGCTTGAAAATATGTCAAAGCAATATGAAATGGCCAATAAGCACTCTCCAATTGAGATGGTGGAAAGTAGAGTAAAAAGCGTTGGAAGCATATTGCAAAAAGCTGAGAAAAAGGGCGTATCTTTAGATGCTATTGCGGAAAAGATGGAGGATATAGCAGGAATACGGATAATTTGCCGTTTTGTCGAGGACATTGAAAAAATTGTGCAGATGATTTATGAACGGGAAAATTTCGATATGACCGTTCTTTTTGAGCGTGACTATATAAATAACACCAAGCCCAGTGGCTATAGAAGCTTTCATTTGATAATCAATTATCCCGTTGTGGGTATTTATGGCAAAAAGGAATTAAAAGTCGAAATTCAAATACGCACCATGAGCATGGACTTTTGGGCTACAATAGAGCACTCTCTAAACTATAAATATAATGGCAATATACCTGAACATGTTCAGAAACGCTTGATATCTTCCGCCGAAGCTGCTTTTCAGCTAGACCGTGAGATGAGCAGTATTAGAGATGAGATTATGGAAGCTCAAAAGATCAGCGGAATAGTAGAAAGTGCAATAAATGAGATATTGGCTAATCTCCAGAGCCTGTATGCTGTGGCTGAAATGGATAAAGTCAATGAAATGAACAGAGAGTTTTTACAAATTCATCCGATAAATGATGTGAATAAGCTTCTTGCGTTCAAAGAACGGCTTAAGGTCATGGTTGATGTGTATAAGGCGAGATATTTAATTTAGATATTTATCAGATAATTATGGAAGTTCTTTGTTTTTTTCGTCACTAGCGCTGTCAGCACTTTCGATTCGTACAAAACCGCCCTGCGGGCGGCCTGGCTTCCAGTATGCCCTTTGGCACAGCAGGCCTAGCAGAAAATGCATTGCATTTACTACTAGACTTGAAGGCTCAGATGCACCTAGTGAATACGACCCGTTAAAAGCTTCGATTTGCACGAATACCGCACTCGCGCCTTTGGGGTTGGCGAAAAATCAGGCTCGAATGGCTTTTTTATATATTTTCCAACGACACACCCTAGGGCGTGCAATACTGAGGAGGCCTATTTAAAAGATGGCTCTTTTTGCTATTTCTGATTTGCACTTAGGAAGAGATATGAGCATTTTCGGAGAAAACTGGACAAATCATAGTGCTAAAATTGCCCAAAATTGGCAAAGAGATGTAGGCGATTCTGATACTGTCATAATAAGCGGAGATGTTTCATGGGCTATGCGGTTACAGGAAGCTACAGCTGATCTTGATTTTATTGAGAGCCTGCCGGGATATAAAATTATCCACAGCGGCAATCATGATTATTGGTGGAACTCTACCGAGAAGTTAAACTCTATGTATGAACGAATATTTTTTCTTAAAAACAATTATTATCAGTATCTGGATTATGCTATATGCGGGAGCCGTGGATGGATTTGCCCGAATGATACACGATATGTATCCGCAGATGAAAAAATTTATGAGCGTGAAGTTATGCGTGTGCGCACTTCTTTTGAAAAGGCTGTATCGGATGGATATAGTAAATTTATCTTCACAACCCATTTTCCGCCTGTAAATGATAAAAACGAAACTTCAGCATTTACAGAGCTAATATCAAAGTATAAACCAGAAATTGTTATATATGGTCATTTACACGGGATAGAGGAAGAGGGTTTAGAGCCGCATAAGTTGGTTTCTGCTGATTATTTGAATTTTATACCGCTGAGGCTTTTGTAGATAGAGTAGTTGAAAGGTTTTCGTAATGGATAAAAAGCGAAAGAAAACAAAAGATAGTACCAATGTACATGCCGGTCACAGAGAAAGAGTTCGTGAGAAATACATAAATAGCGGCAACTTGGATAACTTTAAAGAACATGAAGCTTTAGAGTTTTTGCTGTATTATGGTTATCCACAGCAAGACACTAATGAGATAGCCCATAGAATGATTAAGGAGTTTGGAAGCTTTTCAAAACTTTTGGAGGCGCCGCCCAGGGAGATTTCCAAGCGATGCAATGTGACCGAGCGTGTTGCTATTTTGGTATCCCTTGTGCCTCACCTGTCAAAATTATACCTGATGGGAAAGTATAGCTCCAAAGACTTTATGAGCAATTCAAAATTAGTAGGGGATTATTGTGTTGCGCTGTTTACCAATATTCATTATGAATGCTTTTATATAGTCTGCCTGGACACTCAAAGGCGGCTTATACGGGCAGAGCTAGTACATGAAGGTGATTTGGATGCAGCAGCTATTTACCCGCGGATTGTTTTGGAAGCTGCAATTAAAAATCGTGCTGCATGTGTTGTACTAACTCATAACCACCCAGGTGGAACTCTTTTGCCTTCAAAAAGTGATATGGAAGTTACGAAGAGGCTCAAAATGGCACTTGCGACTATTAATGTTGGGCTGATTGACCATATTATTGTTGCTGATGGTATGTATTATAGCTTTATTGAGAAAAAAGTACATTTTTAGTATATTGAAAGAGGTTGATTAATAATGACGAAAAAGCTTTATAAGACTAGAAACGGAAATACATTAGATGGAGTATGTAACGGGATGGCCGTTTATTTTAATATGGATCCTACTGTAATGAGATTGATATGGGTTGCGGCTGGGCTGCTTGCTGCTCCAGCTACTATAATTGGATATATCGTATGTTCACTTGTAGTTCCAAGAGAGCAATAAAAGCTGGAGGTATGAATGAATAACATCCACATAAGAAGAGAGAACTCCGACGATTATTATGTAGTTGAAGAACTAACTCGCGAAGCTTTTTGGGAGTTTTGGGAAACAGAGCGAAAAATTTGTGATGAGCACTTGCTTGTTCATAAGCTTCGGGGTGTAGAGTCTTTTGTTCCTGAGTTGAGCATCATAGCAGAGATTGACGGCAAAATTGTAGGACATATAATTTATTCAAAGAGCAAAGTCGTAGATGATGATGGCAATGAGTATGGTACATTGACATTTGGACCGCTGTCGGTATTACCGGAATATCAGGGGCAAGGTATAGGGAAAGTCCTTATGAAGCGTAGCTTTGAAGAAGCGCAGAAGCTAGGTTTTCGAGCTGTAATCATTTTTGGTCATCCCGATTATTATCCTAGAGTTGGGTTTAGGCGTGCTTCAGAGTTTGGAATTACTACTTCAGATGGAAAAACTTTTGACCCTTTTATGGCGTTAGAGCTTTACCCGGGTGCTTTGAGTGAGATAAAGGGACGCTATTATATCGACTCGGTCTATGAGCAGTTGACTCAGGATGAAGCGTTAGAGTTTGATAAGCGTTTTCCTCACAAAGAAGCTTTTGCTTCTATTCCTATCGAACAGCTTCTAAGCCGTTTGGAGACAGATGTGCGAAAAGAGATTGAGGCTTTGAAGGTTGGGACGCTAAAGGCTATGACTACAAAAAGTGAGAGAAGCTTAAGGGCTTTGCCTAAGGTTTGTGACAATGATATTCAGATTATTCGCACCGTGATGAAAGAACATGGATATGCTTGGGGAGAAAAGTAGAAATATAACAGCTAAAGCAGGAGGGTTCTTGTGTTTGCGAACGATTATATATCAAGGCAAATAGAAGCGATAGGACGTACGTTATCTGTTGTGCTTTTTGGTAAGGACGCTGGATGTAGTATAGCTACCGAAGATTCTGAAAGCGACGAAGGTTTAGGATTAAACAAAGACATGCTTTTATTATATATGCTAAAAGAATATATAAGTGAAGGTAAAATTAATGAAGCTGAAAATTTACTGTTCGAGGGAATGGAGGATGATGTAACTGAAAGTAGACTTCAAATCGCATTGGCTTTTTACAGTGAACTCGATAAGCTAAGTGATTCTTTTCTTCATGAGCATAATTTTTCTCGGCAAGAAATTTTTGATGGTCTAGCATCAATTGAAGGGATCTATATTAAGCAAGCTACAGCGGTATAGGTGAAGTTACCTATGCCGCTTTAGAGTTTGAATTGGCTTTATCGCTTTGTAACATTATTTTAATAATAGAGCAAAATCATAATCGAAAGAGTTGAAATAGACATGACCGATAGAAAAGAACTGCTTAAAAAAATTCCTAAAATGGACGAGCTTCTCCTAGAAGATAAAACCTGTGAGGCAATTTTACATTACGGAAAAAATACAATGACAGCTGCCTTACGGGGTGCAGCCAACGCTCTGCGTACTGAAATTCTGGCTGGCTCAGTGGATGAGCCAAATACCCAGCGCATAATAGAGCATGCTATTAAATTGGCAGAGACAAAATCATGTATGAATTTACGCAAAGTCATAAACGCCACGGGCACGATATTACACACAAACTTGGGGCGTGCAAGACTTTCTGAAAACGCTTGTGCTGCTGTTATGGATGTTTCTAAAAATTATTCCAACCTAGAATACAATATAGAAGAAGGCAAGCGAGGAGAGAGGTACGATGCCGTGTCAGACTTGTTATGTGAACTAACAGGTGCAGAAAGTTCGCTTGTTGTGAACAATAATGCCGCGGCAGTACTTTTGGCGCTTAGTGCATTGGCTAAGAGTAAGCGCGTCATAGTTTCTAGAGGTGAGCAAGTTGAGATAGGCGGCATGTTTCGTGTACCAGAGATAATGAATCAGAGCAATAGTATTTTGGTCGAAGTCGGCTGTACGAATAAAACCCATCTTAAGGATTATGAAGCAGCTTTAGATGAAAACAGTGTTCTTCTAAAAGTTCATACCAGCAATTATAAGATCATAGGCTTTACCGAAGAAGTAGACCTTAAATCTTTGGTTGATTTAGGCAAAAGCCGCAATATTCCCGTTATATATGATATGGGCAGCGGAAGCTTTATAGATTTTTCCGTTTATGGGATACATGGTGAGCCGACTGTTAGTAAATGTGTTGCAGACGGCGCAGATGTGATAACTTTTAGCGGTGATAAGCTTTTAGGCGGGCCACAAGCAGGGATAATACTCGGGAGCAAGTATTATATTGATATCATGAAAAAGCATCCCTTAACCCGCGCGTTTAGAGTGGACAAGATGACCCTTGCTGCACTAGAAGCTACCTTGCGAGAATATCTTGAAGAGGGTAGGGCACTTATGAATATTCCTGTGCTTAACCAAATAACATCAGACAAAGACGATGTTATGAAAAAGGCTAAATCGCTGCGTGAGATGCTCGTAAGTATGTACAAAGACGCAGAGATAAATTTAATCAGCGATAGGGCTACAATAGGCGGAGGCTCAATGCCGGGGCAGTTTATAAATACATATTGTCTACAAATATCACCCGGTAAATTCAGCGTAAATGAGATGGAGAAAAGACTTCGCATGCTGGAAGTGCCGATAGTAGCGAGAATTGCAAACGACACATTGATTTTAGACATGTTGACTATTGATGAGTCTGACTTTGAGTATATTGCACTGAGTATAGGCGAGATATTGTTATAGCGATATTTGGGTGCGCGACAATAAATTTTACGAAAAGTCTTTAGGTTGATTTTCCGCCACTTTTCGTCGGCGCCTCCTCGCAGATGAACTTTGGATATGCTTCGTCGGCGCTTCCTCAATTGACTATAAATCAAACTCGAAACCCTTTTTAAAAATCTAATGTCAGCACACCCAAGGAGGTCTTCATTTTGAATAGACAAGATAAAGTCAAACACATTCAAAGTTGCATTATCGAAAACTGGCCTTGCCCACAAGATAGCTTTTCAAAAAATGAAAATATAATTCTAGAAACAGATAAGAAATTTTTTGAAATAATCACATTCGGTCATAATGCTGTAATTAGAGCTGATAAAAATATTGTAAGTTGGTGTATAGAAAACTTTTCAAAAACGCCCGCAGCAGAAATTTTGGATGGTAAAAATCTATTCTTGATTGAAAAAAAGATGCGGGAATACGGCAAGAAACTCGGTGGAGAGCATACGCGCTTTTTACACCTTGAGCCTGAACCCAAAGTCGAAAAGCCGCAAGGTCTTACATACGAATGGTTTGAAAAAGACTGCTTGCACCTTTTATATTCAGATAAGCGTTTTGAGAATGCGTTAAATTACCATTATGAATTTGAGAATCTTGCGTTGGTTGCAAAAAAGGACAATGAAATCGTGGCGATAGCTGCCGCTGCCGATTATTACTATGGTCTTTGGGAGATAGGAATAGATACTCTTGACTCTTATAGAGATAAAGGTATAGCGGCGTATTTGGTTAAAGAAATGGCGCTGGAGGCCGAGAGAAGGAGCAAGTTTCCATACTATACGACATGGATGGCTAACATTGCGTCAGTGAGAACAGCTATACGAGCAGGTTTTCTTCCTGTTTGGATATGGCATTTCGCAGAAGATATATAGGCATTAAGGAGCATAATTCTATGAATAACAACAACGTAATTATAGGCACAGCCGGGCATGTAGACCATGGCAAGACCAGCCTTATAAAAGCCCTCACTGGCATAGAAACAGATAGGCTAAAAGAAGAAAAGAAAAGAGGTATAACAATTGAGCTTGGCTTTGCATATCTTGATTTTGGAGATGGAACCAAAGTCGGCATTATTGACGTGCCTGGGCATGAGAAGTTTGTAAAAAACATGTTGGCCGGTGCAGGCGGTATAGACGTAGCTATTTTGGTAGTTGCTGCCAATGAAGGCATTATGCCGCAAACCGTTGAACATTTTGAAATCTTGAAACTTTTGAATATCCAAAAGGGAGCTATCGTTGTAACCAAAACAGATATGGTGGATGCGGCATGGCTTGAGATGGTAAAGGATGATGTACGTAAGTTGGTCCAGGGCAGTGTTCTTTCAGAGGCAAGGATAATTGAAACCTCTGTATATAATAATACGGGCATTTCCGAGCTAAAGGAGCATCTGCATGAGCTTGTACAAAATGTTACGGCAGGCGACTTAGAAAAACCGGCTAGGATACCTGTTGACAGAGTGTTCTCTATAGATGGCTTTGGAACTGTTGTAACAGGTACGCTTATCGAAGGTACCCTTAAAAAGGGCGATAGTGTAGAAATTTATCCACAGGGGCGTACGTGTAAAGTCCGAAATATACAAGTTCATGATATGGATGTAGATGAAGCCTATTCGGGGCAGCGTGTAGCTGTTAATCTTGCGGGTATTAAGAGAGATATGCTGGAACGTGGTTCTGTGATTGCTCCCCCGGGTAGTATGGTAAACACTTTTATGCTGGACGTATTTTTGCAAGTTCTACCTGAATGCGAGCGAACAGTGAAAAATAACAGCAGAGTGCATTTCTACCATGGTACAAGGGATATACTGTGTAAGATAATACTTTTGGACAAAGATGAACTTGCGCCCGGGGAGGCCGGGTTTGCACAGCTTCGATTGGAGGAAGAAGCGGCATTCAAACATGGGGATCGCTTTATCGTTCGATTCTACTCGCCGCTTGAGACTGTTGGCGGAGGCGTGGTATTAAATGTTTCCCCGAGAAAGCATTCTCGACATAAGAGAGAGATTTCAGAGGCGCTTAGGCTGATTAAAGACGGCAATACTGCAGAGCGCTTTGGTGCACTCCTTTCTGATAGAGCTAAACAGATTCCTTCAGCCAGAGACATGGCGATTCTTGCTAATATTAGCGAGTCTGAGCTTTTAGAAGTGCTTGCTAGCTTAAGCGGCGAGTCAAAAATTGTATGCCTTGAAAACCTTGATAATAGATGGCTTACTGATATGAAATATTATGAGAGTATTACGCTTAAGTCGAATCAGACTTTGCAAAACTTCCATAAAAACAATGCCTACAAGAAAGGAATGAACATAGAAGAATACAAAAGCAGAGTGTTTACAATGGTGCCTGATTACGCTGTGAATCCTTTGATAGAGGTAATGGTTCGGGATAAAAAAATTAAGCAAGAAGGGCTTTTAGTTTCATCTTATGAATTTAAAGTGCAGATAGATAATTCTTATGAGCAGCTCGCGGCTAAGATGGAGAAGATTTATAGAGAAGCAGGCGTCATAGTTCCTTATAAAGACGATGTTTTGAAAATGTTTAACGATAAAAATAAGCAAAAAGTAATAGACTCTATGATCACTGAAGGCAGGCTTGTTATGATAGATAAACAGCTTTTATTCCATAAGGATGTTTTTGAGGATTGTCTTTCTAAAATGAAGAATTTCGTAGGGCAAAACGGTGAAATTACTTTAGCGCAATTTCGCGATTTAATTGGCGCATCCAGAAAATATGCTGTAGCAATACTTGAACACTGCGACAATAAAAAAATAACGAAGAAAATTGGTGACAGTAGAGTTTTGATGTAAATTTTCGTAGGATTATAAAGGCGTAAAAATGGCTTGCTCAGCGCTCTTGCAGGTAGTGGTAAGATTTGCTTTTTTAGTCAAAGGATTTGTTGACAAGCTATGCTTCTTATGATAATATTTATACGCATGATGATGCTAGGGGTTTTATGGGAGTAGATGGGTCGCTGGTGTGCCCTCCGGTCTTCAAAACCGGTAATAGCAGCTTAAACCTGCTTAGGTGGGTTCGATTCCCACATACTCCCGCCAATAAAAATAATATGGATGACGGTTGCGTGAGAGACTGATTATACCTAAATCACTTTAAACGGAGCAAAGCGATTCAGTAAAGCTTCGGCTTCTGGGAGTTTTCCGATATAGATACAATTCCGTGTGAAAAACAGCCTTTGCAAATTTTGAGTTGCCGATTTCTGGGTAGTACAAAACTTAGCGCAAGGATGATTTTTAACCGAAATTGCTTTGAGGCTATTTTAAAGTAGATTTAGTATACTAAGTAGTATTGCCAATATAATCAGCGCCGAAGGTTCTAAGCGTTACGGTATGCCGAGCGAAACGCGAAAATCTCAGGCAAAAGGATTGCAACCTGACAAGCTCTGAAAAAAGGATTTTACTAAATCCTACTTAACAGAGATTATGGCGTCATGTGTGTTTATCGAACATTCTATGGACGTCATTTTTATTAGAGCACGTTTAAAATTTTGTCATCATCTGAAGATATTTAAGAGGCTCTGAGGAAAGCAGGTAGTGAAATTGAAGTTTATAGCTGTTACTAATAACTTAGCCTTTAAAGAAAAATACGAAGGTGAGTTTGAAATCTGGTATTATGACGTCTCTCTTCGTGAGATATTTGTAATTGTGCGTGATAAAGTTCATATTGGCTTTGAAGTTTTGACTCATCCGATGTCTGGTAGTGTTAAGCCCAATGAGACGCCTTTTAAGACCGTGTTCATAAGTAATGGAAAGAGCAAGGTAAGCACAGATTCGCTTGCGCTTATCGAAGGAGCTATTATGACATGTGACAAATTCGGCGGACGAGTCATTGATTATAAAGATAAGATAGAAGATTTTCAATTAGTTGATTTATCGTTGGCGGAGTCAGCTCTTCCAGCACTTTTGGCTTTTTAAGTTGTTATACTCGCCCTAAAGGGTTCTTGTATAAATCTAAATTATTTCCTAACCAAATCATAAACTAAAGGAGGTATTTGTCTTGAAACTAGAACTCGGATACATTTTCATCAAAGATATCCAGTTTGGCAATGTTTCAAAAGTTGAAGGCGGAGTTCTTACTGTAAACAAGGAAGAGCTTAAAGCACTTGTTTTAGAAGATTCTCTTATCGCTTCTGTAGACTTCGACATTGCAAAGCCTGGTGAAAGTGTACGTATTACACCAGTCAAAGACGTTATTGAACCAAGAGTAAAAGTTGAGGGACCGGGCGCAATGTTCCCAGGTACTCTTAACAAAGTTGACACTGTAGGTAGCGGTAAGACGCATGTACTTAAGGGTGCTGCAATTGTTACTACAGGCAAAATCGTTGGTTTCCAAGAAGGAATTATCGATATGAGCGGTGAAGGTGCGAAATATACACCTTTCTCTGAGACTCTTAACCTTGTTATGATTGCTGATCCTCAAGAGGGTACAAAGCAACATGACCATGAGAAAGCTATCCGTATGGCTGGCCTCAAAGTTGCTGAATATGTTGGCAAACTTGGCAAAGACGTTAAAGCTGACGAGTACCACACTTTTGAAACTCCAAACGTAATGGAAGGCGCTAAATTATATCCAAACCTTCCACGTGTTGCATATGTACTTATGCTTCAGACTCAAGGTCTTTTGCATGACACTTATGTTTACGGCGTTGATATGAAGCGTTCTATCTCCACTATGATTTATCCTACTGAAATAATGGACGGTGCTATCATCAGCGGTAACTGCGTTTCTGCTTGTGATAAAAATACGACATTCCACCATTTGAACAATCCTGTTGTTCATGATATGTTTGAAGCTCATGGTAAAACCATCAACTTCGTAGGCGTTATCATAACTAATGAAAATGTTTACTTGATGGACAAAGAGCGTTCTTCTGACTGGAGCGCAAAAATGGCTTCATTCTTAGGACTTGACGGCGTTATCATCTCTCAAGAAGGTTTCGGTAACCCAGATACTGACCTTATCATGAACTGCAAGAAAATTGAAGCTAAAGGCATTAAGACTGTTATAATCACAGACGAGTATGCAGGCCGTGATGGCAAGAGCCAATCTTTGGCTGATGCTGACATTGCTGCTAACGCTGTTGTAACTGGCGGAAATGCTAATGAAGTTGTTGTACTTGGTCCTATGAAGAAGCTTATTGGTTATGTTGATGAGTCTGTTATCAACACAATCGCCGGTGGATTCGGTTCTGACCCTGAGCATGGTGCGAGCCTTAAAGCTGATGGCAGCATAATCGTTGAGATTCAGGCTATCACAGGTGCAACTAACGAGCTTGGCTTCAATAAAATGAGTGCGAGATAATAGGAGAGGAGGAAAAATACCTTGGGAAAAATTAAAGTTGTACAATATATCAACCAATTCTTTGCCCAAATTGGTGGCGAAGAAATGGCTCACATCACACCTGAGCTTAGAGACGGCCATGTAGGTCCTGGTCTTGCTTTCCAACAAGCGTTTGGTGATGAAGCTGAAATAGTTGCTACGGTTATTTGTGGTGATAACTACTTCAACGAAAATCTTGAAAAAGCTAAAGCTGAAGTTTTAGATATGATTAAATCCAAGTCTCCTGACCTTGTTATCGCAGGTCCTGCTTTTAACGCTGGTCGTTATGGCTTTGCTTGCGGTACGGTTGCACTGGCCGTTGAGACTGAGCTTGGTATACCTGCTTTTACAGGAATGTATGAAGAGAATGCAGGTGCGGAATTTAAAGACAAAGTTGTTATCGTTCCTACTAAAAATTCTGCAGCTGGCATGAAAGATGCAGTAGCTAAAATGGCTCCTATAGCTCTTAAGCTTGGCAAAGGTGAGAAGCTTGGCCCTGCTTTCCAAGAAGGCTATATGCAAGGTATCCGTGTAAACTTCTTTGAAGCTGAAAGAGGTTCTAAGCGTGCAGTTAATATGCTCGTTAAAAAGCTTAAAGGTGAAGAGTTCGTAACTGAATATCCAATGCCTGACTTTGATAGAGTTGATCCAAACCCTGCGATTAAAGATTTGTCAAAAGCTAAAATCGCTCTTGTTAACTCCGGCGGTATAGTTCCAAAAGGCAATCCTGACCGTATTGAGTCTTCTTCTGCTTCTAAATATGGTGAGTATGATATTTCTAAGTTCCAAGATTTAACTGAAGAGACTCATGAAACCGCTCACGGTGGATATGATCCGGTTTATGCAAATCAAGACCCGGATAGAGTTCTTCCTGTAGACGTTATGAGAGATTATGAAAAAGAGGGTGTAATCGGTTCTCTTCATAATTTATTCTATACTACAACCGGTAACGGTACATCTGTTGCAAACTCTAAGAAATACTCTGCCGAGTATGCGGCGAAACTTAAGGCTGACGGTGTAGATGCTGTTATCCTCACCTCCACTTGAGGTACTTGTACTCGTTGCGGTGCAACGATGGTTAAAGAAATTGAGCGCGCAGGTATCCCTGTAGTTCATATTTGTACAGTTGTTCCAATTTCTCTTACGGTTGGTGCGAACAGAATAGTTCCAGCTATTGCTATTCCTCATCCACTGGGCAACCCATCTCTTAGCATGGAAGAAGAGAAAGCTCTCAGAAGAGAGATTCTTGATAAAGCTCTTAAAGCTCTTACAACAGAAGTTACAGGTCAAACTGTATTTGAGAAGTAATAAATTAAGAGCTAATCCAATAATAACAACGAAATGAATTTACGGGATTTATTCGCAGGTCTAGGAGAGTCCGACGACGCACATAGGAAAATATTTGCTAGGAGGGCTCAACGAAGTAATGCGGAATAAATTCTATAGATTCATTAAGTTGTTTATTGTTGGATAAGCTCTAAGGGGAAAACGCAAGGAGGCTACGGTCTCCTTGCTCCCTGTATATAAAATCTACTTTAAAATAGTCACAAAACTAAATCAGAAAATTTCCAGAAGCTGTCAGCAACGGCCGGAGCTTTTCTGATATAGTCAGTCCATTTGAAAAGCGATCGAATAAAACGTAGACTCTTTTATAAGGCAAGGCTGGTCGGCCCAAGCGGCCTGCTCGCCCTGCTTCGCCAATGGGCATCGCGGGAAGCGTCGATAGTGACCTGTCAGCGAAGCCGTCGGCGCAGCGGAAGATATCGGCGGTGCGTCAGCACCGTTTTTGCCCCGGGGTCCCCGGAAAACCAAGTTTTTGGGTGTAGGCCAAAGGCAAGCGGGAACCCATTAAAACTAGTTTTAATGGGTAGCGAAAAATCTTGAGATGCATTACAGAAAAAGGGCAAGTTTTATCGTAAGCTTTTCAAGTGGATTGCCTATAAAGCTTTGCTCTGTTTTAAAGTGATTTAACTATAAAGTAGCATTATTAAACTTGGAGGGGGTATGATATGAGCAAAGTATATGACCTCATTATTATCGGTGCAGGACCTGCCGGTCTTTCTGCCGGCTTGTACGGTGGCAGAGCTCGCTTGGACACTTTAATAATCGAAAAATCTAAAGACGGCGGTCAAATAGCTACAACAGATGACATTGAAAACTATCCGGGTGTTGTGCACGGCGAAAGCGGCCCATCACTTATCGCTAAAATGAGCGATCAGGTTAAACAGTTCGGAGCTGAGAGAGTTTCTGACAATATTACTAAGGCTGAACTTAAGGGCGAAGTTAAAAAGCTCTATGGCGAAAAAGGCGAATATCATGGCAAAACTGTAATAATCGCTACCGGTGCTGTTCCAAGACTTTTGGGCGTACCTGGCGAGAAAGAGTACACAGGCAAAGGCGTTTCTTATTGCGCAACTTGCGATGCTGCTTTTTTTGAAGATTTTGAAGTTTATGTAATTGGTGCCGGTGACTCAGCTGTTGAGGAAGCGATGTTCATAACACGTTTTGCGCGTAAAGTTACTATTCTTGTACGTGGAGCTGAGCTTACTGCAGCTAAAAGCATCCAACAAAAAGCCTTTAAAAACGAAAAGATTGACTTTATGTGGAACACTTCAGTTACCGAAATCAAAGGTGAAGACGGTATCATGTCAAGCATAGTAGTTAAAAACTCAGAAACAGGCGAAAGTAAAGAAATCTTTGCGGACGAAGAAGACGGCGTTTTCGGCCTATTCGTATTTATCGGTTTCATTCCATCAACTGAGCTTTTTGAAGGACAAGTTGAGATGGAGCGTGGCTATGTAATTGCAGATGAAGATATGAAAACTAACTTACCGGGCGTTTACGTAGCTGGTGACTGTAGAGTGAAGACGCTTCGCCAAGTTGTAACTGCTTGTGCTGATGGCGCTATCGCTGCTACTAGTATTGAGAAATATCTTGAATCACTTGAGTAAGCATTGTGTAGATATTAGTTGCACTTTTGTTTAAAAACGACATGCTTCAAATCATTAGTGCAAGTGATTTTTACACAAATGTATAGAAAGGAGAAAGCAAAATGTTAGAACTCGATAAGGACAATTTTGAAGCTGAAGTACTCCAAGCATCCGGCAAAGTGCTGGTAGATTTTTATGGTGATGGTTGTGAGCCTTGCAAAGCGCTTATGCCGTTCATCCATAAAATGGCTGATGAATACGGTGATAAAATTAAATTCACAGCTCTAAACACAGGCAAAGCTAGAAGACTTGCTATTTCTCAAAAAGTAATGGGTCTTCCTGTTGTAGCTATTTATGAAAACGGAGCAAAAATTAAAGAGCTTGTTAAAGAAGAGTGTACTGAAGCTGCTGTTGAAGCACTTGTAAAAGAGTATATCTAAATAGAGTAAGGGGTGTGTTTGAAATCTCGCTTTAGGTGGTTTTTGTAAAAGTTGAAAGGCCATCTAAAAGGGGCTTTCAAACATGCCCAATTAATTAAATTATAATAAAGAAAAACGAAAGGAGTGTAGCCATAATGAGTATTTTAAAAGGTAAAAAAGTTATCGTTATTGGCGACAGAGACGGCATCCCGGGTCCAGCGATTGACGAATGTGTCAAAACTGCTGGCGGCGAAGTAGTATTCTCATCAACTGAATGCTTCGTCTGAACGGCCGCTGGTGCTATGGATCTGGAAAATCAAAAAAGGGTAAAAGAATTTGCAGAGCAGCTTGGAGCTGAGAACTTAGTAGTAGTTCTTGGTGCAGCTGAAGGCGAAGCGGCAGGTCTTGCTGCTGAAACCGTTACTGCAGGTGACCCAACTTTTGCAGGTCCATTAACAGGAGTCCAGTTGGGACTCAAAGTGTATCACATTTGTGAAGAAGAAATGAAATCAGAAGTTGATGAAGCAGTATACGAAGAGCAAATTTCCATGATGGAAATGGTATTGGACGTAGATGATATTGCTAGCGAAATGCAAGCTATCAGAAGCGAACATACAAAGTTCTAATAGCGATTTAATTCTGCCAATTCACTATATAAAATGGTGGTGCGGCGTTTGCCGTATCACCATTTTGTCACTAGGGAAGAAGATTGCGCCTCTATGCGGCATGCGGAACTTGACGCAAAAGGTAGTGGTAGGCTTCCTGTTTTGGTAGGGTATGAGCCGAATAGTGGGCGGTATGAAATGCCGATTCTGAACGAGATTTGGAACTCTTCCAAAAAACCTGCCAAACAGCTCTATGTTTTCTACAAAAATGTAGATCTGAGACAAAATCAGAAAAAGCTTTAGGGTCTGCTTACTATCTCTGTCTCTTCTAAAATTTGGGCGAAAGAGAGATAGTAAATAGGCCCTTAAGAGGGGTTAATGTTTAAAGAGGCTATTTGTTTAATAGGCTCATAATATAAAATGTTTAATGGAGGTTGAACAACTTATGAATTGTGTAATTAAAGGCACTGCCTACACACTCGTTAATGCGCCTGATATGCTTTTGCGTAACGGCACGACTCAAACTACAGAGATGATCGTCAATCCGGATAGCGAATATTTGAAGCAACTGCCAAATCATTTGAGAGCGTTTGAAGATGTTGTTAATTATTTGCCTAATCAAGTTTATATTGGCAATAAAACTCCGGACGACCTTAAAGGCTTGGAATTACCTTGGCATAACAAGTTGCTATCAGGTGCAGATAGATTTGGAAAATTCGGTGAAATTATGCCGCAAGACGAGTTCTATCTCCTCTTACAAGCAATGGACGTCTTTGATCTTGTTAAGCTTGAAAAGAATTTTGTTGATAAAGTAAAGCCGGCCTTTGAGAAGCACCCACTTATGGAAGCTGACATGGTGGCACGTGTTAAAGAAGGTGTCGATAAGAGTGAAATTGAGCGTTTTGTAAATGAAGAGCATGCAGAGGCCCTATATCACGGCGGCGAGCTTATCGGTTATGTTAAAAAGGCTCATGATATCGATGTAAATCTTTCCGCACATGTAATCCATGAAAACCTTGTTTCAAAAGCTACTTGTGTTTTATCTGTACTTCACCTTGTAAAGAACGCTGGAATTAGCAAAGGTGAAATTGACTATGTAATCGACTGCTCGGAAGAAGCTTGCGGCGATATGAACCAAAGAGGTGGCGGTAACTTTGGTAAAGCCGTTGCTGAAATGGCTGGTTGCAGTAATGCTACAGGTTCTGACGTAAGAGGTTTCTGTGCAGCTCCTGTTCATGCCATTACTATAGCATCTTCTTTAGTAGCAGCAGGAACATTTAAGAATGTAATTGTAGCGGCAGGCGGTTCTACTGCTAAGCTAGGTATGAATGGCAAAGATGCGGTTAAAAAAGACACTCCTCTTATCGAAGATGTTCTTGGAGGATTTGCTGTTCTTATTTCTCAAAACGACGGCATAAATCCGGTTATAAACCTTGATATCATTGGACGACATATGGTAGGCACAGGCTCTGCTCCACAAGCAGTTATCTCTTCACTTGTAGCTGACCCTCTTGCGAACGCAGGCCTGAAAATTACAGACATAGATAAATATTCAGCAGAAATGCACAATCCTGATATTGCAGGAATTGGAGATGTTCCTTTACAAAATTACAAGATGATTGCTGCTCTCGCAGTTAAACAAGGTGACATAGATAAGTCTGCTTTGGCTGCATTCCCTGCAGAGCACGGTATGAACGGCTGGGCTCCAACCCAAGGCCATATACCTTCAGGCGTTCCATTTGTTGGATTCGCAAGAGAAGACATCATGTCCGGCAAAATCAAGAACGCTATGATAGTTGGTAAAGGTAGCCTTTTCCTTGGCAGAATGACAAATCTTTTTGACGGCGTTTCGTTTATAATTGAAGCAAACAAAGGCGAAGGCGGAAAAGAAGCTGGCGTTTCCGAAGAAGAAGTTAAGCAGTTAATCGCTAAGGCTATGAAAGAATTTGCCTCCAGCTTATTATCTGAATAGAGGTGGCGGAATGTCAAAAAACGTTGAAAAAACTATTGCAAAAATATTTAATGAAATATCTGATGGGCTAGCGACCGGCCAAATGGGTAAGTTGCCTAAAATTGCTCTTACGGGCATAGGCTCTGAGCATGGCGAGGCAGAGCTTATGGAAGCTGCAAAGATAGCCGCTAAAAGAGCCATAGATGTTAATTTTATAGGTACGCTAGAGGCCGATCGTGTAACTACTCACAAAGTAGCGACAGAAGAAGAATGCCATAAAAAAATGGACGCACTTCTAGCCTCGGGCGAAGCGGATGCAGCTGTTACTATGCACTATCCTTTCCCTATAGGCGTATCAACGGTGGGTAGGGTAACCACTCCCGGTATCGGTAAAGAAATCTTTATTGCAACAACAACGGGCACATCGTCTACAGATAGGGTAGAGGGTTTAGTAAAAAATGCTATATACGGCATCATAACTGCAAAAGCTTGCGGCATTGCGAACCCTACTGTTGGTATTATAAATATCGATGGTGCACAGCAAGCATATAACAACCTAAAAACACTTAAAGAGAACGGCTATGATATCAACTTTGCTGAGTCTAAGCGTGCTGACGGAGGCTGTATCTTCCGTGGCAACGACATACTTACTGGTGCAGCGGACATAGTAGTTTGCGACTCACTTACAGGCAATTTGATTATCAAAATGCTTTCATCTTTCACCACAGGCGGAAGTTATGAAAGTGTTGGTTATGGCTACGGCCCGGGTGTTGGTAAAGGCTACGATAAGATAGTTATGATAGTTTCAAGAGCTTCAGGTGCACCGGTTGTAGCAGGTGCTATAGAATTCGCAGCGGATCTCGTAAACGGCGGCTATCATAACGTTGCCGCTAATGAGTTCAAAGCGGCGGAAAAAGCAGGACTTGACGCAATTCTTGCAAAGATTAAAGCTTCTAGCAAAGCCAGTGCTTCAAGCAGTGATGAAGAAGTTAAAGCACCGCCTAAAGAAGTTGTTACGGCTGAAATTGCTGGCATAGAAATCATGGAGCTCGAAGATGCAGTAGCGGCTCTTTGGAAGGCTGGAGTTTATGCTGAAAGTGGAATGGGATGTACGGGACCTATTGTCCTGATTTCTGAGGCGAATAAAGATAAAGCTGCTGAGATATTGGTGAAAGCCGGGTTTATATCTGAGTAGGTGAGTTAGTAAAAAACGTAAAAAGGCATGTTACGTAGGGAATCCTTGTGACATGCCTTTTTCTTTTATCATTAAGGAGCCCTACTTGTTAATAGTTACCCATTCGCAATTATTACTTACATTGTCTACAACAAAAGTAGACAGGGTTGACAAAATATCCCGAAGTTTTATTGGCTTGCTTGCGCCTTTTGGAATCACCCAAGCGTAACCAAAGCGAATAGCACTCTTTACACGGCCATTTTACATATAGCTCTGTACCCACAGCAGGGAAATTACCCATTTTTCCACCACCAGCTGTGCCCTCATATGGTTCATACTCTCAACTCTATTTCCTGTTACCATAGGAAGCCCTTAATTACTTTAAGTTTTATGCGTTATTGCGTGTAGAAACAATATAGTTTTTTGTTATATCTTTAAATACCTCATGTTTGTGTTATTGAAGTTCTCCACAAAGTTTGATTTTCGATACTATGCAAGATATTTAAATGTAGCTCTGTACAATACTGGGCTACTTTTTATTAAAAAATTTGCTTATTAAGTATTTTTATGGTAAAATTTGATGGAATATGTAGATTTTAGTATGCAAATATGGATTTTCATATGCTAAAAGGAGTAAAAGATACTTATGAGAAGAACAAGAGTTAGGGGCAGGAGACGAAGAGTAAAGAAAGGACGGCTATTTTTGCTTTTCTTGATATTTATATTAGCGCCTACTGTTGCTGCACTGGGGCTCATGCATTTAATAGGCGATAGTGATAATGAGAGTGATGGCATTATGGCAGCCACAATACAAAACAATGCTTTTTTAGGAAGTAGGTTAGCGGCAAATACTCTGGACGAGGATGTTTCGAGTGAAATAGCGGAGAGCCTAGCAGGATATGAAATAGTGTTCTCTTATAATACATATAGATTTACATACATTTTTGCAGATTTTTTAGATTATATTTGTGAAGATTATTTGGTAGCTAATTTCGATACAAGTAAGATATATGATGCTTTAGAATATATAAACAATCAAATTGCCTCATCTTCTAATATAGATAAAGAGGCTGCAATATATGATGCGATGGCAGTTTTATCTGGTAGTCAAGATGATAATATTGTTATTTTGACTAGAGAATGGATTAGAAATGAAAATCTTTTAGGCAAGGATCTTTTAGGTACATTTTATACTTATTTTAACTCTGGAGAAGCCGGTAGGAATGGGAACATAAGAAGAGCCGCAGATCTTATAGACAATCTCACGCTTTTGCCAGGGCAATCTTTTTCTATGAATGAGTCTATTGGACCAGTTGCTTTAGACAATGGTTACTATACTGCTTTAGTCATTGCAAACGGCGAGTTTGTAGAGGGCATTGGTGGAGGAGTATGTCAAGTTGCCTCTACGCTATATATGGCTGTGTTATATGCAGAGCTTGAAGTTCTTCAAAGGCGTGCCCACTCTAGGATGGTTGGCTATGTACCACCCGCATTTGATGCGGTGCTGGCAACTCCTTATCTAGATTTGCGCTTTGGAAATGACACTACAGCTCCTATCACTATAGAAACTAAATTCGATTATCGTAATAATAGACTTACTGTTAATATTTGGGGGCAAGAAACAAGGCAGCCCACGCGTACTATTTCTTTTGAGAGCGTTCAGGCTGCAGCTAATGATACATATGTCAGTTACCATTTATACAAAATCGAAAATAATAACGGAGTGTTTGCTAGGTCAAGAATAAATATTAGCACCTATAGAGCAGAACAAGAAGGTGCTATGACTTATTATGAAGCAATAAATGAAGACTAGAAAATTAAAAACTAGCAAGCGAAAAACTGAACTGCACCCCAAAAGTTGGGCGGTTGATTAAGCGGCATAAATGGAGAGGTCAACATTTATTGGACACAAAGATAAGTTAAATTTGTGTTTCATACGATTTATTTTCAAACTGAGAAGGCGAAATATATCCTAACGCAGAGTGCATCCGTTTAGTAGGGAGTGTAACAAAAACTGTGTAAACGGAATAGTCTCATGAAATAAAGTCAACACTTTTACTACAGCATAATCAGGTCAATGCAGGAGTGCATCCCGACGCTTGCTGTGGTAAATACGGTAG
>Ga0131853_10007040_pt1 | contig 20319 bp, 9 predicted proteins | sample TergutLab28metaG_FD_92764 | JGI IMG/M metagenome (GOLD analysis project Ga0131853, IMG submission 92764) | Labiotermes labralis P1 segment gut microbial communities from Petit-Saut dam, French Guiana - Lab288 P1 (version 2) (version 2) | ecosystem: Host-associated > Arthropoda: Insects >...
AAACATGGCTAAAATTTTAAACGACTGACTAACGTTTTGGAAAAAAATTTTGTAAAGAATTTCACCACAATTGGGTAAGCGGTTTATGAAAAAAAAAAAAGAACTTAAAGGGAATTTCTCCCCCTTGAAGTTTAAGGGGGGGGGGGGGGGATTTTATACGCAGGTATATGCGCTGATGTTAAACAACAGACAGACGGCAAGACAGGACCTTAAAAGGTACTCATTTTTAGAGTCGCTTTATAAAGAAACTTAATTAATTCCATACACCGCCCAAAAGCAACAAGTAATTTTAGTAATAAATTCAATTCTCTCATAAGGATGGTGAAACTAGATATGGTTTCAAAAATGAGCAGAACTTCACTTTACGCTGCGTTGTGTCTCTTTGTCTTTGATCTTCGTTGCTGCCAGGCATTAACAAAGTTTGTTTGTTAACCTATTACACAAATCTCTTCTTATAATAAAACCAACTAGATGCTCTAATTTCGCAAATTTATTTTTGGAATAAAACTCTACATGTTTCGGACAGTTCCTCTGTCCATCATCAGGAGTTTTTCACTGTAAACACAGCAATGGTATATGTCATACAGGATCCTGCTGACAGCTTGCGAGCAGGATCCTGTATGACATATACCATTGCTGTGTGTAAAGTGAAACTCCTGATGATGGACAGAGGAACTGTCCGAAACATGTAGATTTTTATTCCAAAAATAAATTTGCGAAATTAGTGCATCTAGTTGGTTTTATCATAAGAGTTTACCACGGTGCACGTTCACCTGAACGTCAAATTAGAATATACTTCTAATGAAAATGTGCTTCGATATCCTTAAACGGACTTGTCTGAAATAAGACACACATGCGTGAGACAGCGCAAATTAGGTTAACACTTTCACATTGTCGAAAATAACACAATTCAGACTTCATGTCCTAATCCGTCAGGAGTATTTATGTTCTGAAGATGTGACGTAGCATGTAAGATAAATGCCAGAAATATGAAAGAATATCCGAAAGTTTCAAACTCAAGGAACCGTCATTTAATCAGCACACCAACTAACACCCATACATAATTTTTTTTACATTAAAACGTTTAAAATTTCTCCAACATGTTTCGATCCTAAGATCATCTTCACGGAGCTACACTTTTCCTTGCTAAAGTCACATTTTTTAAAAACACTCACTGATTAAACAGTGAGTGTTTTTAAAAATGTGACTTTAGCAAGGAAATGTGTAGCTCCCTGAAGATGATCTTAGGATCGAAACATGTTGGAGCGATATTAAATGTTTTAATGTAAAAAATTTATGTATGTGCATTAGTTGGTGTGCTGATTAAATGCCTCTACGAAATGCACGGTGCAACGATAAAGATGATCAAGGAACCGTGTTATGTTAGGATGTGTTAGGCTTAATATAAAATCTGGCACTCTCATTAAAAGTGAGGTCGTGAGAATAACCTTGCGTGACCGCCCTTGAAACTAATGTTTACCTCTGAAAATAAAACTAGATAGTGGACAGTGGCATTCAGATAACTGGAGTCACGCAACACGCCATTCTTGTAACTGTCTGACAAGGAAGGTAAGCCATTTTAATATCAACGGTACTGAATATGAAGGGGAGTAGCCCTTAAATACCCGCCTGCCAGCCTAAGACCACCAACTTGCATTAGACATGTACTCGGAACTAATCTGAGCTACGTAAGTGGTTATCCCGACTAACATCCTCTGTCTCTCCAGGCGAAAAGCACCCTAAAATGTGTCAAAACCACATCCTCCGAAAACCTGAACCAACCCCAAATCATGACAGTTTGTGTCGTTGCCAACTCTTTACGTGTTATCAGACATTTGTGCAACTTAATTCGTCGAACCATACCGCTAATATCATTTCATCATTTTCATTACCACGGAATTGATATGCATTTCGAATCTTCAAGAAATGTAACTGCAAATTTGATGTTTGTGTGACCGTGCATCACTGATACAATAATATAAACAGCCAACTAGAAGCAACAATAACAAATTTTATTGATAATTACAATCAGCTCAACATGTTTCAGGCGTTAATTTCGCCCGTCCTCAGGAGCACTAGACTGTGTTTACAGCTTGCGGTATAATGCACCAGCATCGCCAGTGCATTATGCGTACAAATTACAGACCCCCAAAATGACGAGCCTGATTAAAGGATTATCGTGATAGGATAAAACATGTAGTAAAATCTACCTTCATTACATCTAACAGAATCAAACTATCACCATCAATCATCAAAAGCCGCCGTGCACCATACACTAAGATGTAATCAACAAGTTTCAACATAGAAAAGTAAGCTAAATTAAGCTAATGGGTTCATAACCCATAAATAGAGTATAACACTCTTCTCTAATGCCCAGTAACTCAACAAAAATCCTCTTAATAATTACTTCAGTAGGGAGTGTATTATTATCTGTATCTTCTAATTCATATAGGCCTGGAGATCAATCTAATATCATTCATCACTTTAATGTCCAACATGTTGAGCTGATTGTAATTATCAATAAAATTTGTTATTGTTGTATCTAGTTGGCTGTTTATATTAATGTAACTGGAAGTTTTCATATGCGTTAGTCTTTATCAGGATTTCTTTAGTACTGAATAAGAACCGAGGAAAATACAATACAGAGCAACTGGAACTATGGTTAGGAAATTACGGAAACATATCATCATAACTTACAACAGACCTATAAACGGAATGACGGCTAATTTTCGTGTAGAAATATACAGTTCTCTGTGCCGTCAACAAAGACGACACCGGTCACATCACAACAGTAACACCGCCAAGGTCCAAAAATATTTATGGTCAACACTAAGTCATAAAAGATCAAATTTTTAAAGGTTCTGTACATTGAAAACAATATTCTTTGCACATTCGATCAAGCTTTACGTTCATAATGTCTTAATTTTCCAATCCTAAACTCTTCATTAAAAAAACTTAAAAAAATACATTATATTGTCACTAACATATTTTACCTCGAAAGTGTTCCAACGTGAAAAACGTATAATTCTAATCTAATAGTGGTTTTAAAATAAATACTGTCCTCTATTCTACACAACTTTTATTATCCAACAGGTGTTCGTAGAACAGACCCACAATTAATTAAGGTATCCGGACCAATGAGAGGATATGATGCTGTTGGATACTTCCAAAATACAAAGTTCCTGGTTCTCTGAAAGCGCGTCTATAATTAAAAAGACAGAAACCATTAGTTTTGGTGTAGCAGGTCTTGTACAGGGAAGACCATAAATTCAAAACATTCGAAAGCAAGCTAACCAAGGAACTGCGCTGACCAGCAACTTACCGTACCAAATAACGTGACTTATACAGGCTGTCTGTTATCATGATGATAATGAAATTCAGCTTCATATTTACGACACATTAAACACCAAATACAAACTACGCGTATGCTAATTTACAACTTTGATTATACTGCTGGGCGAGTAGGATAGAGGTGGTTACGAATACGTACGGAACGGTGGCGAAGACACCTCTTAAAGAATATTCAACTTTCAAAGAAAGACGAAAGCTACAGGATGACATAATCATCATCATCATAATCATCATCATCATCATGTTCATGAAAGATTAGGCGTGTTTCCTGTTCCTTAATTCTCAAGATGATATTGATCCCTCTATTTCTTCCTCGGTCGTCCTATGAGTCCTCGTCCTTTTGATTGATATTGTAGTGTTTGTTTTGGTATTCTATTTGTGTCCATCCTCTGTACGTGTTGTGGCCACTTTTCCTGCTACTGTTTTATTTCCTTTATTATGTTCTGTGCTCCCGTTTTTTACATAATACATGGATTCTTTTCTTTATCTAGTTTTGTTATTCCAAGTAAGTGTCTCAAAATTTTCAGGATGACATTAAAATGGATCTTAGTGATATAAATTTTGATAAAGTGGGGTGAATGAAAGTGCATAATAAATATTACGTCAAATTACGGACTAAAGAAATGGTGATGTCACCTCAGGGTTCTGAGACTGAAGTCAGTTGACAAGAGTCTGCATAATGCCTCAAATTATTGCGCAATATAGCAGGAGTCCGCGGAATATAGGATGAGAATTCTGTTCCACTGCGGCCAAGTCTGAACTCCGTTTTGCATTGAATAACTTTTCGAACAGGCTTTAACGTAATCCTTGAAGCGTAAAAACAATAAAAATGATATTAATCACAAAATGGTATAAGGTTTCATGCACGCAATACAATGTCAAAAAAGTGGAGATAAAGTTTGCTAACTTGGCACAAAAGCAGATAACAATTATTACGTTTCACTTCGCAACGTTTGAACACAGACTTGTGAAAAGATAAGAGAATCTGACATTGTTGTGTCGTGAAAATAAATTCACTAAGGTAGATTACATTTGGAGTGTCTAACATAATACTGGCCGGTCACGGTGCCCGCGCGGTCTAAGGTGTAGGTCTGCGGCCGCTCGCCTGCTGAGATTTTGGGTTCGAGAACCTCCGGGGGCACGGATGCTTCTCTATTAGTGTTGTGTGTTATCAGGTAGAGGTCTCTGAGACGAGCTGATCACTCGTCCAGAGGAGTTCTACCGACTGTGGTGCGTCGTTGTGTGTGATCTAGAAACCTAATGAGGCCTACTGGCCCACTGAGGGCTGCCGCGCCAAAAACAAACAATCTAGGCTTTAACTTAATTACTTTCAGTCCTTTATCCACAGGATACCTGTTGTAAAGTATTTGTGGTCAGCCACTTGGACAATATTCAGCCTTTATAATACTTTTCATGGACAAAGATCCCTTCCAAGGACTTTACAATTTTCGCAGGTTTAAAGACCGATGTCAGCTGAAACCAGTCCAAGGACCTAACCGGTGGTGGAGGAAATAGATTTCTGTCCGTATTCGGAAAGTATAAATAATTATACATTTGTATAAATTTAATTGTTTTGATAACAAATAGAGGGTATGTTATATAATGATAAGGAGAGAATAAGACTAGGTGGCAGCACTTGCTACTGATTAGACTGGAGTGCGTAATTTTTATTCTTAATTTTAAAAATAAATTACGTATTACAATCATTACGTGGAAATTCAGTAGCATCTGATGAGTTTAAAAAAGGCTTAAACCTATATTGCATCAGACTAAAGTTGTTTTATTGTATTTTTAATATATAATTATTATTTTCATCCCTTCCTGTTGCAGTTATACAGCAAATTAATTATAAAGTTCATCAATTCCATATAATCACAAAACCATTTTATAAATAAAGAAATAAAAATGCCAGTGCAAACGCGAGTAAATTTGGTACACTGGAATAACATGTCCACTATCAATTTACTGTTAGCTTTCGCTAATTGGCTTTGAACTTTTCTCGTTAACGATAGGTGGATACAGGGATAGAGGGAGAGGTACTACTGACGCATTTCATTTGAGAATGCGATATCATACATACTGGGGACACAACGTGTAGCAATTGCAGTGGTCATTTATGGAGTTGTAACTCGATAAATGGCAATATGTGTGTCAAAATATTGACCTATTTAACAAGTACAGGTAGACGTACTAAATTGATCGTCGTTATTGAAAAGCTATAATAGAGCTCGTTTAAATTTCTACGATCACGTTTGACATCTCTGTCTACAGTTCCCGCACATAATAACTCCATTACACACTCCAATGTATTAGCCCTTGACGGACAACAAGAAATCGCGATTTAACTATGAGAGTCACGGAATTGTGTACAGTCCAATTAGGGAGGGGTGGGGTACGTCAAACACAGCTGTCTTGTATCCTATTTATTATGCTGACGACGACATGTTTCGGTCACTGTAGGCCATCTTAAGGTCACAAAAATGTATACAGTGAAAAACTATACAGAGTATGATCATAGTATAGGTGCATATTCTAAACTCTCAGTGTACAGTCCAGTTCCCGTATCTTGAAAGTTGTGGGGTGAGGAAATGGAGAAAGACGAAGAAGAAGGGAGACGCACGTTATGAGCGTAGTGTTTGTTTTATGGCACGAGATGTCAGTGAAAAATACCAGTCGCAGCTACATCGGCCGCTAGAACATTAAAGCCGGCACAGTTGCTCAATTAAGTGATAAATGTTTTTCAACAGATAGCAGTTGCTGAGTTGCCCTCGCCAGGCGAATGCCCATTACTTCCTGCCAGCATACCTTAAATACCTTCCAAGCTTCTAGTTACCAGAAATGAACACTGGTTTGAGAACGTTTCACCGAATAATAGGTGTTGCTACCTAGAAGTAAGCTTGGCGACAAAGGTCGAGACTTCAGTACCCACTAAAGATAACTCACATTCCTGCCCGTTGTTGGTCTATGTGTAACCACCAACACTGTAACAAAGGGACAGAGCAGGAACTCAATGCCTTTTACTTACACGAGTGCACATTCCAAAGTAAGGTGACTCACGGAAAGGCAAAACAGATACTGGATTAATGTAATTTATTTGTATCAGTGAAAGCTGTCAATAACCCTACGCCCTCTCTCCTTTAAGCAGACCCAGAAAGCAATATATATTTTAGAATAAAATTTTTTCAACCGTTTCAGACATCAAAAGGGGCAATGCAAATGTTTCCTTTGGAATCCAGTTTCTCTATCCTTCTAAATCTCCGGATGACATACCGTCATATGCCTACAAAATATTTCCCCACACAGCTTGAACAGACCGTTTCTTTTACCTAAAGGCACAGTGTTTATTGCAGGAAAGGAATAACAATTTTCATGTCCTAAATGACTTACGTAATTCAAAGGATTAATTACTTTCATTGCAAGGAACTTACTTCTTCACAACTTCTGTGTTCTCTCTCAAGAACTCTCACCATCAACTACGGAACATCTAACACCCACACTGCGTTCTGTTACAACCAGTCCCATTTCAATTACCACCACAATATACACAAATGTTATTTCCAACTACAGCACAAGGCTTACTTTTTTGCGCTCCTACACGTTCCGGCCACCTACTGTGGCCATCATCTGGGATCCATAACATTACGTATAGAGACACAAATATTACACAATACGTCAGTAAACGGTAAACATGTATACACCAGCAACAAACATGTATTAAAATGTAAATAATGTAAAAAAAGCCTTCTCCCAACATTCTGCAGTATTAAATACCTCTTTTATTTAGTGGCACGGAGAACCGAGGTATTGTTACATCATGTTTGAATCGTGGTAATCGTGCCCCACGCAGTAAATATCACGTTATATTATAGCTTCCTGTAGACAGCTACTATAGGTGGCAGAACACACAGGGGCGTAAAAAGCTAAGCTTTGTGCAGTAGCTGGAAATGAAACCAGTGTGCAGAAGAAAAGTGCGCGGAATGCGTATAGAATTAAAAATACCACCTCAGTGTTATCCATATAAAATTCCGTCATATTTTGACATAATTCCGATACCCCTTGTTATGATTGTGAAAGGGCGAATACTATTGGAAGGTATTTAAGTACTATTTACAAGGGTAATGCACTGTCAGCCCACAATAATGTATACTCTTTAATAACGTAGACTAATTATACACAATCATTATCTTCATTATTATCATAATCATAATCGCAATTATCGTCATGGTCAAGGTTTGGGCGTTCAGGGGCATTACTTCCCCAGCACCCATTCTGAACGCACTGCTATACCTGCTGTTCAGAACAAGCTAGCACCTGGGAACTGGGATACTGGAGGAAGCACACGAGCGATATTAAGGATTAGAACATCACTTTTAGGTACGTCACATTAAACTAGGCGACTATTCTGCATCAGTAGCGTAGCTGGGGTGGTGGGCAAGTGGTGTGGCAGCCCGGGCGGCAGGGTGCAAGGGAATGGCGAAATAAATATTTAAAATAAAGAAATCTCACGTTCTGTGTTCAATATGTTTTAAAATATTTAGCCAAACGAAAAGTAAATGCAATAAATTTATTTTTTAATTCACAAATTCTGTCATAGTGACCATTCGATTACTCGTCGCAGACGCCAAAAAACCTAGCTACGCCACTGCTAAAAGATAAAATTATGTGAAAAAGATTGTAGAAATTATCTAACCAAAAGTTCCACGACTAATCGAAATTTATCTATAACAGTTGTGCCGAGTATTAATGGTTACCATACGCAATTCAGTTCTCGCCGAAAGAGACATACGCGTTTTCGAAAAGAAGTTGTTCGTGCCTTTATGCTAAGAATAACCTCTCATGCCCCCCCCCCCCCCCCCCCCCCAACAATCCCCCACTTTTTTTCCCTTTTCTCCCCCCCCCTCCCCAAAATCTCTGCTGAACTTTTTACCAATTGTCGCCTCAGCAGTAAACACGTTTTCCCCATGAATTGCCCTCTAGAAGCAGCTCCGGAGTGCTGGCATACCTTTCGTGCAATGTTCAATTCAGTCCCTTACGAACAGGTCAAGGCAGCTCCGGCTCACAGCCCTCCTATGTCAACTTTGATGCCTACCGTCCCATTCGACTCCATATAGATCGAGGAGTTAAAAAATGCGGCCAGATAAACCGAGAAATAAACCGAGGAGACGTTTCATGTCGTCACAACAAAAGATATCCTTTCACCCACTGGTTGTGGTGTGAGTCGAATTTCTGATACTGCGGTCTCCGGCGAACTCACTCCATCACAAGATGGTAGATCAATGAATATGGAACAGTAACCGAGTGTTACTTCACAGAATGAGGCCGATATTTTCGCATTAAGTTCCCTCTCCAATGCTGTATTACCCCCCCCCCGCCCCCCGCCCGAGGACCCTACATGGAATAACGCCGGAAACATGACCTATCGTGGTGAAAGCAGGCGACTAACATTTTGGGTTGTAGGGCTGCCCTGTTAATCTTTAGTTTTAGAGAAATGTACAGAGATGTTTGAGAATAAAGTGGTGAGAAGAATACTGAGATCTGAGGTGCAGATATAAAAAAAACTGAGGAAAATTACATTACATAAGAAACGTTATAGTGGAGAAAAGAGAAAGGGATGCTGAGAGAGGTGGTGAAGAGGAAGAGTAGCAAATTGCAAAAAGTTCTAATCAAAAACTCTTACAGAAGCACCCCGCTTGTAAAATCTGCGCGCAGAAGGTAGAATGGGGCCTAACCATAAAGCCTGTTCCAGTGGGCGTTATTAATGGGTAGGGATCATCCGACTCCGGGTAGGGTACGGTGCCCAGCCCTTTTGAATACGGCACGACGATTCTGGTCCCTTATAAGACGAAAATTCTCTTGCTCAACCGAGCAACTGCGATCTGATCAAGAACGATTCGACTCCTTCGAGTAAGGTAAAGGTAAAATTTTCCCGTTACAGGTCCGGTGTGGCCCAGAAAGTGGGTAGAAGTATAGCTCTACTCTTCCATGACAGCGGCACTAGAAGGGGGTGAGTGGTCAGCAGCACACCCCGGGCCGCACTTTACCCCCGGAAAAGACCCGATACCCATTTTACAGGAGGCTGGGTGGGCCACAGGGCAGGTCTTGACGAGCGGAGAATCTCGTCCCCACCGGGATTCGATCCCGGACCGTCCAGCCCGTAGCTCAGTCGCTATACCGACTGAGGTATCCGCTCCACACTCCTTCGAGTAAAATAAGTGAATCTCATAAATAAATGTTGACATTAACGACAATCCACTTTAGTTTTTAAAACTTCTGCATTTTTCCAACGCTGTTTTTATAGATTTCGTGGCGTCCTCACAATAAAGATCTATTACTTCGCTACACAGAATTAGTCACTTGTTCTTCGTCGGGGGGTACCAGCGTATTTATCGTGAAGTAAGAAATGATGTGTTAACATATTACTTAGAAACACCTAATGCTCCAGGCCCGTCCTACCTGCATGATTGGGTTGTTGCCGCATCCCCCACCGGAGGCTGCAACTGATTTGTAAATCGCCGATAACTACGTTATAACTGAAGCTGAAACACCACTAGCCTCATCCAGCTTTACCGCTTTGTCGCTCACTGTCGAGGTAGCTTCAGAGTGCAGTGACTGCCGTACAAGCATCAGGATATCACTCGCTCGTTCGTTCCGTGCGATACTGGAGAGCGGTCCTGCCCCACAACGCACGGCTTTGGCCCACGAGGAGACGACGACGGTCACATGCGCGTGCGCCCTAGCAGGGCAGCGTAGGTCAAGGCTTTCGTAACACCACACTGCTCGTTAAAATACATCAATACAAAAAGCATTAACAAACGCAGTAACAAATACTGGTGAACGAAATACTTAAGACAGTCCCCCCTACATAATTACAACGCCAATAACTTAATGTGGGCCCAGATTTACACCGCCAGTAGCTACATGGCGGCCCTGAATTACATCGTCAACTGCTTCATGTACCTAATTCTTGCGTCCCATAACAAAGGACGATCTCAGGGTCACTTTTACACTTGTTGTTAAGATTCTTTCGACAGCCATTCTCTAAGCATATCAGCATAAACTAAATAACAAAGCAACTAATTAATAAGACATAATATTCCAGCAATTTAAAGTAATTTGTGCCGGTCACAGTGGCCGCGCGGTCTAAGGCGTAGATCTGCAGCCGCTCGCCTGCTGAGATTGTGGGTTCGAATACCACAGGGGGCATGGGTGCTTCTTTGTTAGTTTTGCGTGTTTTCAGGTAGAGATCTCTGCGAGGACCTGGTCACTCGACCAGAAGAGTCCTACCGACTATGTTGCGTTGTTGTGTGTGATATAGAAACCTCGTGAATGAGGTGGCCCTGGCCCAATGGGGGCAGTCGCGCCAAAAAAAGAAAAATTAACAAACTTTATTACTTTACAGCTATAATACTTCTACTGTTAATTCCACGTTGCAGTAATATTGAGGTGTGGAGTCAATTTAATTGTACTGAAAACAGAGAAGAAGTCTAGACGTGACTGTACGTGCACTAGGGTCGCGGATTACATACACTTTAGGGTCACATAATAAAAGGTTGGAAACCGGTGCCCTGATTGCTATTTCTTCTTTCATAGCAGACCATTATTTCCTCGTGGCAGTAAAACTTCGTACAAAACTGGATAAATTTCTAGTCGACTGGGATAACAGTGTATGTGCCTATACTGCTTTGAGGTTGCACTAGTGGTGTAGCTCAGGACGGTTCCAGTCTTCTTGGATATGACGCCGCTTGGATATGACGCCGCTTTAAAGGAAATTTTGATCCTTCCTTCGAAACGTCAGAACAGGTTAACGCACTGACGCAGCACGACGTCCCAGAATAATGAAATCCTAATAGTTTTAAAATACTTTTAAATATCTACATTTCATATGAATAATGCTGACAGTTATGACGTGGCAGAGGGCGTCATTTTGAATATTTTGAGAACAAAATAATACTCAAAATATGAGAAAGCTAGTAGCAGCACATGTCGAGTATAACTGCAGGAGCCGTAATGTCGCTATGGAGTCCTGAATAAGTTATTATATTACTACGTTTGGTGGAAACTGTGACTATACAACCTAATACCGTACCGCCAGTAAATGTGTATGTCACAGAAAAACGATAGGAATATGATGGCTGAATTCATCTGGATAAGAACTTGGGCCCCTGCTGCCATATACGGTATAAGGTTAGTTCCTTCGTTGATTACTTAATAAATCTGATTATACAAATAATGACGCAATATTATTAAAGTCAAATGAGGCGAGAGGTCGAATATGCAACAAAAGATGTAGAATGAAATTAAACATAATCTTAGGAATAAGAAACCTCAGTAACAATTTATACGTAAAAAATTCAAAAGTGACAATATTCAGAGGTAACCAAAGGGTGCCCTTTAACTGGCCGAAATAAATTAAATTTTGGATCGCCCATTATGTTGCTAAATTTTTTAGAGAAAGGCAGTTTTTTTTGGGAAGAGTGAGAAAAAATTTCAATGCTCGAATAGAACTTACATATCGTACAATAATACAGTACTTCAACTCACCGTGAATCTCACTTTAAAGAGCTGAGTTCTGAACAGAACGTGAGACGTCTCTGAGATACACACAACCTGGCAGTAATCCTGCAGAACGGGAATAAAGGATCAGAAGAAGACCGAAGAAACTTGTAACAAGTTTTTGTTCATGTTTTGCTCAGCAGCTTTCCGTCAGTGTACACCATAGAGCGGAGGGTGTGCCGTTATGCTACAGGTAATAGAGTTTTAACCAGAAACAACTAACAGGTGGAATTTATACACTGCAGTTCAGATTAAACACATGGGCATTTTTTTATTTTAATGCATGTACCGTGCATCTTTTATTGTTTTATTGCAACCAACAAATGCACAATTGTGTGTCACAACCGTATCATATATATATATATATATATATATACACATGGGTCTATGCATCGTGAATCGAATTTAATAATTTTCCAACAAGATGCGACTTATTCAGTTTATTACATTTCTGCAGGCAGCTCTACATGTTTCGGGTGTTGACACCCATCATCAGGAGCTCGTACAGCTGTAATTACAGCTTCTGGTATTGATTAACTGCAATGAGTATAATACGCTGCTATTAATACATAATTTAAAATTCTAGATTGGTTATATTGAATGTTATTAGCCTTGACGAATATGTATACAAAATATTGGTGTTGTCAGCCCTACGCACCGGCCGTCTTTACCCCCAAGGAAATATTCCTGGTACTCATATCTGTTAGAGGCTGAGTCGACCCAAGGGCTACAGTGCGCCCGGAAGGATGTCAATGAAAAATTCCCAGACACCATCGGAAATCGAACCTGCGATCTTCCGGCTTGTAGCGCAGTGCCTCAACCAACTGCGCCACCGAAAGAAGTAAGAGTATATATTATATAACGAGGTATTATTGTGATATATAATTGTGTATTTGTTGGTTGTAATTAAAATATTAAACACATAGGTGTCAATTAGTTAAATAGGATAAAAACTCTGCATGAGACAGTACTATTTAGAACGGCCGGTGGGGTTTTTGGAGGTGATGGTGCGATTATACAGAAGGGATTATTGTAGAAATAACTGGTTCTTGAATTTAAAACGTAAGATGTGAACACGAACACAACGATGTGTGAGTCCGAGTAACGCAGAAAACATTATTTTAAAAGACGGCGGGGAATATGGAAGAAATATAAATACAGAATAATTAGAAAGGAAAAAATTAAAAAAAACAAGAAGCCAAAATATCGTCACTTCCTCATTCAGAAAAAGGACTGTTTGGATATTATTCCTCTCGCTAGGCGTCTTTTAAGAATTAAACAAGAAAACCTTAAGTGAAGACCTCGTTCGTCCGTCTGTCCATCTGTGGCCTAGTATCGGCAGCTAAATCGTTTGACGGATTTTCATGAAATTTGGTAAAGGTTTTTTTACAGTATGTTGTCAAGAATGTATAAGTTTCGTAAAAATTTACTTAGTTACAGTCGTACTGAAGTTAAGGACATACATAAAGTTCTACCCGTTTTTTCCCCAAATTTCTTAACCTATCTGAGCGAAGTTCGGTACAAAATATATCCACGTAATAACACTGAGCAATCGCGTGTTGCATGAAGAGCGACGAAAATGAAGCCGTATTATATTTGGCGCATAAATGATGTGGTGACCTACTTTCTACATTTTTCTTCCGAATTAGATAAAATTCAGCAAAGAAGATGTACAACAAGCATCACTTGGAGACTGTGCGTTTTGTGTAAATCGGCGCAATGAAAGCAATACCTTCCTTACGGGCGAAAATGAATTTCCATCGGTACGTTCCACAGTTTATTTCCCGATCTGTGAAAAATTAGGTAAGAAATATTAACACATTATGATACTAACATGCCGGTCCAGGAGCTAAAGGTAGCAATTCTACCGCTGGACTTACCCTGCTCTTGGCCCGTAACCCATTCAGGAGAAATTTCAACCACTGGCAAGTCTCACGGAAAGAAGCCGGACAGATTTAAAAATAACACCAATTTTGGACAAATTACTGGAATACAAGAGAAGCTGGATAAAACATGCAAATAGAATGCCTCGAAATAGATTACCCAGGGTAATGAAATACTACTCCCCAGCTGGCAGAAGGAATCATGGTAGAATTTTGAAGAGACTTCTGGATACGTGAGACCGGAATGGGTCAACAAGTGGCCCAACTCCATGACAGATATATGATGATGATGATGATATTAATTAGTTGTAAGTACAGTGAAAATTGACGCACGAAGGCCGTACTTCTCTTTGGGTGTAAATGAAATTACATTGATGCATGTCGAGTAAAACTACAAGAAACTTTGAAGGTGAGAAAGGTTTGGTAATGTCTGTAACACGTCACACGCTTCGTCATTCACGGTATTTTTTAAACAAAAAAAATATGATGTAAGGCAAAGGAGTTATGACTCCTTTTATATAAAAACAGGAAACACAGTTGTATAATAGTGTAACATACATGTTGCTAATACTGTCCAGGAAAGCCCTTGGAGTTCACAGGACGTAATATAAAATGCTGTAACATTCCCAATCATAATAGTATTCCCTGGTGGAAAAAATGCCGGAAGAGAAATGTTTAATTTTAGAAAAGGTAATTAATACTTTTTTACCTTCATACAAAGTTTAAAATGTATGCAGGTAAAAATACTTTGTTTTCATCAAAATAGGTTGTGACAGAAATCCATTCTCCCAAATCTCAGTTCTTGGCAGATCGTGACAGCGTTGGTTAACTGCTGATGTAAAGGAGATTAAAAGGTATGCTCCCTACTGTAATGGAACGAATGAATTGCAGCAATCTCCGAATGTGAAACTACTGACTAATTGTGATGAAGGGCCTTTCTTTGGAAAAATTGTGTACGAAATTAGTCGAATTAGTCACAGACTGTTACTTAAAATTCGTCACAATTATGAGTTGACAAGGCATTAGAGAAAAGTGCGCGACGAGGAGCTTCATGATTTGTACGCCCCACCCTATATTGTAGGGTGATTAAATCAAGACGGATTAAAAGGACAGGGTACGAAACTAGTATCTGGGGAACGAAAATGTATGTGTAGAGTTTTGGTGTAAGGGGAACCTTAAGGAAAAAGACAACTTGGAAGACCTAGGCGTGGATGGAAAATTAATATTAAAACAAACCTTCAAGAAATAGGATGAGAGGGGGCTGACTAGACTGATCTGGTTCAGTATAAAGACAAGTGGAGGGCCCTTATAAGCGCGGTGACAAACTGAAAGGTTTCATAAAATGCGGGCAATTTCTTGACTAGCTGAGGAAGGACTAGCTTTTAAAGAACGTTTCATATCCATGGTGTTGGTTATCGTCCTTCCATCTATGCCTACGTCTCCCAATTATTCTCTTCTCATCAGGTGTGAAGGTCAAACTGATGTTGGTACTTCGCGCTCCTACCACGCTCAACTTGATTATTTCGGTTACTCATTTGCCTTGATTTGTCCACCCCATTGATGTTACTGAAGACTGCACATTCATGAAGCTCATTACACAGTTTCACCCAGACTCTCATTACTTCCTGGTTTTGAGGTCCAAACAGTCTCTGCACCAGCGGAATAGCTACGAAGGGAGAGGGTGACACGACCTCCCCGGGGCAATAGAGTCCAAGTGGTGGTAAAATGGGCAGCAAAATAAATAGCTTAATTAATGAAAACAATTTCCAGCGCTTAAATTTTAAATTGTTAAGCCTAAAAACGGAATATCAATAAATAATTTTTGTGTTTTTTTAAAGAAATTCGTAATTTATGTTAGGGGGAGCCATTGTGATTACGCGTTCCAGGGGCAAAGAAAACTTGGTACTAAATTGAAAGCTTGGTACGCTACTGCTCTGCACCATTCTGACCTCAAAGTCTCTCAACCTCTCATCTACAAAAAGAGACATTTAAAATTGCATTTCTCTATTTTCTCATGTTTACGTTGTTAAATAGGAGACGAGGAAGATAAAATATTTTAAAGTGAACAGTATCGAAAAGCCCCTGAAATTAATTTACTTTTAATTTTAAGATCACTGCCTTCTTAGTTGTAACCACGAGCAGCGTAGTAGAAATTTATACAAGTAAATAATATCCGCATTTACTGTCTTGTAAACTTCAGAAATTACGCTTAATTTACTCGACCATCTACACGAACACATTTCGTTCCTATATTTCCCACACGTCAGCACTTCGCCCTATTTCGTACGAATTTATTAGATTGCATTATTTTATGATCCTCTACTTCGTTCTGTTACAGTATTCCATCGAATACATGCTCAGTATTGTGCATATTTACAAGTTCATATCCCAAAAAGTCAGTTGAACTATAACGCTATAGCAAGCAGATGAATAACAATTACAACTTACTCCTTTTAAAGGCTGACATTCTTACTCGAACGTAGCCTTAAACTTCAGTTCCCACCTCACAGAAAACATAGTCTGTGTCCATTACAAAGACCAATCGGTTATTACTTGGAGAAACGATACATTATTATTGTAAGAATTACACGAAGCACATAAAATACTCCTTGTGTAAAAATGCACAGATTCTTGACGTCACAGCGGGCGGTACATACATTACATGCCTTAAACGATTAAAACAAAGCAACGCTGTCTCATAAATTTTATCTATTAGAGTACCCTGTTTTTGAAACGTACGTCTGTCAATATAAACTACAATGCACAGTGTAGAAGTGCCACATGAAGATTGGAGGCTTTAATATATCATTCTGCATAATTCTAGCTTCAAGCTTGGGATTTCAGCTTTCGTTTCGTTCTTTTTAAGTTCTTTGTGGGGTCTTTATTCTTGTTCCTTTCTCAGAAGCCCTCTTCCAATAGAAGACATGAAGCATGTGTATTCATAAATATCAGTTGTGTCTATGGGATTCGAGACAGCGTCTGAATCTCCAACACTGTGATCTTTTTGGTCATGGTCACTGGGTCTTTTAAAAAGAGTTCTGCTCAAGTACACAGCACGTACAGCATCTACCACGCACTATGTACAGTGTTCGTTTAGAAACGACGACAAGCAATTCTGTCATCATTACGTTGTCACCTAGTGTTAAGTAACTGTGTTTGTTATCCAAAAATATAAAGATTAAGATATACGGAACTATAATTTTGCCTGTTGTTTTGTGCGAGTGTGAAACTTGGTCGCTCACATTGAGGGAGGAACGTAGGCTGAGAGTGTTTGGGAATAGGGTGTTGAGGAGAATATTTGGGCCTAAAAGGGACGAGGTGACAGGGGAATGGAGAAAACTACATAAAGAAGAGCTTAATGATCTGTACCCTTCACCCAATATTGCTCGGGTGATCAAGTTGAGGACGATGAGATAGGTAGGGAATATAGCATGTATGGGGGAGAGGACTGGTTTATATAGGGTTTTGGTGGGGAAACCTGAGGGAAAGAGACCACTGGGAAGACCGATGCATAGATGGGAGGATAATATTAAGATGGATCTTCAGGAAGTGCGATGTTGGGGCATGAAATGAATCGACCTACAGGTGGCGGGCACTTTTAAATGCAGTAATGAACCTTCGGGTTCCATAAAAAGCGGGTAATTTCTTGACTAGCTAAGAACCGGGTAGCCTCTCAAGAAGGACTCTTCCCCATGGAGTAAGTAAGTGTTATTTAACTCTACCTATGACCTAAATGCAGTGCAGTGCCTACATGAAGTTATGCAGTAACCAGGTGCACAACCCGTCTATTCTGACGCCAAATACGTATTTTACGTTTTTATTTATTGTTTATTTCGCGCCTCAGTCTGTATCTGACAAACAATATAGCACCGATGGTAGAATGACAAGAAAGGTGACCCTGAAAGGATTTAGAATGAAACAGTTGGGGCCTGTTTTAAGATATAGTCGCAAAATTTGACCGAAAGGACTCTGTGAAATTACGAAAAAACCACGATCCGTTCCGTTGGCGTAATGTGGTGTAACAATTTAATTATAAGCGGTTTCTGTGACTTGCTGTGTTCAAGTTTGATCACATAAATAGGGCAACCAATAAACATAAAATTTATTGTAAAAAAAAGAAAATAACCGTTGCTGCCCAAATCTGTAAGAAGAAAACTGCAGAGTTACGCACAGCATACCACAAAATGCTGTTAACTTCTGGTGGAAATTACTCTGAAATGAGACAACATGTAAACACAACTTCAAGCATAAAATACGTTATGAAATCAGTTTTGTTATTTAACTGCAACTCCTAGCACCTGATATACCCTTTCATTTTACACACAGCGTGTTTATGTGTCTCTTATGGTTGTCAGAAAAATGTGGCTATTTCTCGGAATAGCATAAAATGACTTGTCAGCCCCTACCTCCCAGAAATTCCACTACATTTCTATTACAAACACCAATCAGTTAATGCTACTCAGGAAATAACTGCTGCTTATTCCGAGAAACGCGCGCAGCGCTAACACACTGTGTGGGCGAAATGTGACCGCGCATGGTACAAACAGTAATCACTGGGCTTTAAACTATTAGTATTTCCCATAAGGCGACATACCATCAACAACCCGTTAGAAAATGCAGCCCACGCCTAGTGTGTCAATACTGGTGTGTTTGCTCTGTTAATACTTCCACATCTTAAATTTGTGAATGCAAACTTCTCAACATGTGCTGGTCTTTGAGAGGAAAATTTTAATAACAATATTTGGGCCTACGAAAGAAAATCAAATATGGAGGATTAAAACTAACGAAGAATTAGATAAACTGATAGAACATAACCATATAGTTAATTATATTAAAGCTCAAAGACTAAGCTGGTATGGTCACGTACAAAGAATGCCAGATACCAGAACAGTCAAGAAGATATTTAAATGGAATCCTCTAACTAAAAGATCACAAGGAAGACCCAAGTACCGATGGGAGGATAACGTCAAACACGACATTTGCCAAATGTAGGTTAAAACCTGCGTCCAGGATCGAGGGAAATGGAAAGATGTCGTTGAGAAGGCCATAACTTTCAACCATTAAAGGAACTTAAGTGCCTGAAGAAGAATAAACTTCTCAACATTACGGTAAAATAATTAGTTTTGTGGCGGCTGCTTATGTGGAATAGTGCCAAATAGTGTGTTAAGTTGTTACGTTAATTCGTACTTTAGTTCTTTAACAAGGCACAGTCAGCAGTTCTGCACACATAAATAAAATCATGGCACTTATCAGAGTATCCGTGACCAACGTAACAAATGAAAGCAGCAGCTACACCACACGAAGCTCCATACTACGTATTGCTCTAAACAGATAATACGGAATTCTGTCACCAGTCACAAGGAAAGGACTTAAACAAGAAATACAGTCATCCAAGAACACACAATGTCTCCAGCAACAATTCCTAAAATTCGAGGCTTTTAATGGATTAATTATTTTTTTATTCAAGTCGCTTATCTCTTAATGTGGACGATAGACGTGAATTAAGAGACAACTCAAGAGGCTTCATCCATCATCATCATCATCATCATCATCATCATCGTATTCGTCGGCACGACCGACACCACCCAATATTATCACCACAGTCGAACTGAACCACAGTGGTGAAGCGTCATGCAATATTCGTGGTATCTTTATCTCAGTATTTAACCAACTTGATGAACAAAATTTGTTTCACAATAAGTTGATGTGATGATACCAGAGGCTGTGTAATGCAATTTTGACCTCCTGATGATGAGCACATGTGTTCGAAACATGTAGAGGCATGAAATAAACTTATTGTAAAACAACAATTTTGTGCATCAAGTTGGTTAATTACTAAGATAAATATACTGAGATGCACCGTCAGCAAAACGTCAAAATTCGTGGTATCATTCATGCGGTTTCGTGTTTTTTTAAATTATTGCTTCATAAAAAAATTATAACGTATTCTCACAATTACAGTGTTTAGGTCACTTGGGTCACATTAGTGCATGTAATTTTCAGTGATTACATATCTTAAAATATTAGTGTGCTCGGAGAGGGCAGAGCTATATTTAAGTGTTGTGTGCATTCACGTCTGGCGTGTAAGTGGGTCGTTCATATCAGCGTTTGAAGTGTAGTAATTTCTGCACATGCGCAATACGTGCTGTTCCAATAAATAACATTATTAATATAAATTGAATTATATAAGCGCTGTACAGTACACAATCCAATAAAGCGATTTCCACTACAATTCATATGAGTCAGTTTAATCGTCTAGCAGAATCGTACCTTAATTCAATTAACGTAACACAGTGTACGTCAGCACAATCTTTTTTATTCTTAAGCAAGGCTACATGTTTCGACTAAAAGTTTGTCATCTTCAGGCCCTTACAACATTTTCGTTACCAGTTGCAAAGCATCTGGTAATGAAAATGTTGTAAGGGCCTGAAGATGACTAACTTTTAGTCGAAACATGTAGCCTTGCTTAAGAATAAAAAAGATTGTGCTGACGTATACTGTGTAACGTTAATTGAATTACAAGCACATCGTG
>Ga0131853_10007041_pt1 | contig 20317 bp, 15 predicted proteins | sample TergutLab28metaG_FD_92764 | JGI IMG/M metagenome (GOLD analysis project Ga0131853, IMG submission 92764) | Labiotermes labralis P1 segment gut microbial communities from Petit-Saut dam, French Guiana - Lab288 P1 (version 2) (version 2) | ecosystem: Host-associated > Arthropoda: Insects >...
ATTATTATTATTATTATAACACCTGAGCAACATACCAGGAAAGCACGAAATTAAACGAAATTAAGGAACTACAAAAAAAAAGCCATATTGGGCATTGCTACTGCATTGGGCACTGCATATTACGGAAAAGTGCTAATGGAAAAGTACAAAACATATTTCACGGGCGAAATAACATTACATGTAGCACAGATTGTAACTACAGAACAGCTGCAACACTGTATACCCTAGAGACATGGTTTGTTTCAGCTATATAATTGTAAATACCCTGCGTAAAGGTGATAACAAATTTAGTAATAGTAATAATAATAATATTAGTCAAAACTGGCTCAGACGGTAACGCTTCTGATACATTTGCGAGGTGCTCGGGATACCGAATAGCCTGAATGAATTTTGTGGTTTTCCTCAGTTTGCCCACCAAATCCTGGGACAGTAGGCCGTACCTTGTATTAAGCCACGATTGCTATCCAATCATTTGCCGCTACATAATCTGAGTAATTGACAAATGTCGTTAAATATACTATAAATAAGCAATGAAGTAATTATAACAATTAATACTGCCAACATTCTTCCAGTCAGCCTTTGTGTCTGTCTTGTCTGTCCGTCCCTCCCTTTTTCTGCATGTACAGTACATACCGACTGATTATATCAACATAGCATTCCTGCACTGCAGTATGTTCTACCACTTAGTACAGCTATATCGTCTGGTGGGTGTGTGTGTGTTCGATGGCTAGCGTGTCCTGTCTGTTGTTGGAGCCCGAGTAGCTTAGTGGGTATAGTGACGAGGGGCTGGTCGTTCCGGAGTTCGAATTCCGGTACGGCCAAGAGATTTTTTGTTTTCTACAAAACGTCCAGAACGGCCCTCTGGCCCACTGAGCTTCCTGATCAGTCGGTACCGAGGTTCTTTTCCGGGTGTAGTGAAGACGACCGAGGTTGAGAATTAGTGGAGGCATACCTCTACTCCCCCTATATGCCTAATGGCATGAACAGGGAAGTCTTTACCTTTACCTGTACGCTGTCGTAAGGCACGTGTGATTTGCTTTTTGTGTTTCAGATATCTTTGGGTTTACGTGAAGGGAGCATGCGTGCACGTTGTGCTTTACTGCAGTAGGCCTACTGGACATTCTGTCAATTGCATGACGTCCGAATGTCCGATTTACATTTGAAACTCAGGCCTTATGTGTGTTGCGGTGCTTTGTAGGTCCTCATAAATTATGGGGGTAGCGGAGCACCGATTACCGGCAGTAGAATGGATATTTTCGCCTTTGTGTCGGCGGTCTGTGAGTCCCCACAGTGTGTACCGAGGGTAGTTCCGCTTGGGTTAAGGACACAAATGTACGAAGCTGACTCCCAGCTCCGGCGAGTGTCAGCGTTGAAAGCACATGTGCAACTTTAGCTCTGCGTCCCGTGCAGGTCTTCGCTCATGTTGTCTTGTGGCACGAAAAACTTCTGTTTCTCCTCATCAGGTTTGTCGTGACTGACTTTTTGTTAACCCTGTATCTCTTTTGTCGAAGTAGTAGTTGTCCTTAAATTATTAATTTCTTATTGACTGTTTCAAGTTTCAGTGCAGGTTTGGGTTACATCGTTGTAAATTGGTCAGGTAGAAGGTTAGGATTTGACTCTGCTTGGGCATTACTTTGTGCTGTTAATAAGCAGTTGTCGACTTTTCGGAAATTCAGGTTAAGTTCAAGATGAAGGGGAAGCTTCTACGATTCTTCGAAACGCTGGGAACTACTTACGTAACGACAGGAATTTTCAGCGCCATTGGGAAGACAGCAGTCCCCGCACAGAGAAGGTCCATCGGCTTCAGCCGCGTATCATTCTGACAACAGTGGCATTAAGATCATTATTACGAGCAACGATGGAATGATTCTGACAGGGGACAACCGAATTACTTGGAGAAAAACTATCCCAATGCGACATTGTGTATCACAAGTCACACATGAAATGGCCCGGCGTCGAACTCGGGTCTCCACCGAAAGAGTACTGCTTATAATTGCCTGAGCCTTGGCACGGGCATAGGTTTTGTCGATAATACAAAAAATTTCGTCTCCTACCTCCCGGAAAACGTGTTGTTCTCATTACAAGGTATCTCTAATTGCTATGTACTGCGGTACGCAAATAAAATCCACAAATGCATTTCGCACGCACTTATTGTTTGTTGTGCTGGGATTTGTTTGCATCCTCTGTTGGCGAATGAAGGTTTAATAAATACGAGGTAGTTTCATGCGTACTTCTCGTGGTCTTCATATCGCACATATCCAAGAGGATTTGTATGTACAGTGCGTTTCTGTTATCGCTGTCCCGAGCATCGGAGCTGCCACGGATGTTCCGGCGATGCCCATGCGATAAAGCTGCCGTGCTCGATGCGGCGATAAAAGAGAGACTTTGTGTAGTCCAGTTGATACGTTCTGTGGAACCCGTTCGAAGGCGAGTACAACCCGAGTTTCTCTCTCTCTCTCTCTCTCTTTTACTTTACGCCTTTCTAACAAACTTCAGATATTCCTTCTTTGTCGTAGGATAAGCGCAGTTAAATCGACTCTACTTGCTTTGGCATTTAGGGTGTTAATATTGTGATACATCCTGTAGCTAAGTTCCTTATCAAACCATTAACTGAGGCTGTTGACATTTCTAAGCCAGTTTCTTCCAGTGGCCATAAATAGGGTATAAATAAGTATGTACCTTTGTACATGAACGTATTCTTAGATTCGCGGGGTTTGCTTTAATTGATGCCTGTTGCTGATAACGAAGTGTCAGCTACATGTCAGTACGGCATTCCAGATTTCTTTGCGAATTTGTAAGATTCTCCCTTTGTAAACAATTCTGTAACGTCTGCCGTCATATACAGAGGGTTAGCAACAGGAGTCACCGAGCAACGTTGTCAAGGAGTTGAACTCCTGCTTTGTATTTGGAAGGTCCCGATGCAAATCTCGGACGCTAGATCGGCTGTGCGTACAGTTTCGTTTTCACAGTTTTTAGCTGTCATTGCGAGGCAAGTGCTTCTGTAGCACGTGGAATTGGGCCACATAAGCTTCTACCCAATGTATTTGATTTACTTATGCCCTGCCATGCGACGTCATGTAGGATAGGCCTTGTCTACTAACACCGCCTTTAAATGAACCACAAGTAATAATTTACACTATTGGCCTTCGACTTGTACATGGAAGGACCGTTTTCGAGCCTCGGTTTGGACACAGACTGTTATGACAGGCTTTGGACTTTTTATTTCGTCTTTTGTTGTAGTTTTAAGTTTCGGAAGCCGGCTGTGCTTCCGTCTTCAAGTAAAGTAAGTGACAGGGTTTTGTGGTCCTTCTCGATAATCCTATATAATGCCGTTATATGGTACCGCGAAATAATTTACCGCTACCATCATTCATGGTTTTCCTCTTCCTCTTCTTCTGTGGTATTTCGGCCTGTTCCCGATGGGGGCGAGATCTTCCGCACCCGTCAAGGTAGGCCGTGGGGCCCACCCAGTCTCTCGTACAACGGGTCTTAAACGGATTCCAAGGGGGGGGGGGGCTAACATATTTCACGTACTTCCCTTGGCCTCCGATTGAGGCTCGACTGTCGGTTTCAGCGTCTTGTGTCTTATTTTCACATGCCAGAAACCTTTTGTTCCTTATATACACGTTGCTGTATGATCTGTTGATCTCCGAAAGAAATTACCCAGCGTCCAACGTTAGTAAGTTCAATTTTTTATGTTTGTTAAAATTAAAATATTGTAAATTTTGTTGATTAAAATATTGTGCTGTCCCAACGCATGCATTATTAGCACGGGTAGAAATGGTGGTAACAGAAGACTGTCGTTACACGAGAGTTCCTGTGTTACAACTTCAGGAGCGAATGTGCGACCCCTGAGAGAGAAATCTCTTCATCCTTCTTTCAGGATTCATCGCGAGATAGAAGGTTGTCATAGTGATACCCAGACGCTTTATATAGCACAGTGCGGGGTTTCTGAATGGGGTGGTGGGGGTGCTTGTAGTTTCTAGCATAGGAATTCCAGCGTCGGCTGGCGTCACGTTGTCGTGTACAGTCACATGCAATGCAGATTTACTATTCGGGGAATATAATTTCGTAAATTGGCCCGGTTCCAACTGTGACGTAACTCGTGGCTCTGTGGTTTATAAAGTCTGGGAAGGAGAATCAAAATGGTTTAGTTATTGAGTTAATGGATTTAAAGTGTACTGAAATCCTCCAGTTATTCGTGACCGTTAACAAATTAAAGCAAACCATAACGGGTAAACTTCAATGGTAACCTATATTTTGGGAACACAATTTCATCCACACCAGACTTAATGTTTATACTGTCATGACTCGGTCTCCAGAGTCATGTTCGTGAAAACAGGATGAATGTAAGATCTGCAGTAGAGCATGGTAAGCTTGATACTGCACGTTCTGCAACTTGCAAATCCTTGGAACGATATCCCGCTCGTCCGAATTGAGCGAGTCTTCCTGACAACATAGGCCTGTGTCAGGCGTGGAGATAAAGCTCCACACACTTGAAACCCCAAGTCTATACGGAAGTGATTGATTAGCTTTCGGTTGCTACAGAGTGAATAGCAAGCGAAGGATCCCCAATAGGCTAGTCTGTGCACAGCAGGCTGCGTCACTCGAACAGCTGCGAAGATGAAAATAGCAGGGTACCTCAACAAGGTATCGACGCCGTCCCGTCTATCGCTTTCCTATCTGAGCGTGGCATCATAAACTCGTATTCAGTGTCAGAATGTGAGTTAGTATTAGGAATAAAGGAAGAGGCGTGTTAAGTACCCGGAATAAGTTTCATGTTAAGTGGTCGTTTTATAAAATCATGCTGGAGATGACATTGGTTATTGTCGTTGCAGCCGAGCCACGACATTTGCTTTGATAGTTTGAAACCGCCCTCGAATGGTTCTGATACTCTACAGAGAGGCCAGATTCTTCTGTCGAATGCCCTTTCTATGCTAATTCAGAGTCCTGCTTGACGCTTCGCCATGGAGTGCCAAATCCTAGCCCCCTAGGCTACTGCATGCGGAATATCGTAGAGCAGCGGTTCCCAAACTTTTTTCACTCTCGTACCGTTTGGCAGCCTATTTCCATAAATCGTACCCTTAATATTAGCAAAATGTTTGTGATTAATATAGTTGCTGTTATTTAAACTACTGTAAATAAATAGCCCAATAATGCTCCTTTTTTAGCCATTATTAAATTTTTCGCGTACCCCTAAATGTCCTGGTTCGTACCCCTGGGGGTTCGCGTACCCCGCCTTGGGAATCACTGCCGTAGAGGAAAGTTTAGTTGTCCCTGTGCACGTCATGAAGGCGTATGGGAGAGTGGAGGTATAGCTCCAGTCGTTCTTAACTTCGGTACGAGATAGCTTCACGCCTCGGCCTCTTTATCATCTGGGGAAAGAGCATCGAGTACCCGTTTGGCAGGAGGCTGGGTTGTGGCCCACAGCCGGTCTGGACGTTTGGAAGGACGAGACACTCGAACCACAATTCTTCGGATGTCCATCCCGTAGCCTAGTCACGGCACCCAACACGCTGCTTGTGCTGTGTGCCAAACAGGTGATTAAGGCACAATAAGTTGCGGACTGAACTGTGGCGAGGCGTGTTGTAAAAGAGATACATACGTTGTGCTTTGCTCGTGGGGGCTACAGCATTGGGGCGAATAATTATACACGGACAAGTCTGTTGTTCTAATGGACATGGAGTCTGGTTGAAATATCTCCGGCTGTATCTCAGTAAGAAGAAAGAATGGTGACATCTAACTTGAACTTCCTACCATGTTTCTAGAGATATTAACCAACATTAGAAGTACCCAGTTTACAGATTATTAGGTTATTTGTTGTCTCGTAACAGGTCATGAAGACGCGGGGAGGATGGAATGTTGGGCTTCCAACCTTTGACTTTCGGCACATCCAGGACAGCACTGTTGTTACTTCATCCCCAAAGAAATTTCTTGATACTCATTTCTGTTGGGAGCTGAGTGCACGCGAGGGCTACTGAATGCGGGCGGAAGGAATGGGCAGTAGGATCTATACTGTCCAGTATTATAGGTTCACATTTCTCGCTGGATTTTTAGGCTCATCCTTTACAAACAAGACTGACATCATGTGTGGAATTTTTAGAATAAAATACAAAGCGTTTCACACGATTGAGTAAGAATTGTTTATTTGCACAGTCGCCATGTTGTTATTTTTACACAGTAAAGTACCTTACCAAAAGGTACAAATTATTTAAAAATTAATTACGAAACACTTTGTGCTATGCATTAAATAGTTTTATTTCGTCCGGGACATGGTTATGTCGCACACCCGTACCGCTGCTTTTTTCTGTGGTATGGGGACGTTGAGAGCGTTCATTTGTATTTTACGGCGCTATCAGTGCCTCATTATTTGGCGTCGAATAGTAGGATGATAGTGTGGGCCGGGTAGCTCAGTCGGTATAGCGACTGAGCTACGGGCTGAACGGTCCGGGATCGAATCCCGGTGGGTACGAGATTTTCCGCCCGTCCAGACCGGCCCTGGGGCCCACCCAGCCTCCTGTAAAATGGGTACCGGATCTTTCCCGGGGTTAAAGTGTGGCCGGGGCGTGCTGCTGACCACTCACCCCCTTCTAGTGCCGCGGTCATGGAAGAGTAGAGCTATACCTCTACCCACCCTCTGGGCCACACCGGGCCTGTAACGGGAAAACTTCACCTTTTACCATTTAGTAGGAAGATAGTGAATCCTGAAGTGGAGGGGTTTTGGAAGTAAGCGGTTATTGGCTAATGGACGTAACTATCCCAACATTTGCTTGAGGGACCCGAATGCAACACCTGAATCGTTGTTGGTGTCCCAGTAGAGACTGAAACCAGGGATATCCTGATAACAGCAGGCGATCTGTAAGTTTTCCAAAAATCTAGGAGCCATCTGAAAATTGAAGGCAAGTTCTATACTGTGTGCCCACAGACTTTAGGCGTCCCCATGGATCAGAACGTAACGGCTACGCCAACCTTGTCGGTACGGTACGAAGGGTGTAACAGTACGGAGCTCCTGCTGTCCACTGGTTCGGAAATTATTAGATGCGGAAGACGCGCGCGCACGCGGATACACACGAGTATATGGTCTTTTTTTTATGAAGCAAGAAAATTTGCCTCCAAACAGTATTACGAATATACGGTAAAAAGGTAAAATTCACCCTAGAACATGTCATGAGGGCCAGAGGGGGAGTAGAGATATAGATCTACTCTTTCTTTAACCTCGGCGCTAGATGGGTGTGGATGGTCAGCGTCACGCCTCGACCGCTTTACCCCCGGTAAAGAGATCTGGTACCCATTTTACAGGAGGCTGGGTGGGCCCCAGGGCCGGTCTGTACGTGTGCAGAAAATCTGGCCCCCACCGGATTTCGATCCCCGGACCGACCGACCATCCAGCCCGTGGCGAGTCGCCATGCCGACTTCGCTGTCCTGGCCCACACGTACGAACTACACTGGGTGTGTTAATATTGTTTGTTGAATGGCTGCAGCTGTTTTTACTGCAGTGGGTCTGTTGTAGACCAATGAATCGCAGTGTTAAAGAAATACACATGCGAACTGGAGTCGAGCTTCGTATATAGTGGTGATTCATGCCATTTATGGATGACATGTACGTTAATTTTCAGAATTGTAGATAATTATCTAAAAGAACACCAGTTTATCGAGAGCACACTTGTTAATTGCCGACGGACTGGCAGGCAGGGGGAGAAATAGACGGATAGGGCGAAGCCTATAGGCGCTCCTGTGTCGACGAACGATGCACTGTAACTGACGTTGTCTGGCTGTGTGTATAATACAAGGCTGAGCTCTCAGATTGTGTCGTCAAACTGTATGTCCGTTGTACTCGGTGGCGGTTTACTTCTCATTCATATATTTGGTATTCTCCTGTGGTCAGCTGAGATCGCATCTTCAGTGTGCCCATTGTTCATTCCCAGAGCGAGGAATAGATAAGGGACACTTCTGAAGCGTTAATTGGCGGAATAAAACCGCAGTTGTAGGAGAAGGTTGTCCCCTAGTGTCACTTTGTTCACCAAAAATCTACATGGGGTGTCACGCGACCGAACCCGGGCTTCCGCAGTGACAAGCCTGTGCGGCCTGCATGTTCAGTACTGGTCAGTGGTACTTTGTGAAATCGCTGGTATGTCGAAGGAATATATTTGAAGCCAAGATGGCAGGTGTAGATTGTGAACAGAAGATACTGCTGAACGATTGACCAAGTCAGTTTTGCGCCCCAGCTGGCAGTGTTGGGTGGTGAAATCAGGTTGGGTCAACGAGTGCTCCAGGGAGTGCGGTCTTTCAGCTTCTTGTATCTTACCCTTTCCTTAAAGTCATCCGTTAGCTGCTTATGTATTTTTCCTTGTCTTCCCGTCCGTTCTATCTTTTCTTCAGTAACGTGTTTTAGAAGGCAGTTGCAACGCAAGATGTGACAAATTCAGTTAGGCGTCCTTCTTTTTCAGGATATTTCTCTCCTCCTTGATTGCATGTAATGCTTCTTCATTTCTCACGCGATCGGTCCAGCTGATCTTCTCCATCCATCTTCAGCACTACATTTCAGAACCTCTCAGGTATTTCTGATGTACTTTCCGAAGTGTCCAGTTTCAGCACCAAGCAAAGCAGTGCTCCAAATGTAGCATTTCACTAGTTTCTTTCAAAATTCAAGTCCATTTTGCTGGTGAGTGCTGCTGTTGCCATGGCAATGCTGGATTTAATTTCACGTGTACGTCTTGCATCGTTTGTTATCATGCTACCCAAGTAGTTGCAATATTGCACATTCTGCAGCTGTTCTTGATCTATCATAATCTGTACTGGGGAAGGTTGCCTTGAGATCCTCCGTAGCTTGGTTTTTTTTTTCACATTTCCGTTACCAGTGGATAGAAGGTCGGTTATGGATATCGAAAGACTTGTAAAAGAAACTTACGGAAACATTCAGCATGAAAGATAGAAAGAGATGCAGGAAAGCGTGCCTGAGTATCGTGTGGTCTGCAAATCTTAAATGCTTTGCTGGGATTGAATCCCTCCCCCTCGTTAGAAACCGGTGTCTAACCGTTTGAGTAATGCGGTGAGATGGCTTTTAGTATTATCCTCCCATATACATAGTATTCGTTTAGCGCGTCTCCCTGTTCCTGTCCATTATCATCATCATCATCATCTCCTTTATGCAGGGTATTTATACTTGTATTCCTGAGACAAGCTATTATTATTATTATTATTAATCACCGGTGTTAACGTTGCGATGAAAGTCGTTCTGCCACCCGCAGTGTGTCACCGTACCTAGGAACTACGATGAAACGGAATACAATGCAGAAGTGTTACAATGACAGCGAAAGAAGTGGCTTTTTCCAATGTGCCATGCCATCCATCATACGCTGTGCTACTGGGAGACGGACGAACTGATATGTAAACATACATACATACTCGTACATACATACATACATACATACACAGCTACAGTGTGGAATCGGAGGATGTCAAGACTTCCAGGGCGAGAGATAGGGAAGGGTGAAAATGGGTTCTTGAGGTTCGTAATAGGCAGAGATCATAGGTGTAAAGGCTGCTGTACATTTCATGGGACACAAAGCCTCTGGCGTCAATTCCAAAGCCGTATTGATACAAACATAATTGTTGGACGCGTGTCTGTGTAATGTCTTTGACCACTGACCACCCCAGTAGGCCTACTCCCCTCCTACGACAACTGAGGTGTAGTGGTTAGCACTTGTGCTACATATTCGGGGAGTCGCGTTTTCGAATGTCGGGCCAGAGACGTGCAGAACCTGTAATTTTTTTTGTGGCTTTAGTTAAGTCCTCCAATGAAATCTGTAATTACGCTATTTACGACAGGGGGGCACGCAGTGGCGCAGTTAGTTGAGGCACTGCGCTACAAGTCGGAAGGTCGCGGGTTCGATTCCCTATAGCTTTATTGCAGTTTCTCATTGACATAATCCTTCCGGCCGCTCTGTGGTCCAGGGGTCGACTGACCCTCTAAGAAACATGAGTACGAGGGATAGCTCCTCGGGGGTAAAGACGTCCGGGGCCTTGCCACCTTCATGTGCCAGTTGTTTATAAAATCTGGGATCCCGAACCTCCTGGAGTGCCAAGGGCCTCTCCAGGCCTGTAATGGGATAGCTTTACCTTCTTTAGGATACGAGATCAGACTGAGTGCCATGGTTCTGCGTGAACAGTTTAAAAGATCGGGTTCCAACATTCAAGAAAACACACCGCATCTGAGTTAGTAAAATATTGTCCATGTTCTGAGAACGAAACAGAGCCCATAACTGTGTTTGCAGCTATGGGTTTCCGGGTGAGTGAATGCTAGGGCGGGATTCACAGGCCTGTGTGAGGTAGGGAGGGTTCCAGATATTTTCTAATCACAGGCGGTAGAATAAATCTCGCGGATTAAAACGAAGTGTTAGTGCTAAAGCTTGATGACGGTGCGCGTAGTAATCAGCTAAGAGTAGCTAAGTGCGAAACAATGAGCGACGAACTCTGCAAGGAGGATCAGGGGGCTGTGTATCATCGTGTCATGTCGCTAGCGGGGCGGCAGAGGTGGAGGGGGTTCAGTGGCGACGCTCGGCGCCGGCACGTCAGCACTGCGCGGGAATTTATAACGCGGCACTCTTGCCCCTATACTCTCTGGTGTCGTAACTTTGCAACCAGAAGTTACGGCGTTGCTGAAAACATATACTGCTGTGCTCGCTGTGTTTTGATGCCGAAGTGGATGTATGCGTGGTAGCATGTTATCAGCAAGGATCGTAGGGAAATAGAGTACTGTCTGTAGTGGCTTAAATTATGTTCACTCTATTTTCACGTAACCTCATTAACTCTGAAAAGAACCCGACGTTTCAAAACCCTTAAGTTGGGCCATCAGACGCTACTATTGGCACAGTCATGAACCACGTCCTGCGTCGCCGTGTTTCATTAATATCTGTGTTATTGTCCCATTATCAGTTCGGTCTTCCATCTGCTTACATTTTTCTAATTAGTTGTCCCTCTAAAATTTTGTACGTATTTCTTGTTTCCCTCGTACGAACTTTGTGTTAAACCACCTGCCCACTTCTGTCTTCTTTGCTTTAACGCTAGAGGGACTATGTGTGTATGTCACTGAGCAGTTCGTTTGCCAGCCAGGATTTGTGCTCTATGTCATTCCATCAATGTAAGAGACCAGAGTTTGTAATCATGCAAAACGGTTGCCAGAGCTTGTGCTTTCTTTATTTGTTTGGAATGTAGCTGGAATCTGGAAATAAACTTTTCACATACAAAGTGATACAACCCTCAGTTTAATATAAATTCGCCTGCAGTGTCTTGCTTAGGCAGTACGCATTACACAGAATTGAGAGAAGTGGCCTATGTTGCACGGCGCTATGTACGTATAAGCGCACAGAATTTTCGTCTCGCCGTTGTCAGTAACGTTATCGATTTTAGAACAACGATGGCGAAAATCAGATGAGTCCTCTGGACGAGTGATATCTTGTCGCAGAGGTCTCTGCCTGGACACACAACACTTATAGACACACATACATGCCCCCGGCGGGATTCGAACCCGCAGTCTCAGTAATCGAGTGGCCGCAGACCAACCCCTTACACCACGCAGCCACTGGGGGCCGACTGTTGTGTAGGCTTAAGGGACGGGAAAGATCGGTATAGCTTACTGGCTGTTTCATTTCATGACACTTCATCAACTCCTTGTGGTATATGACGCAGAATGACAGGATCACAATGAATGAGTAGACTCGGGGTACGTACTGGGACAGTCATTGTAATGCCTGTGATGGACCAGGTGACACCGGCTCAGATTTTATTCATATGTCGCTGGAAGTCGTACTGCCATGCTGCATTTTGCCTGATATCAGTCCGTGATAATGCGACTGTTCGGTAGCCAGTGTGGCGTGTCACAGTCTTGGATCTTGCGTTCGGATTGCGCCTTTGACCTGACACTTGTGTAGGGGTTTTTTTTATGACTGGACAGTCCTAGTGGGCCTCTGTCCAGGCTTCACTTTCACACTCAGACACACCACACTCGGTAGGACTCCTCTGGACGAGTGACGTCTTGTCGCAGAGATCTCTGCCTGTACACAGAGACATACATGCCTCCGGCGGGATTCGAACTCGCAGTCTCAGTAATCGAGCGGCCGCAGACCCACGCCTTACACCACGCAGCCACTGGGGGGCCGGTTGTTGTGTAGGCTTAAGGGACGGGAAATATCGGTGTAACTTAGTGTTTGTTTCATTTCATGGCACTTCGTCAGCTGCATGTACTATATGACGCAGAGTGACAAGATCACAATGAATAAGTGTGAACGATGTGAAAACAACGGTTGCATTTATAAACGTGGTGATGCAGACAAAAGTTGTGAACGACCATATCGAAATTTGAACCCCGATCCATGGACACGTTAATAATCTGTGGGACATTGTTTTCTTTAGCAGATGATGTAGCTGGTCGAGAAATTTCCTGCTTTTTTTTGGAAGTCACAGTTACTTTATCAACAGCCAGTTCAATACAGTTCACTTGTTCACGCCCACTTTTCAGAGGTCTTTTCCCCAGTTTTCGAAGTCTCTTCCCACCTGGGTCCTTCCTTTGGTATTTTCTAGCGAATATTTTATTTGCATTTCTGCCGTCGTGTTGCATGATGGGTGTTATTCCATTCCACTCTCAACCCTACTTGGTGTCTCTCGTCAGAACCAGTCATTTTCCCCAGCACTAAATGCCTCAGATCTTACACCGCCTCGCGTCTGCCATCACTCAGTCAGTGGCTGCAATGATCGTCGTCATCAGGTCAAGAATTCGGACTGCCTCTGATCGTGAATAGGCCTATTACTTTCGACAGTCGTAGTTGTGTGTGGCTGCAAAGTTCCAGTGCTTTTGTAGTATAAGATAACAGTAGTTTCTTTAAAGTTGAGTCTGCCGTGTGCTAATTATCGCAGAGACAGGGAATTTAGATTTATTGGACGACGGAGTATTGGAAGTCCGCGCCCCCACGCTGAAATATTGGGGCACTTTACAGCCAGATGAAGTTGGGATGCTCCCTTTCTAGTGTGCCCCACTTTGATCTTCGTGTGGAAGTGTGTTTTCTTGTGTGTGAGTTAAGTGAATGCTGAAAACCGATGACGTTTTAACTGGTCACGTGATGTACGTATAATTAAGAGCAGATTAATTTTGGACATGCTTACTGGCATTCATTTCTATACCATTTACATTTCCTTGTCCTATTTGAAAACGCAGGTATGAATTTCTTCACGTAAAATGTATAGGCGTCCCTGTGCTTGGTTCAGCATCACGCCATGACGATGCCTGGGTGAATCGAGGCATAAGTCTATGCATGCTTAATGGCGGTACTAGATGGAGTCGATTTGCTACCTTCATGTTCCTACCTCTGTACTGTCGGTAATGCAGCTTCGGTGCCTATTGTATAAGAATATAATAGGTAATGGGTTCGAGTCCTTTCTGTCCCGGTGCACGTGGGCCTTTGGGAGGTACTTTGTGGCCCTCAGACTGAAATCAAAGGTATGAGGACTCTGTAACTTTAATAAAGTTCCAGAAGTTCCAGTTCTGACATCCTCAGGGTCCAAGAAAAGTGAACCCAGATAAGTATGTTTGAGTATCGCCACACAAAACATGAGCTGTCTTTAGCTCTGCCCTTCACCTACTTCACAAGGCACTGTTTATCAGCCCTTTTATGTAGAGATGTCTTCTCAGGGTGTTGATATCCAGTAAGAACGCCAATCACTACCCTGGATTGCATCATATTGCAGGACAGTAGCCTAGTCTTAGCAGACTAGGGCCCGAGATCGATCCTCGAGTCCGTCTGTGGGTGCTGGTGAGACCCCACTGATTTCATCAGAAGTTAGATGTGTCCCATAGACGTCCAGGACGCTGTGTAGGAGAAAAGAGTATATTTATTGTGCCGAGAATTGAACCCAGATTTCTCGGTTTTCCATATTACTAAACCGAGTAAGTTAACTCCCGATTTTATTTGTTATGTTATGTGGGTGTGAAACATGGTTTCTTACTCTGCAAGAACCATACGGATAAAGGTGTCTGAGAAAACATTTGAGTCAGACATAGAGTAAAGAAGGAATATTAGATTGCAGAATTTACATGGTGAGAAATTTTGCAATTTTCAGTCTTTACGTAACATTCGTATAAAATCCAGAAGGTATATTGAGCGACATCTGTAATAAGGCGGGGGTAAGTGAGAAATGTGTGTGCAAAATTCATGTCGGAAAGCTTCGAAGAGAAGAGTACTTGGGAGATTGCGATGTGGATGGTAGGATAACATTAAACTTGATCCTATAACATAGGGCGTTAGGTTGTGGATTGGACTGCAGTGGCCCGGAGCAGGGTCAAGTAGCGAACTTTTGTGAACTCGATGAGATTTCGTGATAGGCAGAATAATTTTAATCGCCAAAGCATCATGGGATTAGGGAACCATGATAGTTCAGCCCGTAAAGTGTCTGGCTGTAAGCGGGGTCACCTTTCGACACGCACGTTTGCGTTTCTTCTTTCCACCTTATCTGGAAGGGCTGTGTCCCACCAGGCAATACCAGACATGTTGGGAGTTCTGCTTTTGGAGGTACAGTGTGTCCCTGTCTCCTGTTGAGCTTTAGAACTAAGCTTAGTTCTGAAGCATTGAATCCTTTTGGACATCTGATAGGGCCCGTGGACGTGGAAGGCGCTTGCCTGTGCAAGAATAACTGGAGCAGAGTCCTACTTCAGAAGCCAACCGGTTCTGAACTAGTCAAGAAATTCCCCGCATTTTTTGGAACCCGAGGGTTCATTGTCGCGTTTACAAGTGCCCGCCACCTGTCCCTATTATGAGCCAGATCAATCCAGTCAATTCCCCCATCCCACTTCCTGAAGATCCATCTTAATATTATCCTCCCATCCTTCAAATGGCCTGTTCCCTCAGGTTTCAGGTTTACATACTACATGGCCCGCCCATCTCATTCTTCTCGATTTTATCACCCGAATAATATTTGGCGAGTAATATAGATCATTAAGCTCCACATATATTTCTCGCCACTCCCCTGGTACCCCGTCCCTCTTTGGCCCAAATATTCTCCTCGGCACCCTATTCTCAAACACCCCCAGCCTACGTTCCTCCCTCAATGTGAGCGACCAAGTTTCACACCCATACACAACAACTGGCAAAATTATAGTACTGTGTATCTTAATCTTTATATTTTTGGATAGCAAACTGGAAGACAAAAGATTCTGCATCGAATGATAGCAAGCATTCCCTGACTTCAAGTATTTGAATTGATCCACTCTTTCAAAGGATTTATTATTAATCTTTATATTATGACTTCGTCCTCGTTCCGATCTTGAGACACGACCTCGTACTTAGTTTTAGAAGCATTTACTTCTGTTCCATTCTCATTACTAGCAACTACTAAAGCGCCTGTTTTTTTTTTTGTGTAGTATGTACGCTTCCTCCCAATGTATTAACATCATAAACATAACCTATAAGTTGCTGTGTATCGTGTAATTTCAAGCCATCCTGGTTTACCTGAACCGTCCTAATGGCGTACTCTAAAGCAAAGTTGAAAAATCCTAGCGGTAGAACATCTCCTTGTTTCAAACCATTCTTAAGAGGAAACATGTCAGACAAATTTTTGCGTACACGTACTCTGCTGTCGGTTTCATTCAGGCACATTTGGCATAACACAAAACGGAAATGTGGATATAAACTATTGCGACGGATTCGAACCTGCGACCCGGATATCCGAATGATCCAAAACCATACGCGCCGTGTTTTGCCTAACACTTACTTATAAAACCAAATCAGTGCACAAGTTACAAACATACATAAAAGTATGGTCTTTCATTGCTCCTACATGTTTCGGCACGTCTGTGCCATCCTCTGGCAGTTCGCACACCAAATCCGAAACATGCTAATGTAGCATTCGGTTATATAGCTGCATCTGTTTTCGTAGGTAGCTGTAAATTATTACATTACAGATTTTAGTAAGTGTATTTTAACAGGTTTTAAATTTGGTGTTCAGACTCTTTGTGGATGTCACAGACTTGCTGAAACACTGGAAGAACTTAACTTTCATGTATGTTTGTAGCTTGTGCAATGATTTGATTTTACATAGGCACCGTAGTTCAAGTTAAGCCTACAGAATGTGATTCTTATTCCGTGGGCTGTGTGCAGTTCGTGAAGGCACCCGATGTAAGACATAAGCGTCTCTCTCCCATGATCTCCGTTCATTATTAAGCCACTGTGGCGAACAAAACAGAGTGGCATGACTCTGGGGTCTTCACTGCTCTCATGTATAATTCAGGTAGTGGCCGGGTGAAGGAAGAAATCGGAGCTAAATAATTCTATATAACTTACTTTGAAGTGGACAATCCATTGTTAATGTCGTGTCCTCCTGTAATTTTGTCGCATTTGAAAGCAGTGTCGTAGTGACGCAAAACTGTCATCTCGGGGCACACAGATCGATCTCCGCTGCTCTCTAAATGGAGTGGTGTCAAGGCGATGTTTTCACTGCCCGTCACTGATATTTCTCCGTTCTTTACGAGCGTTCTTTCCCTTACTGCTCAGTTCATAACACGAGAACATAATTTCTTTCGTACACCCATAAAACTCCCCATGGAGAAACCAAGTACTCTTTGTTTTCCTTCCTTTCTACAATATTTGGTGGTGAGACTACTCCGGTCAACGCATCTTCATAATCTCGGAGATCCTTGTAGCGATGAATATCGAGATTAACGAGTTCTGGGGTGTGACACCGTGTAGTTTGGTAGGTGTTACGGCAGTTCCGGAGGGATCTGCTGCTTCCATCTTCCGGGTACGAGACACTTCTGCCCAGAAAATGAGGCAGCATCTTCCTCCTAAATGTTGGTATCAGTCTACCAAGCTATACGGCGTCATATCGCAGAAATCGTATATTGACATCTTAATGTTGTGGGACCAGAATATTTTTCACTGTGACGACGGAAGCCTTCCATTGCAATCTTTATTTTGAGCCAGTTCGGTGCAGTACACACCTTTAAACCATCTTTTTCTTGAGGTCCTTTTTAATGTTTTCTTTCCCTCTACGCCTCGGTCTTGTTGGAGGTCATTCATATTCCGTAGTCTTATCTTACGAGTGGACCATAGCTTCTGACAAAGCGAGTTCTCCACACAGTGCGATCTAGTGCTTCCTCTTTTCAATTTCCAGTATCCTCTCTTTTCCTTAAGGTCATCTGGTAGCTCCTTACGTCTTTTTCCTCGTCTTTCCGTCACCTCTATCTTTCCTTCAATAGGGTATTCTAGAAGGCGGTTCCTTTGCAACAAGCGACCAATCCAGTTAGCCTTTCTTCTTTTTATTGTACGTAGGAGATTCCTTTTCTCATTGACTCTTTGTAATACTTCACTTTTCACATGATCTGCCCAAACTCTGTACTCCATCTTTCACCAGCACCACATTTCAAAACTTCCCCAGATATTTCTGATCCGTTCTCCAAAGTGCCCACGTTTCAGTACCGTACAAAGCTATGCTCCAGATGTAGCACTTCACTGGTTTCGTCCTTAAATTCAAGTCCAGTATGGCGGTAAAAGTCTTCTTCTTCTTCCTCTTCCCCTTCTTCTCCTCCTTCTTCCTCTTCCTCCTCTTCTTCTTCTCCTCCTCGTTCTTCTCCTTCTCCTTCTTCTTCTCCTCCTTCTTCTTCTCGTTCTTCTCCTTCTCCTTCTTCTCCTCCTACTTCTCCTTCTCCTTTTTCTCCTTCCTCTTATCCTCCTCCTTCTCCTTATTATTCTTCTACTTCTCCTTCTCCTTTTTCTCCTTCCTCTTCTCCTCCTCCTCCTTCTCCTTCTCCTTATTATTCTTCTTCTACTTCTCCTCCTCCTCATCCTTTATCTCCATCTTCTCCTCCTCCTCCTCCTCCTTCTTGTTAAATGCTGCTGTTTTCATGGATATCCTGACGTAATTTCATGTATACGTCTTGCGTCATCTGCTCTCTTACTACCCAAGGAGCTGAAATTATTGGTGGTATCGCTCGTTAGAATTATTGTGCCAGAAATGAATTTATGTTTGTCTTGTCCCTTCCTGCGGCTTGTCTCACCCGGCCCACATTTTTGGCTTAATCTCTCTGCAGTATTGTCGTTATATTGTGTTTATTTAACGACCATTTAGTCATTGTTGTGGCGAATCTTGACCCGGAGTTCAGGTCTAGCTGAAATGCGGCATTTCACCGTTCCACTAGACCTGACCTGACCGGGTCAGGATTCGACACTGCTGCATAGATGTCTGATTTCGGCACAGGGATGCGATGTGTTTTCTTAGGGCAGTAGAAAATGTAAAAGTCATATTATTTTGTGTGCTGGCCGCATAAGCTCTAATATCGGATATGTATGGTTTCGAGGGCCAGTTTGTACTCCAGCCGCCCTGTCCCTGATAAAACTGCTGGTTACTCACAGCGTCTGGTTAATTCATTCGTCCTCCTCTCTAGACGTGGTGGTGAATAGAAAGTCTTTTCCCCTACCGCGATTCGAATCCGAACGACCATCCAATATTGTTAACATGGCCACCGTCTAGCTCGCATCACGGATTCGTGTAGGGCTGCTGGATCGCTTCTGGAATTGATGTTTCCTCATTCTGAGAATGGCGAACTTTCTCATTGATTGGATTACCAAGTGTAGTTAAAGAGAAACTTTCTTGTATAGTCTGCAGTAAAGGACAGGCATTTGGTAGCCGAAGTTCGTACTTGTATTTCATAACGTAACTGAAGTGGGGTCAGTGGTGGTGACCAGTGGCGTTAGGGGATTATCAGTCATGAAACTGTTCATAACACTGTGTGTCCTTCACGATAATATGGCATCGGGTTTTATGGCTTCGATTTCATTTATAACCTACAAGTCTGCTCACTAAAGAACTAGCTGTGCAGCTTTTTCCTTGAGCTGTCGCATAGCTGTTCGGCTGTTTGGCTGCGTGTTTATGGACCCAGAAGACAAGCCATACTGTTCGCTGGAGCCTGTCGTATTCCACTACAATCACACTGTCTTCCTCACGGCATTTTCCCGCTAACTTTCAGACATGGAACAGCAGAAATGTCTAAATGTTATTGTTTGGAAAATGTGTCTAGGAGAATGGGTGCAGGTGTAGATAACAAAGTGGATCTGAAAATATAAGGTGTGTGATAGGTAAGAGTTAATGTAGATGATAAGATACGAACCTAATTACTTAGTCGTCGTTGAGATTAGCTTCGTCCAAAGTGTCACTTTACATTGAAATTCGAATTTTAATCAAACGTTATATTCCGAGTCGCTTGGGTGGTGCATGCATTTGCCGGTATAATGACGGTGGAGGTGCTTGTTCTGGACGCACTCATTCCGGATGGTAGCCTGTAGCGCCGCAGATTACGGTCACTAAATTTGGCGAAATGTAGGCTGTAAATCGGCGTCATTTAATTGCTGTCGTGATACAGGCCAGAGGCAGCTTAGGCAGCGGTGGGCCTCTTAACTTTGTGACCCCTAAAATAATTTTGAGATTCACTAGGCTCTTACATGAAATATGGCTCCAAGGAAATTAAATAACTGAAAACGAGACACACGAATTAGTACTTTTGAGGGACAACTAGTCCAGTACTGCATTTTTGTCTGGCATACATTTTGGAACTCCCATTCTGTGTTATCAGAAGGTGGGATGTTAACTGGTATTATCGACGGGTAACAGCGTGTCGCAAAATAAAGTGTCTGCCGTTGGTTATGACTCATCAGATAATAAATATCATAGTTCGAAATTTTGTCATTAGTTTAGGGAAGATTGTTAGGAGTACCGTGCCAAGTACCAAGGAAGATTGTTAGGAGTAACGTGCCAAGTACTAAGGAAGATTGTTAGGAGTAACGTGCCAAGTACTAAGGAAGATTGTTAGGAGTACCGTGCCAAGTACTAAGGAAGATTGTTAGGAGTACCGTGCCAAGTACCAGGGAAGATGTTCGGAGTACCGTGCCAAGTACTAAGGAATATTGTTAGGAGTACCGTGCCAAGTACTAAGGAAGATTGTTAGGAGTAACGTGCCAAGTACTAAGGAAGATTGTTAGGAGTACCGTGCCAAGTACCAAGGAAGATTGTTAGGAGTAACGTGCCAAGTACTAAGGAAGATTATTGGAAGTACCGTGCCAAGTACTAAGGAAGATTGTTAGGAGTACCGTGTCAAGTACTAAGGAAGATTGTTAGGAGTACCGTGCCAAGTACCAAGGAAGATTGTTTGGAGTACCGTGCCAAGTACCAAGGAAGAGTGTTAGGAGTACCGTGCCAAGTACCAAGGAAGATTGTTTGGAGTACCGTGCCAAGTACCAAGGAAGATTGTTAGGAGTACCGTGCCAAGTACTAATGAAGA
>Ga0131853_10007043_pt1 | contig 20313 bp, 10 predicted proteins | sample TergutLab28metaG_FD_92764 | JGI IMG/M metagenome (GOLD analysis project Ga0131853, IMG submission 92764) | Labiotermes labralis P1 segment gut microbial communities from Petit-Saut dam, French Guiana - Lab288 P1 (version 2) (version 2) | ecosystem: Host-associated > Arthropoda: Insects >...
GCCGTACCCTGTACGGACAGGGTCCTCGGTCTAGGGTTATTAGCCGTACCCTGTACGGACAGGGTCCTCGGTCTAGGGTTATTAGCCGTACCCTGTACGGACAGGGTCCTCGGTCTAGGGTTACAAAAGGGCCTCTTCCCATATTATATTTACACGTTACAGTTCGATATAACATGTTCACATCATTTGGTTAATGATATTGTGCTGCAGTCGGCTGGCATGAATGCCCTTCTAAATGTGCTGTTATTACTATATAACGGTACAAGAAAAGTAAAGGTAAAGGTAAAGATCGTCCATAACCTGCCATGTAGGCCCAGAGTGAGAGTAAAGAGTATTGATGTACTTCTTCCTTAAGTTCGACGCTAGATGGGGTGGGTGATCAAAGCCATTCCCGCGACTGCTTTACCCCCGCGAATATCCCAGTACCTATTGTGTAGGAATCTGGGTGGACCCCAGGACCGGTCTGGACCGGTGCTGAAAATCTCGATCTGTCGGCGTCCGTTCCCCTTACCTTCCAGCCCGTAGCGAGTCACTATATCGACTGAGCTATCACGGCCCACGTAACTGTATGTATCTCTATGTAAATGCTTGCTGTCTGTCAACGTGGCAAACAACAGACCGTTTTCAGAACGTACTCAAAATCTGAAAAATTCTTTATTCGGCCAGCCTATCTGAGGCACTTCCGGGACGACTTAACTGTGTTTCAAGGAAGTGGAATGTTATCGTCTGCACTGCAGCTGCCATCAATACAGGCTGTTAGTGTATATACAGCGTGTCGCAAAGGCTGCTGTGCTGAGATGCCTTCACTATGCAGACAAAAAAACTATGACAAAACAGCTGATAGAAAGCAGAACTGACACAAAGGCAGTGTCGTCAAATATTGCATATAAAAAATTGACCGGAAGCGGAAACAAAGTTAAGTTTTTGACGTTTTGCCGAACGTGCATCTCAGTATATTTATCTCAGTAATTAACCAACTTGATGCACAAAATTTTTGTTTTGCAATAAGTTTATTTCATGCCTTTACATGTTTAGAGCACATGTGCTCATCATCAGGAGGTCAAAATTGCATTACACAGCCTCTGGTATCATCACACCTGTAGGTGGCCGTCTCGTGCACGGGTTGAGAGAGGACTGGTTGTAATGCATGCATTCTCTCAACCTGTGCACGAGACGGCCACCTACAGGTGTGATGATACCAGAAGCTGTGTAATGCAATTTTGACCTCCTGATGATGAGCACATGTGCTCTAAACATGTAGAGGCATGAAATAAACTTATAGCAAAACAAAAATTTTGTGCATCAAGTTGGTTAATTACTGAGATAAATAAAGTTAAGTGTTACGCTATTTGGGTAAAGCGACTTTTAGGACACCCTATATATGGAAACGTCATATAAGTGACGTGAATACATTCTGTTAATCACACAGCATATATTTACATTCTACATAATATCTTAATATTGTGCATACCGTGCATTATGCTCATATTTAGTGTGCCTTCATCAAACCAACACCTAATTCACCAACTTTCACACACCAAGGCACGCTGTTTGACTGACAGTGCGACGAGTTCCGGCGCTCGTCGGCGCCATCTTCCTTCAGTTTCGTCTCAAATTTGACCTTTCAACTAGTCTGTAAAATTCACAAAGATATTTAGTCGCAATGGAATCGTCTGAAGCCCGTGTTACAACATAAATTTTTCGAAAAATGTTGCAGTTTTAATAGCGCAGCTGTACATAACGGTAAACTCAACATATGTGGCATGGCATGCCACGGAGATGCGTACCTTGCCTGCTGGGACGTGACAAGTGAAAGTACAGCTGCTTAGAAGCTTCGGTGTCGGGTGTGAACATGAGTCATATTTTAGGGAAATGCTGCGTTCAATGATTAGTTACGTAGCCTTACTTCACGTCAGTTACAGACGTCCACGTGTCCATCTGCTGGTGTTATGTAATTCCAATACAAATCGCTGAGACTATCAGAATAGGAAAAAGACAAGTAATAATGTTCCAAGTACCATTAGCCCTTTCAAGCCCAGTGGTCACCCCCAGGATTAACATTCGAACCTTCTTTCTACCTACACACTGTATTTATGTGTTTTGTATGGATCTGAGAACAAACAGCTACTATGTCCCTATACAGCATTAACTGACTGGTTTGTACAACCGAGATTTAACCCTTGTAAAGGCCAGTGGTTACTATACGTACCACCAGTTTAACATTCTAACCTTCCACTTTCTGCCCACACAGCGTATTTATGTGTTTTGTATGGATCTGAGAACAAATAGCTACTATATCCCTATACAGCATTAACTGACTGGTTTGTATAACCAAGATTTAACCCTTGTAAAGGCCAGTGGTTACTATACGTACCACCAGTTTAACATTCTAACGTTCTACGTTCTGCCCACACAGTGTATTTACGTGTTTTGTGTGGATCTCAGAACAAACAGCTATTATTTCCCTATACAACATTAACTGACTGGTTTGTATAACTGAGACGGAGTGTGTTTACTGCGCGGTACGGACTGAATATTTTAGTATGATTCAAGTTACACTTAGCCTTTTAAATCAGTATGCGCGCGGAATGTCCTACGACCGAATACAGGTTACCTTGTTTTTCCACAGCCTTCAAGTAAATGCTGCGATGGTTCCAATATTCCAATTGCTACTGCATGCTGCTCGTGCAGTCATCCCGATTTAAATTTATAAAAAATTAATTTCCTTGCTTTAAGGTTATAGATAATTAAACGGATTTCCCGAATTATGTGCTGTAGCATGAAATAGAATTAAAAATACCGCTGCACTCATTTCCAGCTACCATTCTAACGTCTTAATTTTATCTATGTTTTCATACTCCTGCCAGAAGGACGAGAGGCGAAGTCTGGGCACCTCCCCCTCCTCCAAAAAAAGCGACGCTCTTTCTCCCTTCCAGATTCTTAGTGTTTAATAGGTCACGTCACGGTTCAGGTGGTCAGTCGCCGGCCTCTCGCCGTGAAGGCTCGGGTTCACTTCCAGCCTAGTCCATGTGAGATTTATGGTGGACACAGTGGCATCGGGGTGACTTTTTCTCCGAGTACTTTCATTTGCAGCTGTCGTTATCATTTCACCAACGCTGCATATTCACCTTCGCGTTAATGTTGCCCGTGACAGTGACACAAGCACGCGAAGACTGGGGAATCTTCTTAAAACAATGTTCTTTTGGGAATCGGAGAGCAGTGGGGAGGAGAGGTACTTTTCTTTTTTGTCTTAATAATAATAATAATATATTTGAATGCAAATGAACTGTCACCTGGTGGCAGTGGTTATTATGCATGTACGTAAGTATGAAATAAGGATCTAAGGAATGTTAGTCGGGAGGGCTACATGAGAAGCATGCAATAGCAACTTGGAGTCTTGGGAACCATCTCAGCATTTGCTTATAGACAACGGGAAATCAAGAAAACCTTATGCCGAGGTGGCCGGTCGCAGGACCTTCCGGATACTGACTTCTAACCAACAATCCGGCAACTAAAGTATGTAAGACAGCAATACACACACACACACACAGTAAAATAACACAAAGGTTTAAATAATTAATGTAAAATAAACAAGCTTTAGTGCATTCAAATCCTAACGTCGAGTAACAGTTCTTCTCAACGAATGTACAGAAGTGCCAACCCACTTATTTTGTTTTGTCACGTGGCGTTTCTAAGGTAAACTTTAGTCGTCATGAAGTAGAAAACGATCCTTTTGTGGTGTTTGTTGTTATTGATATAATAGCGAACATTTTTAAACGAAAAGAAAATACTCGGGCGAACATTGCAACATTGTCCAAGAGCGTCAATTGGAGGTTTGGTGAAATGACTACGTTATTACGACTCTGGCGTAACACTGTCGCTTACTTCCAGTACAGCCTAGCTTAAACAGACACTCCCCGAACTAAATTATATAAGCTTCATATAAAACTGTCTAATTGGGATTTCAGTACGACTTGTGCGGGAGGTAAAAGAGTGGAAAACGAGCCAGTGATATATCTGTGATCAGTAAATGTCGTTTGCGCGATTGACGATTCACTCTCCGTTGTGTGCCTTGCGTGCACAGGGCCAGCTTTTAACTTACCTTACAGTTAGGCTCGTTACAGTTCCTTTAAGTGTTGCAGGGCGAATTCCACTCCATAAAGTAAAGTGCATGTAATACGATTATGCGTATTAGTCCTTTCCGTTGTGTGTCTTGAGAAATGACAGCGTTTCCAGGAGTTACTACAAACGTAGGCTGGGAATGGCTACGCTCTATTCCATATAGCGGGACATTCATTATTAACATTCTAACGCACAACTTTCAACGAAACTTTATTCGCTAACACTTCGCAGCACTGATATCCGTTATTCAAGGCAGAACTATCTTAGCTCTATACGCTTATGTTTTCAAGTTGTTAGAACCCATGGCTCTTCTACATGTTCATGGACTTGGATCGATAGGCAGTTGTTACAGTACAGATATGCGAAGGTTACCGAGGGGGATACGTTCCAAGAAATGCGTCGTTAGGCGATTTCATCGTTGTGCGAACGTGCACTTACACAAACCTAGATAGTACAGTATAGCCTAAGCTATATGGTATAACCTATTGCTCCTGGACTACAAACCTGTACAGCATGTTACTGTACTGAATACTGTAGGTACCTGTAACACAATGGTAAGCATTATAACATTATAACCTTATGGGACCACCGTCGTATATGTGGTCCGTCGTTGGCCGCAACGTCGTTATGCGGCGCATGACTGTAGTAGACAGCAAACTGACAAGCGAACTTTTTGCAATATGCTTGTACACCCCATATGCTAACCAGGTCGCTGCCACTAACTGTAAGTAACGTGCAACGCAAAACTCTGACTCCATTCTATAAAAATGTTTCATATACTTCTTTTAACTGAAAGAAGCCCTATGCCTGAAAGCTTAATCTCCGTATCTCATGGGGTGCACTGTAAATGTTTTTATTGCAGTTTAGTTTTTTTTCGAGGAAACTAGTGCAGGCAGCACGAATTTTCTGTTACTGAAAAGGCGCCTAAAGGGCAATGGTCACATCGAAAACTATACAACATTGCATAGCTTTCATGCTTCGTAATGTGTTTGTGTTAACCGTGATCTTTGATACCGTGACATGACTCACTGTGATGGACTTGTGTTGGCTGCACTGGCACAAGAAACAAAATGGCTGAATTGTTGTTAAGGTTTTTCTCCGTAGCCAATTTGGAACCTTGAATTTACACTTCCAATACCGTTTATATGGAATTTGTTGCTCAGAATACGTAGCATTACTAATTTTATGTGTTGGTGTACGAAGATTTTTAAATTATGACCTAGAACGTAATATTTAAGTTCCATGGTTTCTAGAGCGAAGTCAGGCATGTACGAGTGGAACCTACTGTGTGTATTGTGCTATTTCACATCTAATTACAACTGCATATATCTTTATAGTCCGAGCACAGAGTAATTAAATCACGGTATCATCACCACCATTCTTACGCGTTTTATGGTGACATTCGGTTACAAATCACGGGCCTCTAAATTATGTGCGGTAGTGCGTAATATTTAATGGGCCCTTGCTGTGGGATTTGCTTCATGTTACAAAAGAGTATAATTATAATTATGCCAGAATTTTGGAAAAAATGTGGACAAACATCATGTTTTGTTGGAGGCAAAGTGTTGGGCGGATTAGGAGTCACAATAGACATTCTAACAGTGCTGGCTTCAGTACATGCCAACTTTTCATTGTAGGTGGAGTAATTACAGGTGTGTAAGGGTAAAATAAATATAGCATTATTATGTAATAGTGACAGTAAATGACCAGGGATTGAAGGTGCCAAGGCCCAAGTTGGGCTGTAGTGCCAGAGAAGAAAAAGAAGAAGTTATGGCCAAGGATGAAAATTCTTTAAGGATGTACTCATTGAGTTAATTACTAAGAAATTGTTCTCCTGTAATCATTGCAGATTCATAAGCTTTCTTTAAGTAATGTAATGAAAAATGTGGATACTTCCCAGTTTGGCTAATGATGTGAGAAAGCATCGATTGTCTGAAGGGATGTTGGGTGAAAGAATCGTATATTTCTAGATGTTATCAGTACATTAACTTGGGATGCCCATGATCTAACACCACTTTAATTGTCCCATATAATGCTGTTGAGAATATGCTGCAACTTACAAAAGTACAAGTGCATTGCAATGGTGTTGAGCCAACCTGCAGTTCATTCTATAAAACAGTGCACATTGAGTTGTATATGTGATTGAGGTTCATGTTATAGGATACACAGTGATTAGTAACATAGTCTGGTATTGAGCATGTCTAGGGTTCTACCCTTATTGTTTTACGTATTTAGATTCTACAAGGAAGAGAGCAATGTTTTATTGAACAGTGCTGTCAGTTGCTAAGATTACCTAGTGTTGGGATAGTAGTTGAATGAAATACAAGCACATATATGATTGGTACTGGTATGGTGATTTTACAGAGCATTATGGATTTACTGAAGGTTGAACCTGATTTGTGTGATGATGATGAGGTCATTGATATAAAAGTTGAGGAGGTCACTATAAAAGAGGAAGATGTCACTATAAAAGAAGAAAATTTCACAGATGTAAAAGAAGAGGAGGATCCTTTGCTAATAAGGGTGCCACAAACAGAGGCTGAGCATGAGGTGAGTTGCATTTTGCAAATGTCCAGAAATGCTATGTCAGTTTCTTTGTTTTTGCACAGGAAGAAATTCTGTACTGGTCCCAAGATATTGCAGGAATTCTTGTGTTTAGTGATAGTTTATTGTAGCCACAGTTGCATGATAAGGATTTTCTGGCAATGAAATGTCAGATCAGCTAAACTTCTGTCACACAGGACCTGCAAGGCTTGTTCTGTATGATGATACCTTTAAATTGTATGACCGTGGATATAGTGAGGAGAAAACTGGATATTGTATGAACATGGCACATGCTGTACAAGGAAATATGTTACCTATATACATATAAATAAAGGATTAAATGTTTTTTTCAGTTGGTGATTGTTAAAAAAAAAATCTTATAATTGTTCTCTGCCAGCAAAAGTCTTTCACCCAATTGCCACTTCAAGGAAGGAAAGTAATATATCACAAAGATAGGGCACATCGTATTGCCAAGTAATATAATGGTATATAAGACGTACTGCCACTGACCTTGTCTCATGATGTGCTGTTGTCAGGTTCCTTTTCTCAAGACTACTGTCTTTTGGAATGTGCTGCTGCATACTTTAGTGAATACATACCACAGTGTTAGAGGATCCTGCTGCCTGTATCTTCTGCTCTGTAGACTTTAGAGAATTTCATGTACCCTGTTATGAGATCACATGTTGGGAAAGAATGGAAAGGAATCATATCCTGTTAATATTAATAGCCATAGTAGTTAATATGTTTTATTTTCATTTGTGATATTCATGCAAAAGTGTGTAGAAGTACACTTGTGTGCAGGTGCACTGCCCCTCTGAAAATGTATTTTTCGTACATTTCTGCAGTTAATTCAAAATAAGCCTTTTTTAGTAGCACTTAAGAGTATACCATTCACAAAAAAGGCTTATCTCATCATGTAAGTGGATCCAGTAAACAATTTAATTGTGTATTGGAGTGGTTAACCTTGCTTTGGCTGTCCTATGATGTTTGTCCATCCCTTAAATGTTTCTTATGATTGTTTCTTTCTTACCAGACTGTGCTGAATGAATATATGCATGGTGGGGAACATGCACATTCCTGTGGCGTTTGTAAGAAATCGTTCATTTGTGAGAATGATCTGAAGAAACACGAACGGATACATAAAGGAGGGAATCATTATTTCTGTGACATATGTAACAAATCATTCACCCAAAATAGTACTCTAAAGGTACACATGCTCATACACAATGGTGAGCGCCCATACTCCTGTGATGTATGCAATAAATCGTTCAGTCACCAGAGTAACCTTAAGAGGCATAGACGTGTACATAGTGGAGAGCATCCATATTGTTGTGATGTGTGTAGTAAATTATTCAGTCATCGGAGTAGTCTGATGACACACAAACGCATACACAGTGGAGAGCGTCCTTATTGCTGTGATGTATGTAATAAGTTATTCAGTCAGTGGAGTGGTCTTATTGCACACAAACTCGTTCATAGTGGAGAGCGTCCATATTCCTGTTATGTGTGTAATAAATCATTTAGTCAACTTGGTATTCTGAAGAAACATAAACTAATTCATAGTGGAGAGCGTCCATATTCTTGTCATGTATGTAATAAATCATTCAGTCAGCACAGCAATCTCAAGAGACATAGACGCATACACAGTGGGGAGCATCCTTATTCATGTGGTGTGTGTAATAAATCATTCAATGAACGGGGTAGTCTGAGGAGACATGAACGCATACACAGTGGGGAGCGCCCATATTCTTGTAATGTGTGTAATAAATCATTCAGTCGCCAAAGTAATCTCAAGAGACATGAACGCATACACAGTGGATAGTGTTCCTGTTTGTGTGATGTATATTATTCATTGTTCCAGCGAATGGAGTATATAATTATAATAATAATCTTTATTTACTGCACTTGGGTTGTTACTCGGTGGCAGTGGTTATTTTACATGTACACAAAGCATGAAATCGGTTACTACTGAATTTAAGTCGGGAGGGCTACATGAGAAGCATGTAGTGACAACTTGGGATCTTGGGAACCATCTCAGCATTTGCTTATAGACACAGGGAAACCAAAAAAAACCTGTGTCGAGGTGGCCGGTCACAGGACCTTCCAAATACTGACTTCTAGCCAACAGTCTGGCATCTAAAGTAAAAACAGCAATGCACACATTCTACAACAAATACACATAAGATGACGACAGTACACACAAGACAACTACAACAGTATGTAGAACTGTCAAATGTATGTAGTGTAACATGCCTTCATTCATGTAATATAATACATTTAAGGCACCAGTATCATATTCTGCGGAAATGCCCAAGTAGACAAATGAGAGCATCTTTATTTCTGTGACAACATGTTTGCCAGACAAACACCTACATTATGGACTGCATCTGTTTGACTCTTATGTCTAAAATAACAGTTGTTAGAAAGAATGATTGCCTCTTATGAATGCACACACAGTTGAGATGGTCTTAATCTTTTGGTATTTGACCATGCATACATTTGAGTACTCTGAATATAATATGATATAATACATTATATATTTATTAACTGCAATTGGGTTGACAACTGGTGGCAGTAGTACAGTACACATTTACTGACAAACAATACACAAAACAACACAATGAAATAGAATACACAGAATGGAACATACATAACAATAAGAATACATAATTTACAAAATTAAGCAGAAGCATACAAAACATACAAGCATATGTACCATGATACGAAATAGAACCAAGAGAATAGGAAAGATTGTGATGAACGAAACAACCATATAAGCAGCAAACTTCATATGATCTGTATATCTTCTAATAACCATGTCAAATTATTATAGACACCCTTTACACTTCAACAGTTCCATAGTGGATAGTGTCCTGCTTTATTTCTCCTCTGATATGGATAATAAATATTCAGCATCACAGTCTCTGCTCACATGAATGCTTACAGTTGATTGTGCCCTTCCATATTCTTGTTATGTGTGTGATGAATCATTCAACAGCAAGATACTTCTGAAGCATATACTGGGGAGTTGGCATATTATGGTGAGAAAGATTTTGTACCAAGAGAATCAGTAGACTTTACGGGAGATTAATGTGGTCATCATAGTGAGGCTGTGAGGATCAGACCACTAATGGTAAATTATCCGATGTATAAAGTTCACCCTAGAACGGGCTATAAAAGCCCAGAGAGGGAGTAGAGATATAGCTCTACTCTTTATTTAACCTTGGTGTTAGATGGGTGGTGAGTACCACACCTCAGCCGCTGTAACCTGAGGAAAGACGCAATACCCATTGTATAGGAGGCTGGGTGGGCCCCGGGGACAGTCGGGACAGGTGCAGAATAGCTTGCCCTCACCGGGATTCTATCCCTGGACCATCCAGCCCGTGGCTAGTTGCTGTACTGACAGCTATCCGGGCCCAGTGTATCTGATGTGTGACATGGAAAAAGGCATGCCACATATATATATATATAACATATAATATTCAGTAGTTTATTTGAAAAAAAGCTCAGAAATATAGTGACAACTGCAATTCTGTTCATACAATGTTTTATGGCTATCACACACACACACATGTGATGTAGAGAAATGAGCACTTCACTTTAACTTGAATAGAATTTAATTTAGTAATTATTCAATCTTTCATGATTTAAGTGTTTTATTGAATATGTATGCATTGTGTAAGACTGATGCAGGAAGGTGATACATCATATGATGAATGATGTAGGATGTAGGAGCAGACAAGGCTATTGTGTGACTTTGCATAGTGAACACAGTAATTGGGCTTTTTTTGGAAGAATTTGATTATATCATCTGTTCAGAATTATGCAAGTGTAGCCTTAGATTCTTCATCAGTCATTCTGATGTTATGAAGTCCCCTCCATTGCAAGCTTCTGTTTCAGAAAAGAAGGTTACAGGTTTGTAGATTGAGGGTGTGGAACAATGTTATGCCATTACTGGCCAGAAACTCTTGTGTAGATAAAGAAGGGTGAGCAGCATCATCTTGATAGAGGTACTGACATCAATTGAACTGCTTCTTTGGTCTCTCTCGCCACACATTATCCTGCAGATATGGATGAATATCTTGTGTATAAATGTTGGTTAACAGGTTGTCTTCCATACGGTTTGCTGGCAGGTGGACATCCAAAATGTTTAGCATCCATCATGTCATTCCACACTCCACTCTTGAAGTTTAAAAATCAAAGTGCTTGAATTCAGCTTAGTGTTTCTTCTCTGAAAGCAACCTCTGACATGTTCAGGATTTATGCTGCAATTTTACCTAATCTGGAGCAGAATGTACACATGCCTTTGCAGTGTGCTATTTTCTGAAGGAGTGAAAATCATGTAGGGCACAAAACATTAGTCTGAATTTTTATTACCTATTACACATCCTAGGTGTTAATTTTGACTAAAGTCTGGAATCTGTAAAGTACGTAGTATATGTATGGATGTATCTATGCTGAACTAAATGTAGGAATAATATACGTGTTAATCCAGTTTGTTGTATGAATTTGCAGGCTAAGATATTTATAACTTTTCTATCATAACATATTTACATTATTACATGTTTTATTGGTAATTCATTTTTTGGATTGTTTTGTTAGAATGTAAGATATGTTTCTTTGCATTTGGGGTGTGCTGTTATATAGTAGCAGTAGCAACAGCATTATTTTGTTTGTTCGCAGCCTTACAGTACCATAACTGGACTTCCTGCGATACATTTTTTGTTATACGAGTTGTGTTGGCTACTCTGGTCCGAGATACGTAAGATGGCTGACATGTACTTTAGGCAGGTGAAGTTATCGAAAAATGCGAACCATTACTTTGCACTTAAGTGCGATTTAAGTGGAAATATGTTACTTTGAATGAATAGCGTTACTAAGTGGATGTGATAGTGGACACAGGTTTGTAAAATGTAAATGTAGGGTGAAACATAATGTAGTTCAAAAATGACCGCCACGGTCCAGTTATTAATGCCTGTTTTTTTTTTTTTCTGACTGCTTTACTTTCTGGTCACAAGATGGTCATTAATTGGGAGATATGCATGAGAAGAAATGCGAAAATTACGAAGGATTACATTTACTTATGTTCTTTGTTGCGCGTAATAATGTACGTTCCGTAATGTACAATCTGTGAAAATAGTCTTCGGGTACACTGTTGTATGTTGCAGTGACAGTCAGGCACGTATAATTAATAAGCGTAGGCTGTGGTGGTGTTTCTGTTCTGTGCGGGATACATGGTGAACCACGAATTAGTTTAAGGAACAATTATTCCATAAATTCAGTTCAAGGTACATCACATATATCGCTGTAGGATTAAGCTAAATGCAACGTGTGGTCTAGCACACTGTTGCAGACACAAGTATAAATACATATTTAATATCAATTTGTATTCGGAACACGGAATAAGTAATTTCTCGAAACGTTACCATTTTTAAGTACACGTTCTACGTTAAAGTTTTTTTTCTTGAGGCAGATTCTTGTATGTATAAGGAATCAGAGAGAATATGATGGTAGGTGGAGTGGGCATCAGCTTGTAAAAGTGTGATATAACATGGTATTAAGCAGTAATGTTGACAGAATAACTGGATACTAAAGTTTGTATTCTAGGAAATTCTCTGCTAGATTTAAAAGTTATGAGCCTTTTCTCTATGGTGTGAAGAATAGCATGAACAACTTGCACGTTTGACTGCTAATGCAGATGAAATAGAAAATGTTCATTGTGTGTGAAGAGGCTTGAGGGGACTGCATCCCTGTATGTTTTCAGATGTTTGTCCAAACATTGATTTGAAATGTTCTAGATCACAGATTAAGACCATCGACATTTCATTTCTCCATATAACACGCAGAGTTTATTCTAATAAAAAGTGCACCATTAGTTGTGTATGTGATGGATATTAATGTGTCAAGATGTGAACTGATTAGTGACTTAGTCTTATGTATGCCACATTCAGGGTTCAGTCATAGGTAGTGTACTCACTTCATTCTGCTGGGAAGTGTGAGAAATGATTTATTTAATAGTGCTGTTAATTGGTAAGGTTTATAGCACCAGTAATAGATGAATATAATTCAAGTATGGAGCATTGGTGGAATGTTACTGACAGGCGAAGACTAAAGTGCTTGGAGAAGTGCCAGTCCCTTTGTCACTATATCAACTACAAATTCAACATGCAACAGTGGAAGTTCATAACAAAGGTCATGTTGCAGAAATATTCGTTGACCTTGCCAGGGCCTTTGTATCACTTACAACTTATTACAAAATTGTATGTTTGTGGGTTAGGTGGGGATCAAGGCAAATGGTTCAAATTTCATCTTCCAAACAGTAGACAGAGTGGTGCTGCGAAGCCTGACACACACATAACAACACTTGTTTGTATTGAGGTAACACAGCATTGAGTCCTATCCAGTTTTGCACAGGGTGCTGTAGTTTTTATAGTGTATGTTAGTGGCCTTGCACACACTATAAATGCAGCCTGAACACTTATTCCCTTGCTATTGATGCCATTTTAATAATATCAGAACTTGAGCTGATACAGTTTTGTGAAATCACAAAACTATGTTGTTAGCACCTGATAAACACACTTTAAGTACTGATAAAACAACATTCATAAACTTCTTTGCCAACAGCAAACCAGTGACTGGTATAAATAGAGTGTACTATGATAAATCTGTGCAAGAAGCAAACACTCAAGAGTGTCTTGATTTCAAAATCAGCAGATTTTTAACAGGCACACATACTGGATAATATAAGGATGAAATTGTGCTTTGCAGTAAAGTGTCTTTCATTTTGTGGTGGTTTAAGGTTTCTGAAGACCTCTTTTCTTTACATAATTTCAAACACGAAATTCCTTCAGAAACTCATCTTATTCCTTTTGCAGAAACAAATGAACAGAAGAGTCTGGTGTTGAGAGAAGAGGGTCATATAGAGGCTGATACAAGAAATTTTGTACCCTTGAATCTGGGCATATTTGTTGTAATCATATTTATGTTAATCCTGGTGACATTTTTCAGTCAAATTCAGAGGTTAATAAAGCAGCACTAGTCAGAGATGTGATATCAACAGATCAGTTGCTAATTTTGCAGTATTCTGAATAGGCACGTTCTTACCTATATATTGGTCCATCTGTCTGTCAGTGAGTTGTAGTGCCAAATGATTGCATTGAAATTGTGTCCTGCATCATGAGAGCACAGATATGATTGGTAATGGTACTGTTATAGACAACAGCATGGATTCACTGAAAGTTGAACCTGATGCATGTGACGACAGTGAGGTCATTGGCATAAAAGTTGAGGAGGTCACTATAAAAGAAGAAGGTTTCACTGTAAAAGAAGAGGATTTTGCAGTTGTAAAAGAAGAGGAGGATCCTTTGCAAATAAGAGTGCCACTAATAGAGAGGGAGTGTGAGGTGAGTTTCTTGTCCTTATGTAGGCTTTTGACAGTGGTTGAAGTCAGGAAATACTTGCTGTCATTTGGTGCAGAATCATTTGTCATCCAGTTTGCTATGCAAAAATTTAAAGGTTAAGATATACAAAACTGTAATTTTGCCTGTTGTTTTGTATGGGTGTGAAACTTGGTCGCTGACATTGAGGTAGTAACATAGGCTGAGGGTATTCGAGAGTAGGGTGTTAAAGAGAATATTTGTGCCTAAGAGGGACGAGGTAACAAGGAAGTGGAAAAAACTACATAATGAGGAGCTTAATGATCTGTACTCCTTACCCAATATTGTTCAGGTGATAAAATCGAGGAGAATGAGATGGGCAGGGCATGTAGTGCTGGTGGGGGAGAGGAGAGGTGTCTACAGGTTTTTTGGTGGGGAACCTGAGGGAAAGAGACCACTTGGGAGACACAGCTGTAGATGGGAGAATAATATTAAGATGGATCTTCAGGTAGTGTGATGTGGATCAAGCTGGCTGAGGATAGGGACAGGTGGCAGGCACTTGTGAATGCGGTAATGAGCCTTCAGTTTCCATAAAATGCAGGGAATTTAATGACTAGCTGAGAACCAGTTAGCTTCTCAAGAAGGACTGTGCCCCATGGAGTAAGTAAGTGAGTAACTATTATATTTTGAAGTACTGTTATTATTTGGAGTTTTCCATTATGTGTTGGTTAATTAATGCACTTTGTTTTGGAAGCTGGCTTTCCTTTCATACTCAGGTGCAGCCTGTGAGGTGGACCCCTTACTAAGAGCTACTCGCATATTGTTCACACAAATCTGCTACCTCCACTTTCTACCCTAAACACTGTGCATTTCGTATTCCCTGCTGTGAGAGCACCTCACTTTAGCATATAATTTCAAGGAATCCTATTCTGTCAGTGCTCACAGTTTTAGTGGTTTATAGTCTCTCCTTGCACTGGGGATAAATATCCACTAATGCATATTAATACAGTTATCTGTGGTGTATTCTGATATTCTGCCCTGCTGAAAATAGGGGAAAGTTGCCTATTATGGGGAGGTTTCCTAATATGGAAAGGTGCATTATTTCATACCAGGAGGTGCTGCGCTCTCTGCTTAAGAATGTAACTCATCAAGCAGATGAGGCTTTTCTTTTTAATTGCAGTATAAACGGTCAGTTGCTCAGGACTTCGGTACTGAGTGGGCACCTTTGTTTTGGTGCACCGTGAAATGTTTGCTTATCGCTAAACTGTGACTCATGAGTCGTTGAAGGTAAGCTATTTTTCTTAATTAGTTTGGTGCTCAGTTCTCTGTTAAGTGTAATTTTAAATACTTGCTTTGGTCCATTCATAGAATTTTAGGTCCCTCTGTTTTATTCACGCATTTTCTCGAGCACCTGTTTTCACCTATTTTGGGGAGGTCTGAAGAGCCTAATATGGGGCTCCCCATATTAGGAAGTCAGTATGTTGTGAATTTTTGCTTCTGGGTTATATAATATTGCAGATGGCTCAAAGAAAAAAATGGGACCCCCAAAAGAATGAAGGCAGCTACTGAGGTTATGAGGAACAAGGAGGTGGGCAGCTACAAAGCGTCCAGAATTTTCAGCATACCACAAACAACACTAGAGCGTTACATTAAAGACTGGCAGAATAGCTCAAGCGAAACAGTAAAAACAAAACTGGGTAAGAAGCACATTTTTCCTTGTGAAGCAGAAAATGATCTGTCTGAGCACTGTCTTGTGATGGAAAGAAAGTGTTTTGGCTTGACAGTGGCAGACGTCATGCGTCTCACTTACCGACTTGCTGTAAGAAATGGAATTAAAAACCAATTTTGCAAGAGAAATGAAAAGGCTGGAAGGAAGTGGTTAAAAAATTTCCTACGTCGTCATCCAGAAATTTCAGTTAGAACCCCTAAAGGTCTTTCACTCTCAAGAGTGAGGGGTTTCACTCCTGAGTTAGTAGCTCAGTTTCTTTTAAATCTACGAACCCGCAGTGGACACCATTCATCATCATGCAAGACTTTACAACTGCGACGAAACCGGCATCACTATTGTGCAGCACAAACACAAAAATATTAGGATTGAAAGGCGACCGTCAGATATCTTCTGTTCAGTCTACAGAATGGGGATCTCTTGTGACAGTTGTCACCTGTATGAGTCCAACTGGACACATCATTACACTGTTACTTGTATTTCCAAGAAAAAATATGAAGCAAGAACTGATGAATGGCACACCGCCTGGATCAATCCACATGTGCCATCCCTCAGGGTGGATACAGAGCGAGATTTTTTCCCAATGATTTCTTCATTTCATCAAATGTACAAAACCAACAAAAGAAGATTTTGTTATCTTAGTACTGGACAGGCTCTATTCACACACCAAGAATCTGGAAGTCATTACTTTAGCTTGAGAGAATCATGTTGACATCATTTGCCTCTCACCTCACAGCAGCCACAAAATGCAACCCTTGGGTAAAGCTTTCATTGGGCCCCTGAAAACATTCTTCTGCCAAGAAATTGAAAAATGGCTCCATTTCCACCCAGGGCGAGTCATCACCATTTACCAAATTGGTAAACTATTCAGAAATACATACAAGCAAGCTGCAACAGGCGAAATAGTGGCTAATGGCTTTTGAGTGACAGGCCTCTTTCCTTGTGACAAGAACATCTTCAGACCATGTCCTCAGAGGACAAAGGTGCTGCCCCTGTGAACCATCCTGCTTTGGTAAAGACCAGCAATCAGCCATCATTAAGTTCTGCTAATTTTTCACCATTCACTTCTGCTGAGGCTCTCTGATCATCAGATATCAGCCCTGTGCCAAGCCTGAACCCAAAACCAAATCCTCGTGGTGGAACAGCAAAGAAAATGACGAGTTCACCTTACAGAAAATCTGTTGAGGCAACTCAGAAAAAAAAATCAAACAGTCCACTAAAACCAAAACCAGTCAGCTTGTGTCGAATGCTCTTCTTGGTCCTTCAAAAAGATGGAAGAGAAGGGTTCGCCAGGATCCAACTCCGCCTGACACTCCATTAGATTAGGACACTGACCTAGCTGTTCCTTTCACTGACAATTCGCCGGAAGAAGATGAACAAGATGCTGATTGTGTATTCTGTACTTGTCGTCTCTCCGAAGACCAAAATGGAGAAGACTGGATACAATGTGTGAAATGTTACAGATGGGCGCGCATTCACTTTATGCTGGTATGGAGAAAGATGTTGTTTGTGAGCCTTTTCAGGGATAAACACTGTTATTTTCTTAGTTTGTATGCTTTTGTAGGTTTTTTTGTATTTTGTAACTATTCTTTGTGCTTTCTTTGTAAATTATTCACCCCCCCCCCCCCCCAAATTGGACCCCGTGGCCCAATAATTCATCTTTTTGGCCCTTTAGGAAACAAATTATACCCACTCTTTTTTTTTTTTTTTTATTTTTTTTTTTTTTTTTGGTTTTTTTTTTTTTTTTAAATTTTTTTTTGTCTTTTTTTTTTAATTATTTCCCCCCCCCCCCCCCAAATTAGGACCACGTGTGCCTAATTTGCAATTTTGAAGCTTTTAAGGAAACAGATCTTACACACATTTTTCTTTTCCTAATATATGATGTTTATGTAGCAACTGTCTCTTCATTAATCAAAGTTATTCTTGTGTTTTGAAAAGTTTTACAACATTTTCCTAAGTTTAATAGCAGTTTATAAAAAAACCTCCCCATAATAGGCGACTGTCCCATATATGTTCATTTCTGGTGTTAATTCAAAATGAGGCTTCAATATTATATTATTATTATTATTATTATATGCATAAGAAAATTGAGCCTTACGTGGCACTGGTAGCATGCCATATACCAAATGGCTTGTGTCATGTGAGTGGATCGAGCAGGCATTTTAATTCTGCATGCCACTAGTAAAACTGTCTATGGCCTTCGTGTGCTATTTGTTCTTCCTCTGTACAGTTCTCATAATTGTTTCTTTCTCATCAGAACATGCTGAATGAGCACATACATGACCGGGACCATTCACATTCCTGTGATGTTTCTATTGAATCATTCAGTCAACAGAGTGATATGAAGAAACACAAACAGACACATTCTGGAGGGCTTCCTTGTTCCTGTGATGTGTGTAATAAATCATTCAGTCATAAGTGTACTCTTAAGACCCACAAACTCATGCATAATGGAGATCGTCCTTATTCATGTGTTGTGTGTAATAAATTATTTAGTCACCTAAGCAATCTCAAGAGACATCAACGCATACACAGTGGAGAGCAGCCTTATTGTTGTGATGTGTGTAGTAAATCATTCAGTGAATGGAGTAGTCTGGTGACACATAAACGCATACATACCGGAGAGCGTCCTTATTCCTGTGATGTCTGTAATAGATCATTCAGTCAACATAGCAATCTGAAGAGACATAGACGCATACATAGCGGAGAGCATCCCTATTTGTGTGGCATGTGTAATAAAACATTCAGTCAACGTAGTACACTCAAGACGCACAAGCTCATACACAGTGGAGAGCGGCCTTATTCTTGTAACGTGTGTAATAAATCGTTTAGTCACAAGAGTACCCTTAAGACCCATAAACTCATGCATAATGGAGATCGTCCATATTTTTGTGATGTCTGTAATAAGTCATTCAGTCTACACAGCAATCTCAAGAGACATAGACGCATACATACTGGAGAGCATCCTTTTTCGTGTGACGTTTGTAATAAAACATTCAGTCAACACAGTACACTCAAGACGCACAAACTCGTACATAGTGGAGAGCGGCCATATTCTTGCAGTGTGTGTAATAAATCATTTAGTCAGCGTGGTATTTTGAAGACACACAAACTTGTACATACTGGAGAGCGTCCTTATTCTTGTGATGTCTGCAATAAATCATTCAGCCAACATACCAATCTTAAGAGACACAGACGAATTCACAGTGGAGAGCATCCTTATTCATGTGACGTATGTAATAAATCATTCAATGAACGGAGTGGTTTGAGAAAACATGAACACATACATGGTGGAGAGCGCCTATATTCCTGTAACACATGTAACAAATCATTCAGGCACCTAAGTAATCTCAAGAGACACGAATGTATACGTAGTGGATAGTGTCCTTAATGCTGAAATGTGTATAACGTAACATGCAGGAAGTTCAGTATTTAAAAAGTCATGAAAACATCAAAGTGGAGTATGTCTGTTTTTGCGTGATGTGTGTAATCAGTTATTGAACCCTCAGAGCAGAATGGGTGAAATATCAGAGTACACAGAGATGATGCTTTTTGCTAATGACTGAATACCTGTTACTGGAAGAATGATATGAGTACGTATAAATGTGCATGTAATGAGGGGATCCTTATCCCACTGATGAATGTAGCCATGCAAGTAGTGGAGAATTCTGAACAAAAATCAACTTAATACATACTCTGGAGCATCTTTTCCCAGTTCTGCTCAAAAGCAGAGCCATACCTACAGCAGTGAGTTTTCATACTGCTGTGATGGGTGTGACAGACGTGTTCATATTTCTTGGAAGAAACATGATGCATGCCTAGTGGAGGGCATCCATATTCTTGCTGTCGTGTATTTACAGAAAAAGATTATGTGATTAAAAAATTGGTATTTACATTATGTAGAACATCTGTAATTCTCTAATAACCCAGTGAATACAGAATTCTAATGACACAGTGTGTGGTCCGAAATAAATTGCCGTGTTGAGAAAGTATTCTGTTAAATGATTGTCTAGAGTAATATCAGTGCTTCCATAATGGAGATTTGTAAAGAATCATTCAGGAATCTCAGTTCTCCTCATATAAAGTACACTGTGAACATACGTGTCAGGTCGATCCCTCCTCTCCACAGTAGTAAGAGCAATTGAACCATGGCTTCATGCTTATCTCTCTATAAGAAGTTATTATTTCACAAGGTTATTTTATTAGCCTGCTATGATCAGTTTCTGTGCATTTTCATCTGTTTGAAGATACAGCATTTCTTGACGTGCAAGGGGTTGGCTGTCTCTGCCTCCATCATCATCCTGCCACTAGCAGATGACACAACATTCATTTCCACTGTCTGTGGAATTTTTACACAGTTTCATGTGTTGAAAATACAGCTGTTTATCCTCTGATTACTGTAAGCATGAAGCGAGAATTCCCCCCCCCCCCCTCCAATAGGGAAAAATAGGATTGTAAATGAGGGATTAAAAGGCGGGTTGAAAATTAGGGGGGGAAAAATTTTTGGGGGTTTATGTGAATGAGAACACAAAAAAAAAAAGATTA
>Ga0131853_10007044_pt1 | contig 20313 bp, 5 predicted proteins | sample TergutLab28metaG_FD_92764 | JGI IMG/M metagenome (GOLD analysis project Ga0131853, IMG submission 92764) | Labiotermes labralis P1 segment gut microbial communities from Petit-Saut dam, French Guiana - Lab288 P1 (version 2) (version 2) | ecosystem: Host-associated > Arthropoda: Insects >...
GGTTGGGGTCGTTTTGTTGTTTAGTTCACCTTAGCTGGTATGGTTCGACGGGGATTGGGGCGTGGACGCGCCGCTCGCCCAGGGCACGAGGAGGGCAGGACGGGGGGGGGGGGGGGGGGGGGGGTGTAAAGGCAACCAGTGCATAGGACTGACAACCTTACCACCTTCATGTGCCGAATGTCTATAAATTCTAGGAGCCTGAGCCACCTGCAGCCTGAAGGGCCTGTCCAGGCCTGTAAGTTTAGTTTAGTTTTAGTTTTCAAGATGGATGACACTTTTAACCTCATACAACCAGAAGTTTCTTTTGCTTTAGAAGATAAACTTCTCATGCCAAAAAGAAAAGTGTACAGAACTGGCTCAGGTGGCAAATGAAATATTTCATAGGCCCTTTAGTCAGGTAAATGTGCTTTTCTTTCTCACACCATAGTAAATTTCATTCCATAATATGTCAAAACTTCTCACGTGCCACCCAGCAGACAGCATCATTCCCCCCTCTATGTATTGTTTTCCACTCGCACAACATTATGTACACATTATGAACAACACAAACACGCAGAAATTTTACAAAAGTATATTACAGTTTTTTTTCTGTATTTTTTTTTTTTTTTTACTGCTCTCCACAGCTTTAAAATTATCACAGTTTATATTTTGTTAGTTCATTAGACTCACTATATTCTTACAATGGTCCATATTATTTTATACAGTATATGTAGTCTGTTTCTAATGGCGTAAACAAAATTTGTAGACTGAACACACACACACAGACAAGAGTTAGTGTTGATAGTGCTGTAGTGACTTCAAAATATGAGAGTCAATTCCAGAAGCAACACATCCTGCTTTTTTGATACTAGTACTTGTTCTACTAAATATTACTGTGCAGCAGTTAGCATTCCTATTTTATATTGAGGAGTTCCCCATTTCAAATGGCCTTTAAAACCCAATGTAGCTGCTGATGGAGTTATTTTTATTTTTAAATGACCATGCCTGCACTCTCATGGGACGGCATTTTTCCTTTTGTCTGTGAAAAGACATTTAACAGGATGCAGGCGTCCCATTCAGCCATAAAGGTTAATTTAGGCCATGATCACTTCCGTGTCATTCTCTTACCGTAACTGACTGTATAATCGTGTATACTTGTGTTGGAGCTTCAGGGTGACTTCAGTAAACCTGACTGAATCCCTTACAAAGTAAGCCAAGACCACCTTCTCTCCCACACTTCCAACACCTCCCAGTGTTACCATAAACTTTTAACAGCAAAACTTTAACTTTCAGACACAATATGCTGGTCAGTTGGAAAGGTACAAGTGACCCACAGCTGCATTTATGCCTGTTTGCAAACACAAAATATCATAATGTTACATATTCTACAAGTTTTACAGAGTGTCATTTTTTATTTATTCTTAGTGATGAAATAGTGTACTGAATGTTACTACTTTTCTCCCACTCTTCACAAATTTGGTCACTGCCTCCTTCCAGAAATGGGAAGGCAGACTTGAGTTACAAACTGAGGTAAATGGAAGAAAGCATACAGAGTAATCTAAGAACATTTTCTGAAACTCATATGAGTATTGAGAACACTTTCTTTGTCAAAAATATCATTTTACATATATAGGAATACGAGAGCATACACAAATGTGGTACTGGCCTGTGATGACTATCAGAAATCAGAGGTCATACAATATACATATATGCCAAGTCAAATAGTGCTAAATTTATGTTATTACCAGAACAAAGAATAATGAAAACTGAAACTGTGGTGACACGAAGGAACATACAGTGTTATCTCTTGAAAACTGACACATCTGTGTAGAGAATATCACCCCACTTCAAATCCGAAGTCATAAACATACAAAAAAACGTACAAACATTGTGAAGAATTTAAATGCCCTTCATATGACGTGAGTGTTCACTGCCTTTCCAGCTACATCTTTGAGTTTCATATTAAAACCACCTCTGAAACATGCCTCTTATGAAGTATGTCAAGTTGCAAACATTGTGCTACAGCTGGAAAGTGTGGCTTCAAATGACTCCCAACAGATGCTACAGCACTGCCAAACACACACATACATATATACATATCATCTGAGCCTATGTATAAACACAAGTAAATAACCATTAGTTTGTATAAACAGCATTCTAACTCCACCTTCCAGAAGTTCAAAAGAAACTTACTTCATCAATTTAATCTCACATTAAACTAATAAGACAGCAGACAAGCAATAAAAGCAGACTTAGTAACAGTGCCTGTGCCTTTTTTCTCCATTTCATAGCAGCAGAAGTCCCTTAGGAACAGTGACCACACCCTGTATTTATTCTGTGGTCATCTGGGCTGTGACACTGCAACGTCAAGTACGTAGGTAAGGCACAATGTCATAACCAAGGAAACCACAACACAAATCTCCACAACCACAAAAACCTGGATTTCTATACACCAATGGTCCATTCTCTCATGCTGCAACTGGCAGTTTGGCCTTTGTGCAGGCCACTTCTGTTATCACATTCCTTATGAAATGCAAATGATCTAATGTTAGTATCATAATGGAAACTTAGATTTCTATTTAAGTATATCCTTTCTGGTGGCTCAGATTATTGTGTTAACAGGAGAAAAAGATAAATCTGTGAAGAATTTTATGTACAGTGTACAAATTATGATGGTCGTAGAACCAGGACATTAACATGGATTACACAAAAAAAAATCTTTTTATCATAATAACTAAAATAGAGTAATAACTTGTTTATTACTATAGTTATTATAAATTTCATTACTGGCAGTTCATCCGAAATGCATGTTCAGAAATGAATGAGTCCCATGGTACAAAGTTTGCTTATCTGTAATATTACTGATAATAGTAAACTGTACAATAAGTGTGGGAAAATTTAACACACAAATAAAACATTATCCCTTCTTCAAAATTAGTAATGGTAAAGTATATGGTGGAAAAGAAAGGCAAATCAAAATTTCACTGATCAGCTTCACACATCTGATGTTTCAAATTAAACTGAACTAAAAACTGAATTCATTGTTTTGAATACGTTACATCCTGCTATCTGGAATAATTCAGTTCTCTACATTAGCAAATATTAGGACAAAAAGCATAATATTTATATGGCAGTAAAACAACTGACAATAACTTGTACCCAAGGTATTTCAACCTCTTTAAGCATACTTTATTTTGGGGGCACATAGAGTAATCCCTTGAAGATTATGGGGGTCATGTACCAGGAAATGACTCGTTCAACAAATTTAATAACTAATGGGGGAAAAAATCAGCTAATAAGACCACATAATAATGAACTATAAATATCAAGTCTCAAGGTATGTGCTGCCACTTAATGGATTTTCTATACAGCTTATGGATACACAATATTTAGATGCTACACTACAGTAATGTTCACAGTAAGCAGCTATGTCTCTGGGACCCATACACAGTATGTGTAAGCATATGGTGGTAATGGGTGGGCTGGAATTAACAGCAACAGTGTTTCAGTACAGTGTTGCATCAGATCCTCCATTTGGTTTCAACCTGCTCATAAATGAAACTGCTACATTTCCTACAACTTAATTGCCACATTCTATAAACAGTTCTGGGTATAAGTAAAATTTTGGCATTTAGCAATAAATCTGCAAATATATCTAGGAGCAGAAGTGAAAATCACATAGCAAAGACCTGCACAGCAGAAAGAATTACTGTATATCTCACAAATCTGGTAACGATATTGCATGGAACAAATATTTCTGAACAGGGAGGTAAACAAGCAAATTATAGTTTCCACACATGCACTGTAACAGTCCTGTCATATTGGCATAGGCTGATAATCACATGTTTGCCAGGCTCTTTGCCAGTTGTATATTTTATTTACCAGAAGTGTTCCACTAGTAAGCTGTTAAAATACTGTGGTCACCTACAAGTTTGTAGCTGCACAGTTCACTGTTTGGAGTTTACACGAAAATCAGACAACATTGAGACAATTCTTCTGCCCAGGCTGGAACCTGCACATGCCAACAGAACCAGGGACCTTTAAATCATACTGATAATACAAGGAGTGCAGCTGTTACCAGTTAATTCAACTGTAATCGGTTAATGCATGACCTACAACTGTTACAGTGCTTGTCTTTCTACTACTACTGCATATGTGAATTATACAAGAAACAAACTCATTGAACAGGTTGGGATGAACAGACCATAGGCTGCATGCAACAGAAGGCAGACCAAACTGTTATATTACCTAATTATTTATGGATCATTTATGTAAAAAGTGCTGTGTTTCATGCCACTTTCAAGTTAATTGCTTTCATCTGAAGTAGGAATGAACAGAATTCAATGGGGAAAACCTGATGTATGAAACAGAGGTCAGCACAAGCAAAGTCACCTCTCTCAGTGGAATGATGAAATGAAGTGAATATTTTGAAACAAGAAGAAGCAGGTTAGTAAGTCCCCTTGTTGTCATTAAAAACTTGTCAAAAATACAGTAAATGTTGCTAAGTCAACAATTAAAAATATTTACATGACACTAAGTAATGTCTTTAGCTTGTATTACAAACCCAAAAATATCACCAGAAAGCTCTCAAGAGGAGAAAAAAAATTATATATATATATACACACACACACACATATATATCAATATCAGGGTTACCAACTTAACATAAGCACAGCAGTGCTTTTGTATAGTACAAAAACTGTGTTAGTCTTAGAAGGTCATGTCACATTTCTATTAAATTATTTGAGGGGAGTGTGGAAGGTGCAAGGGATATCCTGAAACCACAACTGATCTTTAGAGAAAAAGTTATATAAATGCCCGCTTCTTGCAACTGGAATATTATTATCATTGGTCACTGCAGGGGTGGGTTAATAATTTTGCTTGTATAATTATGACACATTCTTAATGGATCACAGTGCATAGAACATATTACTTCTTAATCTCAGGTGAAGCATTTTATTGCACAATTTTATGTGCACTATTAGCAGCTGTCCAACTCCCGCCTCCACCCACATTCAGCATACAAATTAAGCCAGTCTACCAGCATTTACCACTATTTTTTCTCTGCCTCACATATGAAGTCCACAGTGTTCAATTGCTGGAATACTGTATAGTGCTGATATATGGTGCCACAGCTCTTGCCAGTGCCTTGCCCATTGTGTGTAAATGAGATACAAATTTTGGACCTGAATAGCTGTTTTTTATTGTTTAGTTCCAATTCTTTCTCTCTTAAAATACACACTACCCACAGCTCAACAACACAGTTAGCATAGTCGTAAGTAATGTTAATTAAAACAAACTGAACTATGTGGCTCATCAATTTCTGTAACAGTGTAAAGTCTTGTCAGGTCATTGTGTGTCACCAATCCGGTTGGTCTTAAACCACTTACCGGTCCTGAATTAATAAGCCAAGATACCAGCAGTACACATCATTCTCCTCTCTAAGACACATCACCGAACTAATTTAACAAGAAACAGTACATGTGGGTGAAAAGTACATCCATACAGAGGTTTGGTTAAAAAAATGCAATGAAACACCCATCTAATTGCTATTATGATTTTATGATTGGCATTAAATTCTCTATCATTTTAAACGATTTAACTCCCTTTATATTATGACAACACATCATGACAAGACACAAAATTTGTTCAGAATCACAGGTGTTGAAGGACATGAGATAGATGGAAAGTCCATTTTAATATTATCCTGCCTACACCTTGGTTTTCCAGGCAGTCTCTTTCCTTTATGTATATAAACCAAATCCTGTACAGATTTTTTTCTCTCCCATGCATGCCACGTGCCCTGCCCATCAAATTTTCCTTGATTTTATTACCTTAATAACATTTGGCAAGAAGCACAAATCTTTAAGTTCCTCATTATGCAATTTTCTCCCATCTCCTGTTATCTCGTCCTTTGTTGTTCCAAATATCTTCCTCAGCTTATGTTCTTCCCATAATGTTGGACACCAAGCTTCTACATCCATATTCAATTACAGGTAAAATTCTTATATTATGGTTCTGGTCAGGAGACATAAATCTACCATCTACTGTAAGTTCCTTCTACAATCATTTCTAAAGAAGCATTTCTCCCTGCTCATACATGATGTAGCCTCTGAAACAGAACACCTGCAATTGATTCTGAATGAAGGCATCACGATGTGCTTGCAATTCAATTAACGTTACACAGTATGCGTCAGCACAATCTTCTTTATTATTCTTAAGCAAGGCTACATGTTTCGACTAAAAGTTATTTTTAGGTATGAATTATGTATATAAAGCCTGTAATCCAACAATCCTAAACTTATCTATAAATAAGATAAAAGATAAGTTCAGGATTGTTGGATTACAGGCCCAAACTATTTATACCATTGTTTTGCGGGTTTCAACTTTTAGTCGAAATATGTAGCCTTGCTTAAGAATAATAAAAAAGATTGTGCTGACGTATACCATGTAACATTAATTGACCTTCAATTGAGCTGAATAAGCAATCACACAGCACCAAGTGACAGTACTCAAACATCACAGTTGGAAATAAACTAATAAACCCTACCTACCTACAAATTCTTACAAAAAAGTGTTTTTAGATTCAACGAAAAGTAAACCTAGAACAATAAAAAGCAGAAAGAGATACAACACCTAACATGGAGGCTAAATTTAAATGTAGTTTCTTAGTTCATTTAATGACAGTACGTCAATGCAGAGCTTATACAGTATCAAGAAATGGCAGAATGACTGTGAATGTGTTGGGATGTTTCTGATTGGAAGTAGCTGTAAGCTACTCTCAGGGAGTATAGAGAAACCCACAAATATTCTGGTCAGGACACTTATTTTCATGGCCAAGACTTCATACAGAGATGTAGGAACATAAAGAGCTGTAGGAACTAACAATGAAGCAGAATTCACAATGTAGTGCAACAAAACCGCACGACTTCTGGATACATTAAATCAATGTCTTCATCCTGCAGCAGATGTGATCCTTAAGCCTAATAAATTTCTTTGCTTTGGAATAAGATGATTTATTTAAGTCCTACATTTTTATAACCTAAGATCTATTCAGTGAATCAACAGCATACCTATAAGCAATGGCAACATTTGCAATTGCATGGTACACTTCAGCACTACATGAACAGACCACTGCATGCACTACATAACTAGTCTTTAATTGAAATATACTGGATTCAGAATGGGATAAGGAAACTTGCTTTGAAGCTGAGATGGTTATTGGTTATATGACATAGATGGCTTTAGAGTGTTGATTGTAGTATGGTACCAACAAACATGACACAACTCACATCCAAAATGCTAAAATTAGTATCTGGTTTTACAAAAGTATTCTACCACCTGGAAGCACCAGAACCATGAGAGTTACTCCAAATTCTTAAATTCAGGAAACAAATGAACATACCTCTGATCACATAAAGCACTCCTTGAAACATGTACTTTAGTACCAATCAAGATTCTATACACATTAATTTTATTTTGCCTTGGTTTGCTAATTCCACACCTGCCAACATTAATAAAATTATACAAAATGCTGTACAATTCTTCTGCTAAAAGAACACTATACACTCATTCCAAAAAAGCACAGTTCTTTGGTATGACATTGTACAAAACACAACACACATTATACATAATGGGATTTGTGTTATAACTCTACAAAATAGTAAATGGCTGGCAGGCACACCATCAGAAAGAAACACTACTCATGCCAGTTGATAACCCTGAACATGGATATTCCTAAGAGCCACACACAGACTGCAAGGTTCAATTATATTAAAAATCTTTATAATGAATAGAAATATGCAATAATGTGGCAGTATCAAGCTTTCATTTGCACATAACCAAACAGCACTGTATTCACTACCAAAGTCCAGCCAGGAGAGGGGAAAAAGCACTCATAACCTAAGGCACTGTCCCAGCGTTTGCATGACAAGAAAACCCTTCAGAATAGATGATCATGGCATACGTTCAAGCAGTCAACTAGTCAAATGCATTAAGGGGGGTTTTATTTACTTCATATATATATATATATATATATATATATTTCTCTTATAATATGTTTCAGAATTAGATTACAATCCGAAGTTTTTTGTGTTACTGGGGCTTTGCTATAGTATGCAGTTTGTTACAACATTTGTAGAACAACAAAAACAATATGGCAACCACAAGAAATATGTTTATATTGTAATCCTTGTACCATCATATACAATGCAATCAGCACTTGAGAATTTCCCTTGCATTTCACTTCCAATGTATGCAATAAAAGCCTTCCTGTCTCTCATGTTATATAAAATATATTCCACAGCCTTCCATTCATTTATCTCTTGGCTGTTAATATGATACAGCGCAAAGTAATCAGTCTGCACCTACTGATGCATAAAAAGAAACAGAACCCCACCTCATCACCCATGTCAATTCTTAGGAAAGAATATGGGCAAAACTATGGCCTTTTGCACACAGTAAATAACCATCAGATTCAATAATAGGTAAAGAATTTCTTGACCTGCTAAGCAGGTATCAGGTTCCTCAGAAGGACTCCACTAAGTGTACTCAGTCAGGTACTTAGCTCTGTTCCATTTCTGTTTAGTCAACTGATTGTTTCCTCAACCACATTAAACAAAATAAGACAAGTAACTTTTTGGCACTCCTCACAGCAATGCAGAAGCTGCATAGGGAAAGTTACAAAATGCCAAAAGAAGTTATCCTTTGTAAACTTTTAATTACACACAATTCTGGGACTCACAAAACTTTCAACAAAACATCATAAGTACTGTAATCCCTTACCCAACATGGTCTTGACTACACACAGTTGAAGATATACCCAAATACTTCTGTAAAATCCATTTTTATATTATTCTCCCAGCAACAGGTTTCTTCCCCAGGGTTTGTATGAACTCTTAACAGAACTCAAAATGAGTTTCAGGAACAAATTTAACTATCTAATTTTCTCAATCCCCAGTTAATTTCTCATACATGCACAGAACTTTCTTCATAAATGTGAAGATTTTTTCCCTTTATTTATTTGTTTTTGGTCTTAACTGCCAGAGAATGAGCAAGTTTGGTAAGGAAGAAATGTTTCCGACTTGTCTTTGGGAGGTAAATGCTTTGAATATCAGCTGAGACATCAGTCATAAAGGCAGACAAAGTAGTATGGTCTCATCTATTTTCCTCCAAATTTTCTTCTTAACCACAGTACCCCCTCCCATTGGATAACACCATGCTCCACACTCCCATTCTGACTACGAGTTTAAGACATATGCAAGACACATCCTCTTTCCACTCCTTCTTCCCAAAGACAGTGATTGCAACGTACACCAAAACACTGCAGCTATTTCAACACAGTAAAGCTGCAGTCACATATCCTGACATAAATTCTTCACAGCTTTCCTCATTCCCTCCAGGCAGATTCCAGAACAGTGCCTTAAATTAGACCACAATCATTCCCCTTCACATCCTTTCTAATTTGTTATTCAGTCATCCAACTAACTGATGCTACACAGTCAAGCTATTGATTGTGTCATTACATAAGCCACAAACAAACAAACAAGTGCAACACAGCAAGTGCTATTACTGGTGAGCAAACACAGGCTGTGTTTAACGAAGTGAAAACAGACATGACCCAAACCACATTAGCACACATTTCCAATAAGAATATATATTATGTCACATCAACATACTCAGCATATGTAGCATGAAGAATACCAAAATCTGAAGTGAGGTTAACTGACTCCTGCGGGTGTACCACATTTATACAGATGGATGCCAAGGTTCCATCAACTCCTCTACATTTACTTACAAGCACTGCATGATATTTGCATGTGTAACAACATCCATATGTCTGCCCACCATACTCCATCCATCAGTTAAAAATAAATGTGTATGCAAACACTAAGAACCTCAATTACAAAATACTTCATAGTTTCATTTAAAAAATCATAAGCCATTAAAAAAAGTAGTTTCCCTAACTTTACTATCCAATCAATTAGTCCTCTGAAATGAAGACAACCCTTGGAAATTTGTGACTCCTAAAGGTCATGGGGCCACCAACTGCAAAATTATTATTGTCCTTATCATCATTTCCACATAACATCTGCTGAAAATATTAGACACAGACCAACCAACCATCCTATGTTCTAACCCTTCCTTGTTACTTCCAAAACTTGAAGACAGTTACAATAAATATGGTATACAACCTATCTGCTGCATCTGTCTCAACAGAAGATGGTTCACTAATGCTACTTCCAGCTACAGGCTTACCAACAACCCTAGCTTCTCCACATTTACATATCCTTACAGAGCCAACAAATGCACAGTTCTGCTATTATGTATTTCACTCCTAATTGTTTCCTAAATGTATTGCCTTAACTGCCATCAACAGGGAGCTAACACCGATACATGTTGGGGCTAATTAGGAGAGAAATACATAAGAGTAGAACTGTGCATTTGTTGGTACTCTAAGGATTTGTAAATCATTTACAATGCACAGAATGAATAATATGAAAGTTCTCCACCTCTGTACATGTTAATGTCCAATACATCAAAATTTCATGAAGATTTTACCCATGAAAAGACAGCTGCCTAAAAATAAAACATTTAAGTTACTACTTGAAATTGCACACTAGCATGGCAAGATACTTCCTACATTAGTGTACAAAGTAACCCTGCTTTCATGCACCACGTCTTGTTACATCTACAGCTTATTGCATACAGAATTTTCTTGCTGAAACAAGCAAACACAATAGGCAGAAACAACCAACAAACAGACTTTCAATTCAAGCTACAAGGAAGTTACCATCTTTATTTAAACAAATTTAAAACCTCTCTAAATGGTTTACAGCTCAAAGTGGAACCCCCTCATAGACTGCATTAGCTCATTAATAGCTGCATTACTGCATTACAACCTATGGCTATGCAGACACTACAGTACTCAGTCCCAAGGGTCCTGCATTCACAGGACTATACACAATATATGCAGATGACATCAACTGCTATGCAGTTCTCAGACCCATGTTAAACAGCTCTATGTATATTCTCCAAGTCACATACATAAACATGACAGCTAGGTTTACAGAATCCTGTTTTGACACTATTCAACACAAACTCACAGCAATTTTTGATTTCTTAAAATGCAAATAGCCTTATTACAATAGCCTCATTAAAATACAAGGTAAAATTCTGCTTATAGTCACCACAGTCCATAAATATTGCTTTCTAATTGAAACATATATCCATGCTCTGTGTGGTTTCCATTTCACTAACTTTCTATATTCCTCTATGTGGACAATATCTGTAAGGACAAGCTGTATAAATTTCCAAATTGTATAATATTCCTGGTTAAGTTTCATCCCAGTCCCTTATCTACCACACTATTAATAATTGTAAGACGGGTCTTCAAAAGAAATATAATGTCAGGATAACCTCCAAATTGCCTTCCATAACGTTCAGACACCTGGTTCAGTTGGAAAGCAAGTATGCAAACAAACAAACAAACAAACACACACCAACAGCAAACATCAGTTGGCCATCACAGTTGAGTGGGTAGGTCTACTCATTCATATCTGGGACAACCTAGGTTTAATTCTTGGAACAGAGATCAAGTAACCTCACAGTTTTCCTTAGTTTCTCCAGGCAAATATCACAACAGCACCTCTAATTAGGTCACGATCACTTCCTTCCACATCCTTCCCAACTCACATTCACTACCATCCTACCATTCTGTGGTATACAGCCTGAGCAACTGGTGGCATTGTTAAATAATCTATATATAAATTAAAATGTAAACTTTTTCTTACAAAAAGCTACTCAAAGGATCGTGAAGGACTATGGCAAAATACTAGATTCAGAGCTGTTGATGCAACAGAGTGATCTTGGTAAATTTTATCAAATACGGGCAAGTTCAGCCAATAATTACAGCAGTCTGAGCAGTTTCATGGCTGGTCAGCAGCCAACATGCAACGACCCATGAGTTATGGTCTTCAAATCCTAACATACTTACTGATGGCTGGGACTTTTTCCATATTAAATGCCCATTGCTGCCCTTGTTCATAATATCCACAGTATTTCATGCACTTCTAAAGCTAAAACGTTCAAATAAAAAGAATGGTGTTAAAAATGAATCCATCCACCCACATTACAAAATTTTGAAACAATCCACACATTTTTCTGCAGCTTGGTTTAGGATTGTTTTTAAATTTCATCATTTTCAATTAATATTTCAATGTTTGAAATTACTCATTTCAGATATCTGCTAGTATACATGGCATATACTTTGCTGCTAAACTTGGAGTCAACTGTACATGAGTACACTGTGCCACTTCCTTAGCTAAGTTGTTTATGTTCCTTGAACTGCTCGCTTTTCTGGGTGGTCAGATGAATAAGTTCTTATTCCTTGTCAGAATGAAGTGCGAGAGGATAATGCAAGATGGTGCCATGGACTGCTACCAGTGAACTAATTATCAGCAGACAAATATGGCCATCAACATCCCTGTATCTCAATATCTGTGACTTCTACTTGTGGGAAAACTTGAAACAAAGTATACAGAAGTAATCCAAACATTTTGGAAGCTGTAAAGATTTAAACCCATAATATTCATGTGGAAATGGAATTTGTTACATAAGGGCAAAATGTGCTTTGATGTTGGAGAAACCACTTTCAGGAGCTACTTTAATATAAAGTAGGTAAAGTACTTTAATTTTTTTTGCAGAGGGTGAGGGGATGCACAGACTGAATTAGTTTATATGATAGCAAGTCTTACAGAGAAGGTGTTTATCAAACGACATCTCACTCTACAAGCAAGCAATATTAAGGCTTGAAATGAATGACTGAACCTCTCTGTAACTTTAAGCTGTGGTAGAACATCTGGACCTCCAGGTATTTAAAGAGTGTCTGGTTCAGCACTAGGCTACACTACCCAAAATACAAAAAATGTCAACTGTGTTGTTTTTTCGTTTCCTACCACAGACCCAATACATAACAACCAATGATATTGGGAAATTTATTCTGTACCCTTGCAAAAACACATGATCACAACCACGGCTTTTACAGCAATGTGCATGTACTGAGGTACAGTTTTTGGGTGTGATTCAAAACATTTCTATTCTGTTCTTTACTACTGTATCTATTCTTGTACTGCAATACTGACAAAGACAGCAGCCATACTCCAGGTACAGAATGGATACTTCTGCTTGTCCTAAATAAGATGTATTTGGTTTTCCCACCTCTTCCAGGTAACTATTAGAATAAACCTCGAAACACACATGGCACAATCATCAAAATTCTGCTTCAATCATTACCATTTCTCATCTGAGAAGCAAACTCAACATCATTACACTGAGTATACAGTTTGAGACAATAATGTTCACTGATAGAAGGGTATCACAAAAATGTGATCACATATTGAGGAAAAGAACCTATGTATATCTAACACTATATTAATTGATATACTGTAGGGCACTCACTGACCATAATCAAGTTTCATCTCCTTCAGACAATTCTGACTACCACTACTCACAAAACAGTTGAACTAAGAAATGCAGTTCACTATCACAAGCCTGTTCTGCATATTTCCCATTAACCATACCACTCTGTTCAGGGCTGAACACAACAGTCTACTACAAATGGCAGCAGATCTTTGTAAAAGATGTCATACTAATATGACACATGAAATACAGTTCTGGTTTTACTCTCAAGGCATCTTCTGACTGTGTATGGAGGGAGTGAGAGTATGTACATATGTTTTATGTGGTTCAACATAACCTCTCAGTGTAATGTCTATATCCATGACACAACCACAAGCCCTGCAGCAAGAAAATAACTGTAATTGTCAGTTTATTCTGTATGCAACAAACCACAAGCTACCTAAGACAGGACAGTCAGAGCACTTGTAACAAAACCAAGTTTACCAACATCAGTCTGGTTTCATGAGCTAACTGTGGCAAGTAAACAAACAGCACCCATAACTGTAATGCTTTAACACTCAAAAACCTGACATTTTATTGAAGTGCTTGCAGTAAAATTCCTGTATTATGTCCAGGTTAGGAAATAATGCTTGAAAATGTTAGTACAAATTTAATGGTATGTGCTCCAACTTCCCTCCTAATATAACAGGTACTTTTTTACCAAACTAGCTTCTACCACTTTAAATGCTAGCATCTGATACTGGATTGCTGACCTCCTGAACAAACTGTGTGAGTGAGTCACACTCCTGCAGAGCATCCAGTGTGTCTAGAGCCAGTTCTTCCTCAACTGAGAAAGATGACTGTTCCAGTAAGGGGTTGATGTTACGCCTGACTGCAAATGATGGCGCTGCTGTACGAATGTTGAGCGCATTCAAAGTCAGCTGATGCACCGACACACCATTGCTTATATCCCCAAGCCCCTGCTGGAAAGGTCCATCATCTTCAGACCCACCAAATATGGGACGACCCAAGAGTGGTGTAGATGGATAGGACCGAGAGGTGAATGTAGTAGCACTGCTCACAGAAGGTAGGGAAGTTGCAAACGACCCTACCACTGGGTCTCGGGTGTTGCTGGTGGACTGGTAAGGAAGAGGCGTGTTAGGGTAGGAGCGAGAAGGCTGGAACAGAAACTTCTGGCTGTGTTGCTGGGCAGCATCTACATCCAGTGTGAGCATTAGCTGCTGCTCCTTCTGCTGCACATCATCTAACAGGTTGAAGATGCGATTCAGGTTTTCAGAGTTCAGTTCGGTTGTCTCTGCATCTGCTCCATCTTCCCCATTTACCATCAGCAAATCAGTGGAAGGAGCAGTAGAGCTGTCACCTGCAGAAACGAAATCCGTGAACTCACTCGGCACTGGAGTTGGAGTAACAGAGTTCGTTGCTGATGATGTGAAGTGGCTGAAATTAAAGGCAGTGGTGCTATGGTCAATATACAGTGGTGACTCCTGTTGCTGACTAGCAGATGTCATTCGATGGAGTGGCACTGACTGAGATCGATGTGATGACGACGGGAAGCCAACTGAACCTGATGTTATGTGCTGATCATCTGGGAAAAATTGGCTCACTTCCTGTGCCAAAGGATCCACCACATTAACAGAGAGACCGGCAGCCTGATTTGCTGCACCCAAAGTATCTGGAAGTGATGCATCCTGTATTTCCATCTTCTGCTCAGTAGTCACAACAGTTTCCTGTGTGTAGTTATGTGTCTTTGTACCCTGCAATACTTGCTCCAGAAGGCTCTGCGGAGTAGAGAAGAAATGTTCATGGTCAGTTGATGGAACTGTTGGCAGAATGCTGGAAGAACTAACACTCTGCTGGAATGGGATCATTGGAGATTGTGGTGCTGATACTGAGAGTGGAGACATGGGAGGTGCACAGGCATTCATCACTGTCTGATGACTGCTGCCTTGGAGGACAGGCAAGTGGAGCTCACCAGGCACTGCAAATGTGTTGCTGGACTCAGTATCACAGTGTAAATTGGTGTGTCCTGAGTTGTGACTCACAGCATGAAGCATTGGAGTGGTGATTGACATGGCACGGGGGCGAGGAGCCTGGTAATGTAGCAGACTACTTGACTGACTGTTCACTGAGTTAGAGCGTACCACTTTGGCTGCCACAGTGGAATGTCTGGTTCGACTAAGTGAGCCATTCTGCATCTGATGTGTTGCCAAGTATGAAGCACTTTGGTTCAGTACTGTCTGTCCAGAGTTGTGCCTTGATCGAGGCACAGGGGTATTACGCGGAGATACAAAAGGGCTAGCATTGGCACTGGATGGCTTTGAAGATGCTCGATGAGGACCCAAAGGTGAGTGAGGGCCTGGGGATATTGGAGTGAAACTGAATATTCGTCGCCTCGTGTTTGGACTTGGTGGAACTGATGCTGTGGTGTGGTGCACTCCATCCTGATAATGTTCCACCACTGATGTCTCAAAACTTACTCGACGACGGGAACCAAGGCTGTTGTGGGTACTGCTAGTGGTCAGCAATGAAGGAAGAAGCAGTGCTGGTTTTCCTGCAGTACGATTCTGACATCTCTGAGACAAAAGAGACAGACTAGCTGAAGCAGGGCCAGCAGAGGCTGTGAGGTTTCCAGCTGCTGAATTTGGCAAGAATACATCTCCATTTCCAGGACTGGGATCTGTGAGATCCTCAACTGAGAGAGAGGAGGATGGAGTTTCAGCTGAACTTAATGGAGCACTTCTTCCATCAGTGGGATTAAACAGACCATCTCTGACCACACCAGGAGCCTGGTTCAGATTCCTTTCTAACAACAGTCGGAGCTGGGACAGTTTGTCTGATTTACTGCTCTCTGTTGTGGAAGGGTGAGTCATAGGAGCCTCCCTTTGTGTTCCATCCTCTGGATCTTCATTACTCGATGAACTATTCTGATGCTGGAAGTACCTCATTAGTTCCTCCTCTTGTTCCTGTGAGTTGTTTCCACCATGCAGGTAGTCATCCAAAGCATCTTTTTCCAGACAGCCAATACTAACTGAACTCGGTTCCTTCTTTGTACCACCAGTCAGTAATACAGTACCTCCATTAGGTTTCTCTGTGTGCTTGATACTTCCCTCTTCTCTATGCCCTCCATCTCCCTTTTCTCCTACATCTTCAGGCTTTGGCTGAATAGGTTTGTACTTTTTCTTCGGCGATTTCTGTTGCAGAATTGGTGGGAAGATAATCACATTGGTCAACTGTTTAATGGCCTGTTTGTTGGGGTTGTTGAGTCGTGGTATTGGTAGCTTGCTGGCTGGACTACTCTCTAGTTTGCCATTTGGATTTAATAGCTGCTTCCCTCCCTCACTCTCTGACTGGGTAGAAGGTCTCTTGGCAACACTATGATTTAGCTCCTGTACTGGAGAGAATGAGGTGGGAGGTTTTTTTGTACTTGTTGTGTTGAGATGATGTATGGTGGATGTCCCAGCTTCATCCACACAGTCTGCAGAATGAGACCGCTTCAAGCTTGCAGCTTCGGCTCTTGAAGAGTCTATGACGGATGGCCCCTCTGCTTCCAGAGTATTTACTACGGCACTGCGATAACATGTGGGTTTGAAGGCAGTTTTGTGGTATGCTGCACTGTCCTTACTAAAGCCATTTTCCTGCACAGTACTTCCATTTAACATCCCTGGTGTTAACCTTCCCCCACCCTGCTGTGTCCTGCAGTTTCGTCTGCCTCTTCCCCGCCCAGCCTTGCTTTGGCCTTTATCACAGATTGGCCCATTTTCTGAGCAGTTTCCCTGAGTTTCTGTATTTGTACTACCATGGCTTGTCTCCTTCAGACTCAGCTTTGCCCGCTTACCCTTCCCTTTCTCTGAAATTGATGGCAGATGGTTCCTCTTGGTCAGAGCTGCTGTCTGCTGCTCCTGTTGGCATAATACCACCATCAAAGTTTTATTTCTCATTATTCAGTACAATTCAAATGTCATACTTGGACACATGAATAAACCTTGTTAGTAATTCTAATAGTCACAGAGTTGGACTCACCTGACAAAACCTATTTATACCAAAGTGAAACTTCACACATAATGTGGTACTAAATGAACAGTACACTTGCTTGATCAATAAAACTAAAAATTGATAAGCATAAACAAATCTGACAGTTCAAAATGCCCTTTCAGTCCACAACATGACTGCAGTTTTCCATCCATTCTACCAATAGATCAAAGAAACACTAATAACATTTCATTTGGCAGGGAAGGCTATATTCCATTCTCCTTTATATCAATGGCACAACTACACCCAGCACACAGCTGCTGAGTATAATTTGCTTGTATCTCTGTATCCATGCAGCTATACCATGTTACCACAGTCCTGAAGAACTTGTTCAACCATATGGCTGCAAAACTGATCACTGGCTAATTACGTATTGCAAAAATTTCACAAATGGAAATTTATTTAAATTCTGTGATATCCAAAACTAATTTTGTTATATGGAACAAGACTGGACAAAGGAGAAAGCAGCATTGGTAAATATTTCCCTGACTATATGATGAACTGAACTCACCAGAAATAAATAAGAAAAGCAAGACAGACAGGACAGAAAATAATGGAAGTTATTGGATTTAACATGAATACAATCTTGAATATTATTCTCTACACATAAAGTATCATCTAGACACAGTTATTCCATACACATAATTTATACAGTAACTTTTGGGAACTAATGATTGAATGTTTAGATAATTCACACTTCAGTTTACATTTCACATTGAACACAATGAGCAAGTTAGCTGAAGCAGTAGCACTTCACACGTGTACTTGGAGGTACCTGCTTTCAGTCTCAGTGGGGACACAGATCACACTGATGTTTCTCAAGTATTACCTCAGTCCATCCAGAACAAATGCTAGGACAGTACCTTATATTAGGCCACGATCACTTCCACATCCTATCCAATTCACTGTACATTACCATCCTATCATTTTATACTATACAGTCTGTGACAGCACTGTTAAATAAACTACCAATAAATAACACTTACAACAAACACTTTCTCATCCACACTACCATGAAGGAAAACACCCACAACATAGATTTTGTTATTTTCACTGACAGGTTCATGCTGTGACTACCTGAGAAAACCACATGCTTAACATGAGGTGACAATCACAGCATGACCTGCTACAAACACATTCCAAAAACCTGAAATTCTGCACAAGCAAAAAGAATATTGTATTATAACAGAATTAAATACCCTCTTTTACTTTCACACAATACCATACCAAATACAAAACCAAATACATGCAGCTCCATCATGAACATCTCTCTGGTCACTCTTTATCACACTTCATTATTTTCAGGCTTCCATGCCATTACCACATTTGAGTGATGAAAATATGTTATGGTTATCTGATTTGTCAACATGTCAGAGAAACTGGCAGTCTCACCTTTACAGCAACAAAAATGACAGCACACCCAGTCCCCATATTTACAGCACCAGAATATGGGACAATGAAGAAAATATGAGGCATCCATCTACTTAAACAGAGGTGTATCAGAATGTAGACAAAGGTAATGTGTACTGTATACAGATTCTGACTGCTCTCAAACCCTTTACTGTACAGACAGGATACTTGCCTCAAAACTTTGACTATTTAGTCAACCACACAACATGTTCAGCTAGAACCTTCACCTACAAACTGAAGACAACAAATTCATTACTACCCCTTTTCACCTTATGAATATCATATAGTGCCACTAAATATATAAAACAATTTACAATAACCCCAAATCAGTGCGTACCGTGCAGTAAACACTCTCCACCTGGGTTATACAAAACCAATTTGCTAATGCTGTGTAGGGCATAAGTCGCTGTTTGTTGTGAGATCCGTACAAAACACATAAACGCAATGTGAGCACCATGTAGAATTATTGAATGTTAACACTGGTGGTACATAAAGAAATCACTAGGCTCTTAAAGGTTAACGGGGTATTGTCTAATTTATGAGATGAAGATTACACCTAGCCAAAAGCAACAATGAAACTTTCATATTTAAACAAACGTAACCAGAATCTCACCTGCAGTTTGCGTCTCTGTTCCCGAATAACTTCACGTTCTTGAAGTTTTCGCTGGAGCTGTAACTGTGTTTCACGATGCTTACTTGCTGTACCACCTGGTGGGACCATTTGCATGCCCAAAGGGGAAGTTCCACTCACTGCTGTCAATGAGACAATAAAAAAAGATGTTATGTTTCTACAGTCATTGAGGACAGCTTATTAGACTGCAAAAAAGCCTTAGTATTTATTTCATGCATCATCATGCCAAAAAAAAAATTGTGGAACTTCACTTCCATGATGCCTTGTTTATATTATATTTATGTAGTACCTCAAAAAGAAGAAACAAGAGGAATGGAAAACAGTCGAGGATGACAATATAAAACAAAATGTGTCAGTACTGAACATTACTATGGACTTGAGTGAACAACAAATCCCTGGTAGTCACACAGTTTTTGGCCAACTAAGTTTAGAATCACAGGTTCAAATCCTGCTCAGACCTCAGATGTTCATGTCTGTTCTTCCTCACTTCCAGTCAGTATACTCATTATCTCAGTTACTTTGATTTATAAGTCTTATACGAGCTAGATTCATGTATGGACAAAACACAGTAAGAATCCTCAAGTTTAATTCCCAGGATTATGAAAGCCTCTTCAAATTCTAGGAAGTGTGTCATCCCCGTTGTGTGTGTGAAACTAGGAAAAGGTATGTAGTCAAACACAACTTAATCACTGAGGTGTATTTAATGACCGTGATGGAAACAACTACATGTTTCGGCCTGTATTGGCCATCATCAGGTTGTCTAGGGAACACACAACACAGCACTTTCAAGGAGAAGGTCAGAGAACAAGCCTCCGCACGTCTACAATGCCACACCTGCCAAAAAC
>Ga0131853_10007047_pt1 | contig 20308 bp, 9 predicted proteins | sample TergutLab28metaG_FD_92764 | JGI IMG/M metagenome (GOLD analysis project Ga0131853, IMG submission 92764) | Labiotermes labralis P1 segment gut microbial communities from Petit-Saut dam, French Guiana - Lab288 P1 (version 2) (version 2) | ecosystem: Host-associated > Arthropoda: Insects >...
AATATGCTGCCATAACACCGACCTTGTCCATGTCAATGGACACGATAGAATCATTCTTGTAATTTTTAGCCAAGCACTGTACAAGGCTCCCTGATGATGGATCCTCTGTGATCCGAAACATGTAGGAGCACTTTTAAATATTTTATAATTTTAATTGTATCTACATATTATATATTGTGCATTGGTTGGATAATAAAGTGTTTAATTATCATTGATGCACGGTGCAAACTTGAAGAATGACTGTAATTATTCACAGTGATTGTTGTTTCTTTTGGCAGTTGGTGGAAGTTGAAGAAGAGTTTGTGGCAATGGCAAACAGTGACATTGCACAGCTCTGTGCAGAGAATATCTTGCTCTGGCAGCAGTTTCTGGAGGCATTTTCTTGCAAGGACCCTGTTCACCAACACCTGGCACGCCATCACCACCATCTCAGGGTAAGACCTGTCCTCTTTCAGTTTCTTCCATGAATGAAAACTCTTAATTATAATGAAGTATGTTTAACTATGATACACATAAATGCAGTTAATTAGGTGGCTCATGCATATGAAAGTGTTCAGATTACCTTTCCATGCACAGGTATGCATTGCTACAAAACTTACTATGGGCCTCATTGCAGAATGGTGGTAGGTTTTTCAGGGCTTAATTTAAGTACCTTTTGGTCTATAACCTTCAAATACACAACAGTCCCTTTCACCTGCAGCCTCCCATTTCGTCATTGTTTTGTCCATTTTATGTTGCATTACCTGAGATTTTGGGAAAGCACATTTAAATCAGTCAAAAAAAATATAAGAAAGAATGTTATAATATTAGTTTAATAATTATAGAAGAATATATTTGTTATTTTAACTTGTAAAATTTTATCATCTTAATTCTTTCCTTAGCCTTTGTAGTAATATATCAGATTACCCTGTTCCCAAAGCAAGGTTTTTCCACAATTCCAAAGAGCTTACTATCCCTTTTCTTTCCCCAGATTGATATTTTATTTTTCTCCTTTTCTGTTGTTCTTTTTCCAGCTGTCCTCATCCCCTTCCGTCTGTTCTCCTCTTTCTTGAATAGCTTTGTATTTGTGAAGCAGGAAGTATTCAGTGCCTTGTGAATACAAACCAGATGTTATATTCAACTATATTAATTCTCCTACCTTTTCTTTAACTCTTCTCTTCTATCTGACTGCATGGAGCAGAGTCCTTGAGAAACTGTTTGTTATATAATGAATACAATCATATATGTCAGCACTACTTATTTATTAAAACATAGGCTACATATTTCAAACCAACATTAGGTCATCCTCAGGCCTGCAGAAGACTAAGTCATTGGTGCTGTGTGTATATTGGGATCCCAATATACACACAGCACCAATGACTTAGTCTGCAGCAGGTCTGAGGATGACCTAATGTTGGGTCGAAACATGTAGCCTATGTTTTGATAAATAAGTAGTGCTGACGTATATGATTCTATTCATTATATGTTCATTCTAGCACTTTATGATGCCTTCTTTCAAACTGTTGGTTGCTCATCTAGCCAAAAAATTTCCTTCACATAATGGAACCAGAAAATTCTTTACTGTTTGTACAAGAGCTCACCACTGGTACTCTTGACACATCAATCAGTAATTACCAATCAACATTGTGTCATATTCCATTGGACTTCGATCTTTAAGCTTTGATATGTGAGTGATATTCCCAAACATTTCGACAGATTCACTAGCTGTCTTTATGTTGTGGTTTCATCCTGCATTCTGGTGACAAGACATGAACATATACTTAGTATTCTCAGTATTTACGTCTAGGCAAACTCCCTACTAGTGACTAATGAACTTCCATGTTTTTGGTATTTATGTTTTTGTCTAATTAACATTATCAGCATATACAAGAAGCTGATGTATCCTACTAACACCTCCCATCAATTATTTTTTTACAATGTACTCTTTCCAATTTGTTCAATGAATCCACTTAAATGTCAGTCATACCCTGTGTAATGTACCTATTTGAAATCATCATATATATGATCATGATTTTTGTAAATAAGTAACATATTTTGCACTAAGGTCAGTCATGAAACCTTCAGGTTATACATTCTATATCGGGTGATGTATAGGATTAGACAGTGTACTAATGGCCTGCAGGAAAAGCCAGAGTAGTCCAGTGATGAAAGTGACCAGAGTTTACTGAATACAGTTCTGTTTCCAGCAGCAGTATTAGGAAGTTCTGTTCTGTATCATACCCACAACATATCTGGAGGTACATGCAGCATCCTATTCAGTAGTTACTGGGCATTGTTCTGCAGCTTAAGGCCACTGGTGTATGACTCTTAGTCTCACAGTGCAGCTAGTACTGGGGTCTGAAATGCATACCTTTGTGCCCTTCATTGCATGGTAGTTCCAAGGGGCACATTTACATTGCTCCATGCCTTCAGGTGAAGCGGTTTGCTGAAGCGTTCTTCGTGCTAGATAATCCCCGCCAGTCTGCAGCAGGGTGTTATGATGCCAACTACCAGAACTATCTGGCTGTGTCTGAGATGGTTCGCCGGTCTCGGTACCTCGCGACTCTACCTCCACTCCCTGTTCAGTGCAATGATCTGGATGGGGACATCACCACACTGCCCATCATATTTGAGGACCAGTACCAGGACATGGCAGAATTTGCCCGCAGACGCAGTGTTGCAGGCCGCAAGGCAGGCAGTGGTAAGCTTTGTGTTGTATTAGGTGCTTTACCATTTCCTGTAGCATTATCAGTCTGTCAGACATTAAATTGTATCAAATTTGGGAATGTGTATTTCTCCATGTGGGTAGCCCATGTAATAAGACATCTCTGTGACAGCCACAGCTTGTGAGAATATAGAGGTAGAAGGTTGAAATTTTGGTAGTAGTTTTAGGATGATCATGGGATGTGCCATGCCAAATTTATTCAAAGTACATCCATGGGATTGCGGCATATCCTGCTCCATAAGATGTCCCAACTCCTGTGCATAGCAGGTTGTAGGAAAAACAGTTTAGCGCTGAGTACAACATTGCACTGCCAGATGGTGGCGGTCTGTTAAATGAGATTGACACTTGAGTTACTCTTATAATAAAGAAGGAATTGAGGAGAAAAGCTATCAAGCAGCACATGGACATAGTAGTCAGCATAAATTGACATTAACTGATAGTGATTGAAAAGAACAGCTCAACTTTAGAAGTAGCACTTGGTAATAATAGAGATTGATTATTTCGTAAATAGTTATGTTTTTGGTACATGCTGTAGTTGTATGCAACATGTGCTTTGATGCTAGCCCAGGCAAAGACCAGGCACATGGCTAGTCTTAATTACGAGCAGCGAGATGTAAACATGTGTCCTTAAAAGCATGGTGTGTGACAAATATAAAGAAAAATGTGAACTTAAAATCTTTCATGGTAACTTAACTGCAGTAAACAGTATATTGAAGCAGAAACAGTTTATTAAAGAAACAGAAGTACATTGTGATGAAATGATAACAAAACTGAGATGGATGTGATCATGTGACTGCAGTCATCTCAGTTTATGAATATGTTCAATGTATAGAAATGTGTTTTAATTCAGAGCACCACACCAAACTGGGTGAGAAGCACTGTACTGACGTCCAAATACGTACTTTTTCTCGAGCAGCTGGTAATCATGTAGCTAAATTCCATGCTATTATTTAAACCTGAATTTCATTACCATGGTCTAGAAGTACACCAAAGTTAATTAATGTGAAATTTTGCTCTTCTGGTTTTGTTTGACCAGATCCTTTCTTGAGCACTTCCACGGACACGAAGGTAGAGAGCCGCACAACGCTACCTCCACAGGAAGACTGTAGTTGTGGTATTGCTGCCATCTTGGAGTCTCGTTCTCATAAGATTCCTGCCTCAGTTCGATCCAGTTCTAGCTCCACTGCACCTTCATCTTCACAGCCCCTGCCAAAACCAGGCTCTGGACGTCAGCTGAACATACCGTTGTCTCTAGGTTGGTGGCGTGAAACAAGTCCAAGTAATGTGTAACTAACAGAAAGTCAGTAGTCAACTATCAAAGAAGTTTTCTGCTGTCATGAAGCATGAAGTTTCATTACCATGCTCAAAACTTCCATCATTGGATGCTCTTCTGAGCCACTTGTATTCTGTCTTCATCTTTATACTCTCTTTCTCGAAGCACAATCTTTGCCTACTTTTCTTCCTGGAAAATAAAAGAAGCATACATGCGTGTACTGAAAAAATCAGTTCTTGATAAAAGTGAAGTAAAATAACATTACGAATCCTGAAACATGTATAGAACTATAAATGTGTGTAGTAGAAAAGTAGGCTTTGAATTCTGCTCACAACCACTTGTAGTATTTAATCCTGTTTCTTTGCATGCATCTTTTAAGCCCTTTCTTTTCATTGTGGTTTTCCAGTGTAGAGATTATGTGCATTACTCATTTTCCCATCTCATACTTCATATTCCATACATCCCATCCTCTTTGATTTTGTTACCATTTGACATTTCTTAAGAATCTCATAGCCATTACTCATATTACATGTGGGTGAGTCCAGTGTATCCAGAAGGGTGTTTTTAAATTTTGTTGTTTTGTCCTCTTCCCCTCCCCCCCTCTCTCTCTCTCTCTGTTGGCATACAGAAACATATGGCACAGTGGGTTAAGTGCATTGAAAATAAGGGTGATTGTGTGGAAAAGATGCTGCTGTACAGACTCAAATAATATTATATTTTTTAAAACAATACAATCTGGATACTTTTTGACTCACACGCATGGTTTACCTTTCTGTTCTGTTTGAAGAGATCTGTGTAACCCCCAGCTCTATGTACTCTGTAACCTACGATAAAAACAGAAGAGAGAGAGCATGTGGGTTTGGACACCAGCGCTGTACCAACTGAGCAACACTCCCATCTACACATTACTCTTATACACTTCACCCATCTAGTACCAGAATTAAGTGTGGAGCTCTCTCTCCGTTTGTCTGTGTGTCTTCATGTGTTGTGCTTAATTAAACAGAACCACGGGGACAACTTTATTTATCTTTTACCTTCATAATAGTACTTAACTTTAGATAAAGTGGAAAAATGTCCTCACCTTCAGTTTTCCCCATTCCAAGGTTTGCACAGTCTTTAGGCTCCTTTGTTGTGCAAAGCTTTTGTTGTACTCATTTTTATGATTGAGTAGTTTTGTGTTGTGGTAAAGGATTCTTAAGCATCAGTTAGAAGTCCCGCTTCCTATTTGAATTAGGTTACCGTCTGTTCTGACAAGTTTTTCATGATTTCTTCAGGCAAGTACCAAGATATTGTTTTCATAGAATAAATGATCATCTGTTTCCAAATCTGGAACTCACTATCTATGGTCATATTGCATTCAACACTATTATGCCTGTAGTGTAGGTAAAAGTGAAGTAAAGTGATGCGTTACAGGCCCGGTGTAGCCCAGAGGGTGGGTAGAGGTATAGCTCTACTCTTCCATGACCGCGGTACTAGAAGGGGGTGAGTGGTCAGCAGCATGCCCTGGCTGCACCTTACCCCTGGGAAAGACCCGGTACCCATTGTACAGGAGGCTGGGTGGGCCCCAGGGCCGGTCTGGATGGGCGGAAAATCGCGTCCCCACCGGGATTCGATCCCGGACCGTCCACCCCTTAGTCAGTCGCTATACTGACTGAGCGACCCAGCCCACCTGTAGTGTAGGTACCACCTTTAAATAACCACACAATCAGTCTGTTTTTATTTTGAAATCAAAAATACTTTTCAGTCACTCAACACAACTTAGTGAAAAAATTTATTTTTTTTAGCTACATGTTTCTGCATGGTACTCAATCCATCATCATGCTAAAAGCCATTATAAAATACAGACATGTAAAAGTAATCATTATCACATATCAGTTCAATTTGAAAGTGAGATCTCACTAGTATATATAATGAACTTTGGTAAGGTGTGAGATTTCTCTACCAAACTGAAGTGATACATGATATAAGGTTACTTTTATACGTCTCTTTTGTATATTGGTTTAGCCTGGCGATTTCTTTTGTAAAAAGTCAAAACATTTAGCAAGTATCATGACAAAGAGATGTTTGTTTAGTAACAAAAGTTGTGTTGACTAAGTGAAAAGTACTTTCGGTTCCACATTACAAAATACTGTATATTCTCGAATCTAATCCTCACTAGTTTTTGCCGATTTCTTAAACGCAAAAAAGTTAGTTCGCAGTTCTAATCTGCACCTTTCCTTCAACCGCCCCTTGCCTACAAGGCAGACTGATTGAATAATATTGGATGTTACCAATGCTTTAACCGTTATCTGACTAACGCGCTGTGTGAAGTGACCAATTAACTGCCAGCAGTACAAATGCACCACAGCTGATGATAGTGACTGGGTGATGGATAACGATTCAGTTATGAGTGATTACAGCAAGTCTGATGAATAATAAATTATTATATTGTATTGTTCTTACGGCATGTACAGCGGCTCTATCATATTTCCAAAATCAAGCTCACGACCTCAAATCTAATCCGCATCTGATTTTTAGCCCTCTGAAACTGTAAAAAGGGTGCGGATTAGATTCAGGAATATACTTTACAGTGGGATTCCACACACCAAGATTACTATTCTTCTTTCCTTGTAGGCATGCTGGGTGTGAATGAACAGCAAGTCCTTCATCCAGGGGATGTACTGAAAGCAACACTGACACTGGCACCTCACACTGGTCGTCGCTCACAACGTTATCAGTACCATAATGCCCCATCATCAGCCACAGCAACATTGCTGCTTCATGGAAGAAAAGGAATGGAAAGTGATGGCCTGGCCAAGTCTTCACTTCCTGCACGACACAGCAAATCTCTGGACCAATTACGTACTACAGGCACTGCTACTTCAGAACCGTCACCAATCCCCAGGCCACTTCTCTCCCCGGGTCATTCACAGCCACAGCCTGTGACTCGGGCAGCGTCATCTTCAGCACCTAACCCCTCCCTTGGAATCTCACATATGTCAACCTTAGCAAAGTCATCCCCCTCACAGATACGCCGTGAAAAGAGCGTTGACTCTCTCAAACCTGGTATCAGCATGAGTACTGCAGTAGTTTCATCCAACACTCTGCCTATACCTCACCCTCAACCTCTCATACCTGTTCCAATTCGTAATAATCTCAAGGAAAAGCTAAAGAACAACCTGCGATTGGAGCTGAAAGTAGTGAATGGCAATGGTGGTGCTGGTACTTCTCCATCTACTGACTCAGGGGATTCTCTGGCGGTTGGATACCGTCGGCTGGAGCAGAGTGCCAGTGTACCATTCAACCTCAGTGAGGCTATCAATGGCAGAATGTCTCCCAGTGGAACAATGAAACATTCCCAAAGTACCATGTCCATGCCAAGTGTGGCAGTGCTCCAACATGAATGCCTTGCTGGCGAGTCTTCCGAAGCCCTTCTTGGTGGTTCACGTTCTATCGGTGCCAACAGCAGTGAATCAATGCCTAATCTTGTGGCACCACTTGCTTCTCCTCCTCCGCCCATCATTGTTCCACCTCCCATCACAGAGACTCAGATAGATGAGCCAGCATTAGATTCTGTAGTTACCACAGGGGGCCCACTTCCACCCCCTGGGGAACTGAGCAAACTGGAAGTGGGTCTTTACAGTTCAGTTGATCCAGCCCTAATTTCTGTAGAGTCAAGCCTAGCAGAGCCACTCACTGTAGCAACTACTGTCACAATTAAATCTAAGTCCCAATCACCAGGCAAGTCATTGTCCTCACCACCCTCATCATCTCTCTCAGATATCACTTCAGAACAGAGTGGTTGGGTGTCGAATTCTAGTCGCCGCACCTCAGGCGACATGTCTAGTGGTCAACTTAGTCCAGATGGCAGTGACTTTGGCATCAAGCTGCATGTGGATCGGCACCCGCCCACCTCAGCTTCAAAACAGCAGCATCGAACTCTCAATGGTGAACAACTCCGGGCAAGGCTGCAGAAACTGGTGGAACCTCCCCCTGTCATAACAGAACCTGAAGTGATAGATCATCCGTATGAAGAACTGCGGTTACCCCCACCAAAGCAGTTTCGTGATGACCCTCCGCCTCCAGAACCCTTCAGAGATCCGCCTGTTCCCCCACCAAGACCCACAGTTCCTCTGGTAGCACCCAAACCAAAACCTAAAGTTTCCCCTCCCACCCCAATAGATAATCTGTTGTACCATGTTTATGAAAGTGTCAAGGAAGTGCACAGGAAGCCAGTAATTGAAACCAGTACTCGAACAGCACGTGAACATGATAGGGACAGGGACAAAGACAGAGAGAAGCCTGTGAAAGATAAAGACACTCAGTCTGAAATTGCAGGTTCCACCTTGCCAAAATTGGACAACAGTGAACATGTCAAGAAGACACCGTCACCCAAGTGAGTTCCAGCAGGGTTCCAGAGTTGCAACTTAATGCTGCAAGTGGATTTCATTTTAAAATTCAACGCAACTGTGAGACATTAACAAAAAGTATCAGTGAATTTCAACTTAAATGTAGCCATAGGGTGCTTTGGGGATATATTTTGATGTTGTTTGTAAAGTATTAAATCTTTTGGTGAGTTGCTGAAGTCCTCTTGTCCATAGGTTGCATTATGTTCATAAATACTTTTGCAGGATATATTTACACTCTGAGAAACTAAATGGTATGCTTAGGGTACAAATATAATTGTGTGTTTTGACATTTTGCTGACTGTGCATCTCAGTATATTTATCTTAGTAATTAACCACCTTGATGCACAAAATTTTTGTTTTACAATAAGTTTATTTCATGCCTCTACATGTTTTGAGCACCATGTGCTTATCATCAGGAGGTTAAAATTGTATTATACAGCATCTGGTATCATCACACTCTTGAGAGAGGACTGAGTCCTCTCTCAACCTGTGCACGGGACGGCCACCTATAGGTGTGATGATACCGGATACTGTATAATACAATATTGACCTCCTGATGATGAGCACATGGTGCTCAAAACATGTAGAGGCATGAAATAAACTTATTGTAAAACAAAAATTTTGTGCATCAAGTTGGTTAATTACTAAGATAAATAATACTGTATTGTTTAGTTTACTTTCTGCGCTTACACATGTTAATATGTTAATAATCTTACCTTTAAAAGGCTTAGAGATTGTATAATTTGTGCTGGAACTTTACAGTTATGTCCAGTGTAGCTTCTTGTGCTCTTCGTAATGTCTTTTCTCAGGTGATGACTGTAGTGGTGGACAGTGGCACATTTAGGTTTTTGGCACCAGAGGGATTTATCAAAATAGCCACCCCTAGTAGAAATTATGAATTTTGAAAAAATCACAATCATTTGTTGAATTTTTGTTTTGTTTGGTATAATAATTTAAAAACTGTTGAGTGTTGAAAATAATTTTTTATTTATTTAGATATTTATTTTTCCACCCCTTAGACTCTACTGCCTATGGTGGCTGCAACACTCTCCTTGCCACCCAGCTACATCCCTGGTGGTGGGTTCATGGGATGACTTAGTGGAATAAAATGTTATATGCCAAAAGACTAAGTTGTTGTCAGCAAAGCTAAGGTGTGATGTGTTAGCAGCTGGCCTTCGGTAACTATGAAACAACAAGTTTTGAAATGGAATAGGTCACACAGTTATACTCACTGAGAAATGAAGTTCGTTTGTTCTGAGGCAAAACCCAGAGAGTTTATGTAGGCTGTAACCAAAGCAGTTCACCACATCTGACACTACATTCTCTCAGTGGTGTTTTAAGTGTTTTGTAGTGAAAGTTACTGCTTGCTTTTCAGGGTTATCGATGGTCAGCACTGTATCTGCACCAGTGGTACCGCCCCTCCTGTGTCATCCACAGCAATGACTGTGACACCCGCTGCCTCAGAGAGGGAGCTGTCATGCGACTGCTATAATAACAAGGATGGAGAGGAGCAGTTGCGACACAAACTAGTACAGGCTGTTGGTGATGACACCCTTAGTTTCATCAAGTCCAAAGAGGAATTTAAACGACAGATGAATTTTACAGGAATGATATATAGGTTAGTACAATATTTAATAGAATACTGTAGAGATACTGCACACTTGAATTTTTGTGTTTGTCTTATCACAGTATCAGTCGTTTTGCTTTTTTATGACATCAAACACATACAAATTTCAGTGATTGTGCTGGAATTTAAATCTTGATGTTCTCAATCGTTTTTTGTCTGAAACTTATTGGTATCATGGCAAGTATCTGTTACACTTTTCAACATCCTATGGCTTCTAGATGATATGGCATTATGACCTGGCTTAAACCCTTGACATCTTCCTAAGATGGCACCCTGCTTTTCCTTGTAGACACATTAAACATGTCACAAGTCCTTACTATGGCAGTGTTACCCTATTTTTATGTCTTCTTTGGTAAATATTTATAAAATTTATTCGTTAATCCATTCATTTGATGAAAGATGAAATAATAACATAATTTAAGCCTGAACCTCAAAACAGTGTACAGAGTAGTGTCCTTTGTGATGTATCATTGTTGGCAGATTGATGATGGTTTTTGGGTGAACGTGCTACTACGCGTACAGCTGGTTTCTCAACGACACTGGTACCTAATTACCAAAGCACAACACGATTTCCTGTTCCTGAAGTCAGTTTGTTAGCTACTATCATGCACTCAGTGCTGCAGAACATTTTAAATGGTTGTGCAATGGCTGATGCAAATAGGCTCTTGCCTTTCACCACAGATCCCACAGGCCAGTGCACATGGGGTTTGTGATGGATGAAGGGGCACTAAGACAGAATTTAATCTGATTACTACATTCTTTTTCCTGTCAGTACCATTCCATTCCATTCATGTATCTATCACGTGTGCTACATAATCGTAGCAATTAACAGCACTGTTAAATAATGCACTTTACCTAGAATTCTGAGAGATTTTGGTATAGCCATTGGGACAGAGTGACTTACTACATCTCAGAAACCATGGTTTAAACATGTTTCCAGGAACAGGGTTGTTGAAAATTCAAGTCCTGTGGGAAGTTACACTGGTATATCTCATTTCCTGCATTGTTTATTCAACGTTTAAGGTTTTTCTACCCTGGTTAAGATTACTGTTGTTGTCTTCAGACAAGATTAACACCAATTAATGAATCCAACAGAGTAGATTTTTACCTGTACATGAAGATGGAAGCAGGTGAGATGATGGACAATGTTCAGTGTGTGTTTTGCTTTATAACTTATCTTTATCATAAACCTTTAGACTGGTTTTGTATATTGTAATCTCTATGCATTTATGTAGCATAATGGAACACTAAGGTTAGTTTTTTTTTATATATATATATATTCTGTTACATTATGGAAACAGTGAATGTGATTTTATGATTGTTTGAAAACATGGTTTGGTTTGTACAGTGATTTCCCTACATTGGCATCAACACTGCCATACTTCCACATCAGTGATGAGTACCGAATCTTCTCACCAGAAGGTTTGCACCTCATAGTATGTGTTCATGGTTTAGATGGCAACTCTGCAGACTTGCGCCTGGTGAAAACATACCTGGAATTGGGGCTTCCTGGTGCCAACTTGGAATTTCTCATGTCAGAACGGAACCAGGTAGCCGCCTCTACTCCCACTTGTTTTACATTGTAACACATGCTTTGAAAGTTGTTTTTTCTTGGAGTAAAAGTTGTTGACTTTATAACTGTAGTGGTTTATCAATTATTGCAATAAAACCGAAGACTATACAGTTTGCATATTTTGCAGGACTGTCATGTTTTACATGTACAGAAATAACTGTAAAAGAAGTTGAATATATTTTGAAGAGCTATCGTGACACAGAATTTTGGGACACTACATGATTTGGTGTGACTTTCACCTTTACGGTTCAAACAGCCACTGTGTTTATGGTATTTGTGTTAAGCAGCTAAAAAGATTACTAAGGTGCCTTGATGTTCGTACCAAGTTTTGTGAAGATCCATTCTTATAAAATAAGTAAATGGTGGGATGACAGGTTTGTTGTAATGCTGTCAATAGCCATGCAGATTGAGTATTAGTGAAACTTTACATGTCAGTGAATGTTCTATTTTTACTGCTGTCATCTGATTTATGTGATGGTTAGGGGATGTTTTACTAATGTCATGTGATTCATATGTGTGTTAAGAGTGTGTGTATAACTGCAGAATGTCTTGTTTTGTTCTGAGTGTCAATGGCTGTGTCAAATATCCTCATCTACAAGGGCCGAAGTGTCCTTGAAGAATGATCACTCATTGATGCAGTATCAGATCCCAGAACAGAATTTTCAGCTACAGAGCTGTGAAAGCCTCAAAACTCAGATATCACATGATATTTAGATGGGTAACACAGTGTTTTTGTACCAACAGGGTGATACATTCTCAGACTTTGATACGATGACGGACAAGCTGGTGGCAGAGATCCTGTACCATGTGGAGGCCTGTGGACTCAACCCGTCCAAGATTAGTTTCATCGGTCACTCGCTGGGCAACATTATTATCCGTTCAGCCATCACGAGACCACAGATGAAACACCTGCTTCCACGCCTGCACACTTTCCTATCTCTGTCTGGACCGCATCTCGGCACACTTTACAACAACAGTGGCCTTGTGAACATGGGTATTGTCTTATGTTTAGTGCTTCATGAATGTTAGTAGTGTTAGTAGCAAAGTAGGATTTGTATATTATGCTTATACTGAATAGAGATTTACATTTGTGTTGTTGTAGCTGATTGTTCTGGAAGGCTTCATTGCATTTACTGTACTCACCTTGAGCAATACAATAAAAATGTGGGAACCCATTTACATGGACAGGTGAAAAGAGACCTTTAGCAAGTATATTTTTATCCTCATTATAAATTTTTCAACACTTTAATAAAATAGAGTCTTTCTTTTTGCTACAATTTATAATTTTGGCAAACCTTTATCTCTCTCTCTCTCTCTTTACATATATATATATATTATATTACATTTATTTTGGTATGTGTGTAAATATGTTTGTAAGATGTTCGGTGCAAACAAATTCTGAAGGCTACAATCTCCTAGGATGTGATGCCACAGTTTTTTTGGTATGTACTAGAAGTTGGGGGACTGCGGTAGCACAGTGGTTAAGGTGCTGTGCTACAAATCGGAAAGTCGCTGGTTCGATTCCAGATGGTGTCATTGGAATTTTTCATTGACATAATCCTTCTGATCGCACTGTGGCCCTGGGATCGACTCAGCCTCTAGCAGAAATGAGTACCAGGAGTATTTCCTGGAGGTAAAGGCGGCCGATGCGTAAGGCTGACAACCTTACCACCATCCTGGACCATTGTCACATAATCTGAGAACCTTAACTTTCTGGAACCCTCTGGGCACCTCGGTCCTGTAATGGGACTGATTTACCTTTACCAGAACTTGGGAGGAATCTACTGACTCGCTCTTCAGGGTGAAGATGGATCCAGCAACTTCCAGAAGACCATAAACTTTATAGCTACCTGCATGTAAAACTCAAATCACATAATTCAATTTTGTTGAAGCATCCCGGTAGATGTAAGTTGCATTTCTAGAGCCTTAGCAATATCAACCTAAGATTTTCATGTTACTCAGGGATGTGGTTCATGCAGAAATGGAAGAAGTCAGGGTCTCTTCTGCAGCTTGCATTGCGTGATGCCGCAGACGTGCGGCAGACATTCCTGTACCGTTTGAGCCAGCGTTCTAATCTTCATCACTTCCGAAATCTGTTGCTCTGTGGATCGTCACAGGATCGTTATGTTCCTCTTCACTCAGCCCGAATTGAGTTATGCAAAGCTGCGGTTAAGGACACTTCTGTACAAGGTATGATACAAGTAAAAAGGATGTGCAGGTTCCAGACACTCCGTAAGAACAGCATATATACGGTACATTAATTTCTATGCCATACTGGGTTTGAAAGTTGCAAGAATGTTGCTGTTATTTAAACTGCTAAACTATCAGCTGTTTAACCTTTTGGCACCGGAATTATTTTTTTAATTTTAGCACACCCTGTATATAAAATGTGAATAATACAGGAACCAAGTACATTAGAATTATGAAACAAACTGCATTTTGAAGGAAAAAACGGAGAGTATATACAATGTTTAAAATATTCAATACCTATATTTGTTGAATAAATATATAAAATGCAACTTTGGAGATTAGCAGTGCGGTACGTCAACTATAGTTGACGTTAGGCGTCTGAAGGTTAATCATGAAGTACCTTAAACTAATACATAATGGGGAAGTCGTTTTGTTTTCTTCTTTTAACTGTGAAAGTATTCCACAGATTTTTAATTAAATTTGGCGTTGGATGTTCACACTCAAGTTATCACGCAGGTTTAAATCAGATGTGTACAGTCTGCAGTCTGTATTTTAGAAACAATGTGAATTTTTTCAATGAAAATTACTTGAAAATTTTGGGTGAGCACAAATGGGATTTGCTTAAAAAATTACAGAAATGTCGAAACAGTATGACACCAGTGTAGTAAGGTGTGGACTTCTTGTATGCACTAAGAGAGGGTGAGAAGCTGTTGTTCGAAGGATATACGATAGGATGTGGGGTAAGACAATAATGCTGTGTTAGAACCAGTCATCGTCCAAGTGAAAGTTTTACCTTTCAATATGGTGAGATTTGATTACAACCCTTTTAGTTCAACATTCTCCCGAAGTTTCATGTGCTGACATTTCCCTTTAATATATACAGGGTGTCCCAGGAGGAATGTGCCAGACTTCGGGAGAGTGTTTCTTATGTTAAGGTATACCGATATAACCCAAAACACCTATATCCAAAGTTGAACGGTTACGGAGATAATGGCCTGAGAAAAGTTGGGGCTTCTTGCGGTCCCAAATACTGCAACCTGCACAGCTGATGCGTCGCGCAACAGCGTTGATGACCTTGAGAGTGGAATGCAGTGTTAATTGTGCCTGCGTGACTGTTAGTTGCTTGTACGGGAGTTGGAAGCGCCATGTAAAGTGCTTGGAGCCCTAAGAACGACCACAGCGTTAATGCGAGTGTTTATGTAGTTCAGTTTAATGGCTTTATGTCACTCATACGTTAATTACATGTTAAGTACAGATATTAACATTAGAGAAACCACATATTCCTGCCAGTTTTAATATGTATTTGGTAATCAATAAATGTGTAACAGCTGTCAAAGTTTCAAACTTCTCTGGCCATTATCTCCATAACTGTTCAACTTTGGATATAGGTGTTTTGGGTTATATCGGTATACTTTAACATAAGGAACACTCTCCCGAAGTTTGGCACATTCCTCCTGGGACACCCTGTATATATTTTATTACTCTGTGTAACCTTCATCTTAAAACACTTCATGATGAGAAATATATTTAATGTACTACATTCAAAATAATGTTCCTCTCTTCATAGTTAGCCATTTCAAAGACATGTTGCATGTTGGTCAATGCATGAAATTTTGGTGATAATTTCTGGCAAAGAAGTTTTTTAGGAGCTGGATAATAAAAAATTTTGAATTATTTGTGCAATGTATTGACATTAAAGTGCCAAGGAGTATGAATTTACGCCTGTGTTGTGTCTGTAGGTGCAGCATATCGTGAGATGGTTCACAACATCCTGTATCCTATCATCTGCAAGCCAGAAGTAACGTTTGTGCGTTATGATGTGCACCATGCCCTCCCCAACACAGCAAACTCCCTTATTGGGCGGGCTGCACACATTGCTGTTTTGGATTCTGAACTCTTCATTGAGAAGTTCCTTGTTGTCACTGGTCTTAAGTACTTCAGATGAGGTCACCACTCGATGCTTCGTGACCTCTGAGCAGCAATGGTCAGTAAAACTGCCTACCATTACAGTAAATGAGCAACTGTAGGCATATGATTTTATGGGAAATTTATTTTGTGGGACAGACAGTTGCACAACTTTGTTGAGTTTTTGTGTGGGAAAGATAACATTGCTACAAGACAACCAATACCTATTTTTGTTTGTCTCTTTTTTGTTTATTGAATGCAGTGGCAGACATGTTTTCATCTTGCATTGTTCAGTGATGTAAGTACCCAAGTTCCAATATGTTTAATGAAAACTTATAACACATAAGGTGCCTGCATAACGCTAAGCTTAGTCGTACCTCAAATTGATTAGGTAGTGCTCCAGGCTTGTGCCCAGGAACTACCAATCTTGATGTCAGACAGGTCTTTTGTGACTTTTCTTGCTGTCTTCAAGTGAAAACTATCAGAGAAAGCCAAACCTGTCCATGACTGCCTCCTTTCAAGTCCCTGACCATTTTCATGTATCATTTGACACTGTACCCATAACATGGTTTAAACAATGTCACAAACATCTAAGATTTGGAATTTTCCTTGTGGGGAAGGTCCTCTGTTTTATGACAACGGTGTAGTCTCCTGGGTTGGTGCCAAATTCCCAGTCCAGTATGTTCCTTTGAAATATTGGTAACTACCCACCAGAATACACTACACTGTCTTCTGTAACTTTCTTTACCATAATGTCTTTGTTATTCCTAAAGCTTATACAGAGTGGCTGTATTAGTGACTTTTGCACCATCCTGTATATGAACCATGTTCATTTTTTAAACTTCCAAAGGGATTCTGTCATCCGTTTTGTCTATGAATGCATTAAGAAAAGAACACAGACTGAAAGTTTGATCGGAGGCATCACGATGTGCTAGAAATGTAATATAACGCTAAATAGTGCACGTCAGCACAACTGTTTTATTACACAAAGTAATTACATAGGCTACGTGTTTCGACTATTAATCAGTCATCTTCAGGCCTATTTTAATCGGTTAGTCACAAGATGCTATGCACACATTGGGATCCCAGTGTGTTTACATCAATGGCATACATAAAATTAGATCATTTGCCTCAAAAGTTGTGATGTGCAAATTGTGTATTTAAATAGTTAAAATACATATAAAAACTCTTTAAAAAATGGTATTTTGGTGTCTACCAGTTAACAAACACAAGTCCCCTTATTATCAGATAATTACCAGATAATAACGGGACTTGTGTTTGTTAACTGGTAAACACCAAAATATCATTTTTTAAAAAGCTTTTGTATGTATTTTAACTAATTACACAATTTGCACATCACACCTTTCGAGGCAAATGATGTAATTTTATGTATACCATTGATATAAACACGCTGGGATCCCAATGTGTGCATAGCATCTTGTGACTAACCGATTAAAATAGGCCTGAAGATGACTGATTAATAGTCGAAACATGTAGCCCATGTAATTACTTTGTGTAATAAGACTTAAAGTGTATGAAAACAAGATGCTTAGGAGACTGTCTGGATGTAACAGGGAGGAAATGACAGTTGGCTAGAGAAAACTGCATTATGAGGAAATTCATTCATTCTTCTTCCCAGATGTCATTAGGATAATCATGAAGGTGAATGAGGTTTGCAAGGCATGCAACACATGTAGGAGAGAAATTAATGCATGTGGGTTTTTGATTAGAATACCTGAAGGAAAGAGACCACTTGGAAGACCTGTGCATATATGGGAGGATAATATTAAAATAGATCCTCAAAAAGTAGAATAGGAGGTCGTGAATTTTACTGATCTGGCTTAGACCAGTCAATGGCTCTTGTAAAAATGGTACTGAACTTAAGGTTTCCAAAAAATTACCGGGAATTTCTTGACTAGCTGAGAAAGCATTTTGTCTGCAGAGGGACTTTGCTTCGTGGAGTGCGTTAATGCACATTCATATCACTGTACCTTCAATTTTGTCAACTTATCTCATAATGATTTACAAGAAAATTGCATCCAAATTAACGTCAACAGAAATAATACATGAAACCTAAAGACACCTAAATGTGCAGATTTTCTCATGGTGTTTCTCTTTTCAGATCACTTTTAATGCCTTGTATTGGGTTTTGTTCTTTCTTATGAAGGTAATGGTAAAGTTTTATATTTTGTTGACCGTACATCCCTGTATAATCTTTTTCAAATGAAGCCAACTAGGTGCACACTACTTCTTAGCGTATTTATTTCAACTTCTCTACACGTTTCAGGCAACTATGTGCCCATCATCTGTATCTATGCGACACTGGTATTTTTCACTCTGTATGGGTGGCTGTCTGGTCTGCTGGTTGGGATGAGACTGCAGACTGCCACCCATACAGAGTGAAAAATACCAGTGTCACATAGATACAGTAAGTTCTCCTGATGATGGGCACATATTTGCCTGAAACATGTAGAGAAGTTGAGATAACTACACTAAGAAGTAGTGTGGACCGAATTGGCTTTGTTTGGGGGTGGAGGGGGGGAGGTAATGGTAAAGTCCTTGTGCTCACCTTGAAGGCATATGAGGGAGTACAGATGCAGCTGCACCCACTCTTAACCTCATTGTTAGGTAGATGTGGGTGGTCATCTTCAACTCCAGTCCTCCTTACACTCAAAGAAGTAGCCACCAAATACCCATTCAGTAGGTTGAGTGGAGCGCAGAACCAGTCTGGACACCTTGCATAAGAGAAAAGTCCCATACCTCTGCCAGGAACAGAACCATGATTCCTCAGCTTTCCAGCTACACTAGCCATTCTTGTTCATTACTTAATACCTGTCAGCTGTACGAAACTAAGATGCAGTGGTAACGCATTTCTTAATCAGATTAAAAATATTGTGACTATAGGTTTAAACAAAGATTTACTGTGTGTGCAGAAGACTTAAGTCACCACCAGTTGCATATTATTCCTAAATTCTGTGTTTGGTCTTCTTGTGTCATAGGCAGATACAGGCACTTAATGTGTTATGCACCATGGTTTTAGTTATCCATGTAATTGTTACCATTTTTTCTGGTGGTTTTAACTGAGAAAAGATAAAGACATTGTTTTGTTTGGTGTAATGGACCCTCCGGCATTGACTGGATTGCGTTATTATCGCTCCCATGTCAAGGCTCAAACACAACTACGCTTGAACCTTTGTTGTGCCATGCTGACATGAACACCATAGCGACATCATGCAAGGATGTCACCGTTTCACTTCACTTGACATCACAACGTATCATGTATAGAGCTAGATATCATTTTCCATGCCATTTTAGCATCTCTGTATGAAATTAATCTTCCTAAACCATCCCACAGTCGCGTCAATCCTTCGAGCAGATGTACAAAGTGTTTTAGTTACAATGACGCATCAGTTGGTCTGAAGGAATCTTGGGTTGTTTTGTTACACTGACCTTCTTGTTCGGTCTGGAATGACGTTGTGGATGTCGGATAATTAATTATTTTGTGGGTGACAACAAATGAGTGAACTACCAGTTATTATTTTTTTATTCTCCTGAAGGAGCTGAATGTAACCAAGAAACGATGTCAATTTCTTTGCTCACACATTTATTCCACAACAAAACAAAATGTAGGAAAGACATCGGCGATCCCTAATTTTCATTGCGATAGCACCAAAATATAAATTTGAATGTGAATGAAATTTCCTCTTGACTGTCGTATTTATCACATCAATGTAAATGTTGGTTCTGTCATTTGTAATTTACAAAACTTGTACTCAAAGACGTATTGATAGAAAGAAATTGCCGCAATTCAGGCATAGACTCCCTCCAGGCATTCTACATGTTATCTATTGCTCAGAACAATCTTGGACAGACACACAGGCAGATTTGGTGTCGGTTAGTCCAGGGTTATACTTTCTGTAAATGTAAGTTAGCAATCCATCCATGCCACTTAACCATGTATGTTTTCTTGGTGTGTGTTAATTACAAAATGAGTGGAGGCTTCCATGGTGGATGAGAGCATCTTTATGGTTTGTGTGACATTGTCACAAGATTGTGTGTCAATGAATGAGATGCCTGTGCAAGAATGTGAGTAGACACCTTGCAACTATTCTCTTCTCTGCAGCCATTTTGTACAATCATTTCTCCCTTTTTGATACATCCTTCAGACTTCAGTTATTGCATGTATTTTATATGCCCTGTACTTTTCTAATGTATCTATATGCAAGATTTTAGGTTTTCGCACTGGTGTTGCTGAAGATTCAAGTGCTTTGGGATGTTATGCTATGTTGACTGGTAACTTTTTATCTTGTGTGTCTTAGAGTGTTCAACCCAGAAGGTGAAGGTACTACAGTCCTTCAAATCATAGGTAATTGTTTACCAGTCAACACTACATATCCTAGAACGGTGTTTCTCCACCGCCGGGCGATGGCCCAGTACTGGGCCCTGGCATCAATTATACCGGGCCGCAAGAGGTTCTCCTGGAATTTGTCAATTTAGTTTTCTAAGCAGTTTTCATGTATAAATGTTTTATAGTGGAAATATTCTGAGGAGAAAAATATTCATGAATGTGTCAAAAAATTCAGACCCAGATGCTGGCCTGAGGAAACTACAATATGCTACAAGATTTCATTAGTCCAGTGATTGATAA
>Ga0131853_10007049_pt1 | contig 20307 bp, 11 predicted proteins | sample TergutLab28metaG_FD_92764 | JGI IMG/M metagenome (GOLD analysis project Ga0131853, IMG submission 92764) | Labiotermes labralis P1 segment gut microbial communities from Petit-Saut dam, French Guiana - Lab288 P1 (version 2) (version 2) | ecosystem: Host-associated > Arthropoda: Insects >...
ATCAATCCATTTACAAGGTTTAAACCATATGGATATAGAAATAGTCAAAAATACATCATTGACTGTAAAATACAGTAAGAGTCAATGTTAAATATTATACATAGAATTACATAATAATGACAAAAAACAAACATATTAGGTAAATAAGAATCGTAATAAGTAAAATTGATTGAAATACAAAATTGAAATCATTATACAGGAATATATCTAAAACACAATGTTAGAATTACACTTTGAAGTGATGAAAACTGATACACAATAAATTTCCAATCGTAATAAAATCGTAGTAAAATTAAGCCGAAAATTATAATGACGGAAGTACTTGTATATTTGCAATATTGATACACGAATAGTGCATAAAAATTCCTACAAGGTATCACGTAACAAACGTGAGGGTTGCAGTGTTTATTAGGAGACTGGCCTTGCAAGAGTTTCACCTGACGTCCCAGTCCATTCTGTGCTGCATTCGCTGATGGACGGTTGTGTGTGTGTGTGTGTGCTGCGGGCAAGTGGGGACAGTAAATAGTGCCAAGTTGTTTGGTGAAACGATTGCGTATGTACAGACTCTTCGAATGTTGTGAGTGAATGCGACATGTTGGTGTACTCATATGTTAGTATGCCAGGCTTAAAAAGACTCAGGATTAAATAAATTTCCGTTGAGTAATGCGCAAGGTAAATGGCGTTTCAGTATGAGATTATTAGTCATCATGGCGGTGGTTATGAAAAATGTTGGAACGAGGAAGCAAGGCTCCTTCAAAACATTGGTTACTTTCTGTCAATCTACGCAGCGTCACATCTCAGAAGACTGTGCTCTTAGTTCATTTACCATAGTCCAATTCCGAATTAATTCTCAGGTACGCAGTATTCTTCATGTCGGGCAAAATATTAAATGCAGAACCGTATTTCAAACAAATTAAATTGTAGCTTATACCGGTAAATATATACGTTATTTTCAAATCGTATCTTGTTTTCACGTGACAAATTTTATTCCGAAACTGTTGGAAGTCCAAATCTGTCTATAAAATGTCTGCAATCTTTAGACAGTAAAATAATCTGCCACTGGTATTGTGGAGTAGTTCAAAGGGACTGTGGCAGGGAGAAAGATGCTTTCTTCCATTCGTTTTTGGCGGGTACAGCTATGTGTCGCCGTAAAAAAAAAAGAGTGCCTTCTAATTAAGCATAAAAGTTGTATTAGTCTTATTTCACACGGGCCACTGTGTGGACGAGCATGTTATTGTCCCAACCACAGACATGCAAGTGGTTTGACAGGACACGCGCAACTGTGACATCCCAGACATTTCTCCTCATCCTGATCCTCTTCCTCGCTTGAACGTACATGTTTCTAAATTTCTAAATTTCTAAATTTTGTTTTGCTGACCGTGCATCCCGGTACGACTCTGGGTAAATGACCAACTTAATGCACAATTTCCTTATATAATACATTTATTATTATAATCCTCTGCATGTTTTGAGCAACTCTGTGCTCATCATCAGGAGGTCAAATTGTATTAATACAGTGTCTGGCATAGTATTCTGTGTAAGTGACCGTCCGGTGTGCACACTTACAGAGAATACTATACCAGATGCTGTATTAATACAATTTTACCTCCTGATGATAAGCACAGAGTTGCTCGAAACATGTAGAGGATTATAATAATAAACGTATTGAATAACGAAATTGTGCATCAATTTGATCACTTACCCGGAGTACATGTTTCTACTATGGCTCAGCCACAAGAAAGTGTCTCGGCCCCTGTCTGTGAGTGCAACTGCTTAACCCCAGTCACTCGCTTTGGCTTGAACACTAGCACAGACACTAGTAGGCTCGCCCACACAGTTGTCCGTATGAAAGGAGCTTCAGTAAAGCGTAATCACACACTTCGTAATGCATGTGTTTTAAGACACCTACAAAATTTGCACATTCAGCACAAATTGAAAAATCCCAATGTTTTATGATCAGATGTGAGCGTCAGGGTCGGGGCACGACTAATGGTGAACGAGCGATTTGCCTTCTAAGAACTAGAAAACGATTTCCTGATTTTGAAATGAATGTATCATGTACATATTTATAAATGACATCTCATTGTGATATAAACAGCGAAAAGGAATTACATGTGTGTTTATATAACTTTATATATTTTTTTCTCTATGTATTTCTTAATTGCCTGTTGATTTTTCACCAAACCCAAAACATTAGACTGGTATAATTTATTTGTGATTGACAGTCTGTACTTCCTTTTTGCTCATCATATACAACCAAAAATGTTAAATTGTTAGGGCGAGAGAAACCTTTGCTTGCTTGGCAAATCACAAATCAATATCAGCCTTATTTACAATTTCTGAAAACACTTGCCAGATTACATTCTGTTTAGTGAGATTAGAGGATCTCCAAGCAGTGCTGATGAAGATTCCAGTCTTCTAGTACACAATGTCATGTAGGTTAGTTTATTGGCGTCAGTGTTGTGGAGAAGCTTGCTGCCTCCTCCTTCAGGATAGCCCAAGTACAGTGCTTTTCAGGTATATTTTCATTTCATGGAATATTCTTTTCTCCAGTAAGTTTTAATAATTCGTGTGCAGTTAAGTTCTTCTGGAACTCATAGGTAATTTTAAAGTTCCAAGTCTATTGCAGTGCATTTAAAACAAAAGACAAACCAATTGTAAATATCTTGAACAGTAAGTGGAGTCATGTAACAGTGTACTTGTGAAATGATGGCAAGGAAGTGCGTTGAGGTTAAAGCAGAGAGTGGTGGAAATCAATGTATGTGATGAGTTCTTAGGAATTAATTTATTCGTGTTTTCAAATGTCGATCCAAGTTTAGAGGGAAAATTATTTTAGTCTGAGTGTGAAATATATTGAGCATTATAGTTGTGTAAATTGCTTATTCAGTGCACAGAGGTGAGTGAAAGCAGAGAAGTGCAGTGAAGTGTAGTTCATAGATCTATTAATAATGCAATAATTATTCCTGCTTGTGGACATAACCAGAACTAGGAGCTTAAACATCAGCATGAATATCTGCACCATCATTGTCTTCCTGTCAACAGCATCTGCAAGGAGTCAGCTACAAAGTAGGTGGCAATTTTTTTCCTCCTGCTGCTTTCTGATCAGTAAGAGTCACTGGCTGAATCATTTATAACTGCATGAACTACACTGCATCAGGTGGTGTTTGGAGTGTTGTAGAGCCATAGGGTTTTGTAGTGTGTGTGCATCAAGTTGGCAGCCTGTATTTCTGAGGAGTCATTATATATTTAAGGAAGTATTTATCATTCAGTATTGGGTTTTTGTGAGGTTAGACAGGGAATTGTTGTAGATATAGTACAGTGCCAGTGTGCAGGATTGTACTGGTAGTGTATTGTTCTGGCAGACTGCAGGAAACTTGACACCTCTGGTTCAGCCAGTGATGGACGGAAGCAGCACTTGAAGGATCAATGCATTGTTGTTGTTTGACTGATAATAAGTAAACTAAACAGCATGCTTCGCTATTAAAACTGTTACATCTCTATTGTCATGAGAAGATTTAAGGATATTATATTTCTCTTGTGTGCATTCTGTTATGACTTAATGGCGTAATATACTACGTACTTATGAGGGAACTGGGATTTTGTTTTTACTTCTTGTGTTTTGTGAGATTTATTGTAAGATGTATTTTATGATATAATTATTTTATGTCTATATTATATTAGTGTCAAGACATGCTCTATATCCTATAGGTTGTTTGACCTTGTATGGATTGACAGAATGCATAATGAATGAATGAATGAATGAATGAAAAGGTCACAAAGAGGTGCATCAGATTTGTCATTAAACAGAACACAGTAAAGCCTAGAAAAACTGCTGTTCAGCAGGCACTTTTCATACAGTTGGCTGCAATTTGAATATGTTTATAAATTCGTTAGTAATGATGACAATTCTCCAAAATATGTCTACTGTATAAATCTGCTTCACATTACATGCAAAAATAAGTTCCCATATAAGTTAATTACTGAAGACTGCTAACATCATAAATTTCACTTCTCTCATTTTTTATCATGAAAAGCCTCAACAATTTCCAGACTAATGTGATGTGTAAATAGTGGCTTCTTCCTCACAGAATTGATCTGCATACAGCAGGGGTCAGAGTTCACATGCTGAAATTTGTCACTTGCACTTCAAGTGCTATAGTAATGAACCATTCTGAACCTATCTACTTCATTTAGCTTCAGGTAGATGCCCTTTTATGATAAAATTCAGTAAACTGAAATAAACAGACAAAATTAATTTATTATGTGATGGATTTTTAATATACAGTTATAAATTTGTCATTTTATTAGAATGATCTTACATCCAATGAAACTGTCTGTACGCCAGATGGAGATGCGTCTACAACCGTAAATGGTGTGTGCACACCATTCTTCCTTTAGACTCTAGAGTGAAGCGGCCTGCTTTCCATATTCACATGTGAAGTACATCATAGATGGAAGAAAGTGTCTGATGAAGTTATCATACAGACACCAAGACACTGACCATATTGGGCTGTGGAACTTGCTTGATTTCTATTGGTAGCCAGAAGTGATGAGCAGAGTGCACCAAACATCATGGAGTTGTCTCTGCTGCCATTCATGTTAGGTTTACATTTGGGGTGGGGAACATTGGGCTGCCTGAATGTGATTGGAAACTGCTGCAAATGGTACAGGACCCTGTGAGCAAACATGGCCAATATACAGCGGTTTCTTGTATAGCCATGCATCCAAAATCAGAAAGAAATTAGCTGTGAAAGAAATAAATATATTTTTATCGTTTAGAGATGAACTCATGTGGAAAATCTTAATGAAAATAATTTTTTGTGACATGTTTTTCTATAACATTCTTTTGGAGTAACATTCTGCAGCTTTTACTGTATATTTGCAGCTGAATTCATGGTTTACTTTGAATTCATTTTTCAGGAATGTTTGGAAATTACATTATATGTTAGGGTGTTTTAAGTAGCTGCAGTCTGAATTAGAGTATGAGGACTTAGAGAGTAACCAGAAGGAATGATTTTCAAAAATCCGTGTGTTTTATTAAGTACATTTTTCTTTTTTATGTATTCTAATAGGATTTGATTGAAATGTTTTAGATTTTGTTCGTGTATTCATAGAAACAGAGAATAACAAAGATGGAATAGGCACAAATTTCAAACCTACTCTTTTATTAATGCTGAATATCTATTGATGTTTGTTTGCCCTGTCATGAACCATGCCCGTTACTGTCAACCATGAAATGTGAGACTACCCTCTTTTTCTAATTTGTGGGACTGTGCTTCCATTTAAGAGTATTTAGTTTTTATGCAGTTGGGTTACTGGCCACATCATGCAACTCCTACCCTGGGAGTTATTCATTTCTTTCAGATTGTATCTTCCTTTAGACAGATCATCTTACTGTGATTAAAGTATCCAGTGTACCCCATGTGTAAGGGTTGGTAGGAGCTGACCACAGGCACTGCATATCATGCCAGGGTATGAACATAGCTAAAACTAATTATAAGATCTGTTAGGGTTCAGATAACTGAGAATGACAGCAGCAAATGAAAACATTCATTCCCTACATGAAGCATCAAATGTGCCAGGGCATGCTTTTCTATAAACTTGCAGGGACCATTGTGAAATGCACACTAACTTCATACAATTTAAGCATAGATTGTCTACTGATATTCTCTATTTTACAGTTCTGTGATACTGCACATGGATTTTTAAATTCGTGTTACAATTTTATGCTTATATTTTGAAATTGTGGTCATATTCTACAAATTCAGACAGTTTATGTGAATGCTTTGTGATTCGGTTGATAGAATAATTGAAGTACAGAGCTTGGGGTATATATACAGCTGCAACATTCTAGTAATATGTGGACAAGACAATAATCTTGTTTGGAAATCATTACAAAAAAAAAGTATGTTTTTCAGCAGGTTACACTTGAATGGCAACATTCATCTTAAGCCAACAGGTCTGATGTCCACCGCATCATTTGGTGTTGGGAATACAATAACAAGGTTCATTACTTGGCAGCCATTTTTATTCAACATCAAAATAGCTTACAAGGAGAAGTGAAATCAGAAGTGAGTGGAGTCAGGGTTGCTTCCATAGGGGAATCATTCCTTCACATTTGGTTATGTCAGAACACGCAATGTGAATATGGAACTGTACGACCAACATTATATCACAAAGTGTTTCTTAGGTGTAAAAGTATCAAACATTGAAAGTGAAGCCCCCCCCCCTCACCTCCACCTCCAAAAACAGCTAATTCATTGTGTGGTTGTATGCAACAAAGGCATTTCTTATAGTACTCCTTTCCAAACACTTTGTGTATGTCCTACTGTCAATATTCAGTCTTGAGATGACTTGGTATTTGAATTTTTTCAACTCCCTAGTGTTGCAAAGAGAATACAGTGAGAAGTTGTGTATGTTTCTGTCCTCAGATGAAAGCCTGGGAAAATGTCTGCCCAGGTGGATGGGTCAAGTTCATGTCTCACTTCTTCACCTGATAATGGAAACATATGTTTTTTCAAACACTGCATTCTGTTTGCAACAGTAGATTCTGGTCAAAGCCCCAAAACCAAACAGTCCTGCACTGTCATCAGAACCCTCTAAAACTGACTTCGTATTGATTACCTGCTATCTAGTTATCTTTTATTTTCATCATCATCATCGCCTCTACAGCCCTGGGTGGACCTTGACCTCCTCAAGCAAATGTCGCCAGCGACCTCTATCCTGGGCTTCCGCCCACCTATTTCTACAAACAAGTTTCCTTGCATCTTCCTCTACCTCGTCAATCCATCTTGATTTTGGTTGGCCACATCTTTATTGACGCCCAGGGTTTGTCCACAGTACCTTTTTAGGTAATTCTTTGTCATCCATTCGCACTACATGGCCTACCCACCTAAGTCTACTAGATTTTATTACATTAACTATATTTGGTTCATTGTAGAGCTCACCAAATTCTCTGTTGTATCTCGTCCGGCACTGCCCTCCTTTGCGTATTGGATCATATATTCTGTGAAGGATTTTCTTTTCGAAGATACTCAGTCTTCTTTCATTATTTTTTGTTGTGGTCCAGGTTTCTGTGGCGTATGTAAATAATGGCCTCACAAGTGTTTTATATATAAGAATTTTTGTCTTCCTGCAACTTAAACTGACTTTTTAGTCCAAAATGTGATCTATTAGCGGCTATATGGTGGTTTGTAATTTCTCGTGAGACATTATTGTCACCAGTCACCAATGAACTAACATACGTAAAGCTATAAACTTGTTGAAAGTTGTATCTTCCTATGTCAATGGCACGGGGTTTGCTGCAAATTTGGGTGTTAGTCTTTGTTGATGACTAATCCTGCTTCCTTACTTGCCTCTTCAAATAAGTGAAAAACCTTCTTTCATTGATGCTAAAGACCTGCCAATGATAACTATGTCATCAGCATAGGCCATAAGATGGACCAATTTGTAGAATATGGTGCCTTTCTCTGTATACCTGATTTTCTAATTGCGTATTCCAAAGTTATATTAAAAAGAGAACATGCCATTTCATCTCCTTGTTGAACACCCTTGTGTATTATAAAAGTCAGTAATATTTTAGAATAAGATTTTTCTTTCACTATTGTTACTTGCATATTCATCAATCAGAAATTTTGGATCAAGAGTGTGCTGCAGAGTCTGAACAGATAGACAATAGGTGCAGGTATTAGTCAATAACACAACAATTTATATTCTAAAGATGTTTAATAAAGGATGATAGCTACTACATGTTTTGGCCTACTCCGGCCGTCATCAGGTTTTCATCCGAAAGTATGGTGGTAGTGCTTTATTGCTATAAAGCACTACCACCATACTTTCGGATGAATACCTGATGTTGGCTGGAATAGACCAAAACATGTAGTAGCTATCATCCTTTATTAAACATCTTTAGAATATAAATTGTTGTGTTATTGACTAATACCTGCACCTATTGTGCATATACACACAACAGGGATGGCTCATTTTAGAATTCTGAACAGATAGTTTGTTTCGTAGTATCAAGAAGTATATTGGATGTCTGTACTTGCAGTAATGTGCTTCATACAATTTTATTTATACAAATTGGCAACCTGTAAAATCTCTAAGAATTCTGTCAGATTACAAATCAACATTTGCATCTTTATGTGTTAAAGAGGCTGTAATATAAGGGATGTTTATATCTTACCAATTATGTCCATTTTTAGTGTTGTAACCTTGTATTTAGTATGTACATGTTTCTAAAGTACATAATATAACTTTTTCTACTTTAGATCTGAGGCCATTTGACATTGTGGGTCCTTCAGCCACAGCAGTTGGCTATGTGTTACTTAGAAAACAGAATTTTGGTTTATATATGTTGATGTTTATGAAAGCGTGAAATATCCAGAAAAATTGTTTTATTTTTCATTTCTAAGCATAGAATAAATTAAACATTTTAGATATAATCTGGTTGTGCTCTTCTCCCTTTAAGGAGATTTTGAACACTTAAGTTGTTTTAATTAAAATATCCTCAGGGTATAACCATCATTTCATTAAAGAGGACTAAAGAAAGACAGTTTTAGACATGTCAGTTTTATTGCTATAAAAATAGTAAGTCCACTATACCTCAGTCTTGTTACATGCACTCTCATGGAACAGAATCTTAGAGGCAGTAACTTAAAACTGCTGTTCTTTTGGTTTTTATATAAATTCATAAAATCTTGCAAAGTTAAAGGCACTCATACAGGATGACTGGAGATTTATGAAATTGTCAAAACTAATTAAACCTTAATATTAAACATCATACATGAATTCAAAAGCAGTTTAGTCTACATAAGACTTAAGCTGCTGTCACGTGATGAAAGGTTCCTACAGATGCAGAAGAAATCTACTTCAGCTTAGAAGGTGTAACCTGTCTTTTACATACCTACATACATACATAGATACATACATACATACATACATGCATCGATACATACATACATATGATTTATAAAAATGGTAACTGCTTTGTTAACAACTACTGCATAAAATTGTGGTGACATGTCAGCATGTGTATGCACAATGGAACACCATGTTCTCCAACTTACAAACGTTTCCCCACTTAATGTTCAATTTCAATTATCCCAAGTCAGTAATTTTAGTTTAAAATTTCCCCCCAACTTGAAGATTTCCCTCAATTCAGTGTTCAAAAACCAGTTTCTTCTAAGAGAAATAATAATGGGGGGGGGGTTCACTGAGTATGAATCATGAGCATTATTTGTCATGTGACTCTCTTTGAAAACGAGAGCCGTTCTATTTCAGAAGAGTCACTAAAGTGTGTATGTCTCACTTGTATTGACATGGACAGTCATTTATAAGCATTTACCCCACCTTTGGTTGGACACTTCAATTAATTGCATTTTAACTGCAGCTGTCCTGTTAGTGTAAAGGTGGTGTATTCACATACCAAAGATTAACACTGTGACGTTACGAGTTGCAGTTATCTCTTCACTATTTTTCTACCTTTTTGAGGTTACATTATATAAGCCCACCCACCTTTGAGAGATAAAGATTACATATGAATTGTCATTTATATCAGAATGTAAAGTCATCTTTCACTAGTTGATTCTATATTCCTGTTACAATGCACCAAAGAAAAGGAGCCTTAAGGCTTGCAGCACAACTTTGATATTTTGTTCCACATTCTGAAATTTCGTATGAATATTTAAGATTTGAAGATTTCATGGTGACTGAAACTAACAAAATCCTCTTGGGTGAAAAATCACCTCAACTTCCAGTAGAAGTCCATTGTTGCAAAGAACCTCTTGTTCTGCATCATCAACAAAATGACAGTATCGTGTGACATTCAGAGGACTGTGCATCATGATATATTCTTATAATGGAAGCCAATGAGATGCACTATTTCTCAGATTTATTTGATTATTTTTTCTAGTTCTGTTGGCATCTGCTAGAGTGACCTCGCTAGCAGACAGTCAGCAGAACTAGAATGACAAAATACCTATTGCGTGTATACAGTGTTGATGCACTCCTGATGTTGGACAGTGGACATGTCTGAAACATGTAGAGTACTTTATCAAATAAATCTGAGAAATAGTGCATCTCATTGGCTTTCATTATAAGAAGGACAGTATCTTCATCATCAAGGTGGCCTTCATCCATAGTTAGGTTATGTAACCAATTTGTAAACCCATCCAGCCTGGTCTTATCAAAATACCATTTTTCTGAAATTTGCATTGTCTTCCAAAAGAATTTGTTACGACAGTGCCTGGTCAAACTTGGTAAGAAGCCCTCATGTTTGTTGAAAATTTTGGGGGTATAACTGGGTCCCAATAGCTCCCTTCACCAGATGGTTTGTATATTCTGAAGTCCTGGCTAATGCAGCAGATTCATCAACATGTATTTTATGATCAGTCTCTAAAACTTTGCTTTTCCACCATGGATTTGTCTGATTGCCAGCCATGTATGTGGCATTCATGCTGTTTGCTTGTAGTCTACATGGTGCTTCTCATTGGCCCCATACAGCCCTTACCACGTTTAGGGTGGAAGGCTAATGCAGGCATTTATGGCACATTGTATTCCAAATAATTTTTCAGCCTGATAGCACCATATTAATATTCTGCTTGGCTGGCTGTTATATGGTTATAAATTGCTTTTCCAACCATCTACTGATTTCCCAGATGAAAACTGTATGTATGGTATAACAGCCAATCCATTTAGTTTGTTTGTGTCATTTAGTTTTCTGTTTCTGTCATAGGACAGTTGGGTCTCCTTGTGACCACATCCTCCGCCTCTTACTGGCTAGTGATAGTGCTAAATGGACTTCAGGCATGTACATAATGACCTATGATAGTTGGTCATCATTTCACCACACCATTATCTAATGATGAAGAATGACAGGCTGTCTGAAACATAGGGCTTCTGCTGCAGGTTGAAAGAGCAGGGCACCCAAGAGGATTGGATTAATCCTATGCATATGTCACGCAGTGTTTTTGTTGAACTGAAACAGTGCCGGATGAACTTAACCATAAGTATGATAATGGTATATTTTAACAAGTGAATAAAATAATGAGAATACAAGCTGAAGCAGACCACAGTTACAAAATATGAGTTTAGCTGCTTAGACAAATCTCAGTGTCGCAATCGCACATTCCATGAGTGATCACATTCAAAATCACAGAACAGTTTGAAACTGTCACTCTGGCACAGTAGAACCAAGCGTTTAACTTTGTTGTGTTTATAAAATATGGTGTATTGTTGACCAAAATTTCTCCCATCTTGTCCACATATAAAAACTCTCTGATATTTCATCTTCTACTCTCCGTTAAGGATTTACTGACACCATAATATAATGACAAACTTTAGGCATTTTGTTGCTTATGTAAATAACGTTGCAGTTTTCTTAATCACTGTGAAGGTTCCAGGTGCCGCAAACACCAGTTACATTATACACAACAGTTCACACTCATTCTAATGTGATAAACTGCTGAATATCCCTTTCTTCCACAATTCATAATATTCAGGGGGTTTTGTATGTCTCAGTTGAAGAAAATACACCTTAACATTATCACTCAGTATATGTATAATATCTCACAGCTCATCAACATGTCACTTAATAATCCTTCATATAATCATCACAGATATTTATATTTCAGTATGCATTAAAACCTTGACCTTCAGTTGTACCTGAATTATGTAATAAAAAATGTCGAACATTTTTTGTTATGCAAGTAATGTATTCTCAAGAATGGCAAATGGGGATTTTTCTGGGAAAAGTGAATAACAAATTAGAATAATCTCATATGGTATCAAGCATTGTTGAATGTAGATAAAGCTGACCTCTCAGTTGTGTTTAAATTGTGATATTTCGCAGTGAAGAGAGCGTATGGGACACAAATTGACTGTTTGTGTGAAGTAGGTAACACCACTGTGATATTGTTGTGCTATGGTCTGGCCCCATGTCTTTGTTCAGGAAAGATACATATCTGTTGTCACACTTGCTGCAGTATTGAGCGACAGAATAATAGATGAGACGTGCGTCAGTGTATGACTAATCGTGTTATCTGTGTTAGTGAGCAGTTCAATATTCCTGCGTGTTTGTGTTATGTGGGTAGGTGATCATCTTTCAACATATAGCACATATTAGCAAGTCTTATCTGTCACAATTAGAGACAAAAATGTACTCTGCTTGTTAGTGATGGCTAACAATATAATGTATGTGTAAAGTGAGCTACAGACAGCATCGAAGTTTCATAGCTATGACTGTGACATAGATGGGACTTCACCCCAGAGGCAATGCTGCATCGCAAGGAACCACCACATGTGTTGCTCTCTTGACTGTCACAGGGGCTTCATTCAGAAGGGATTACATGAACTATTTTTGTTGAACCATAACTAATTAGCTTAAATGCCCTGTGAGTATTATTCACAAAGAAATATGAGTACTGCTTAGATGTACATTGCGTATTGTCCTGGCAACAAATCCCTTGTGAGATGCACTGTGCACATTCAGTGAATTGCAGAAGGCAGAATAAATTCCTGTGATAAAGGCGATCCCTTATCCCAGTAGTGGCAGTCCATGTGAACATTCTAGAGATGTGTACTTAGTTGTGGACTGTTTTCGGGACTTGGCTCCAGTGAGTCATCTGTTGCTGCAATGGAAGACCATCTGCCAGGAGATGAATGTGTACTGCATGAGCTGTAACTGCACTGGAAGTGAGCTGTACAGAAAATAAAATATTGAGGTCATACGTATAGAAGAGAAATGTTGTATTAAAACTGTAATTAGTAGAGGTTTTAAGTAAATGAAAGCAACAATTACAATAATGAAGGTTTACACACACACGGAAAGAAAAGAGATTCTTATAAAAAAAGTCTGTTAAATTTTCGAGCATAACAGGAAGGATTAGGCCAGTTCTGAGATTAAGTGGCTTTAACATTTTGTTAGGATTCTGCAGTTTTTTGCCATGTTGTTGCGAGGATTTTAGTATTAACATAACTGGTATTTATGGGTTTGTGATTTCTCTTGCTAGCTTGGATTTGAAGGCATGTGGCACGTAACGTATCATGTCCACAATTAAAATTATTTTATTACAAAAAATTTTGAAAATGAAATTAAGAAAAATGCCCTGAAGCATACAAACGATATTTCAGCCTATCGTGTTCCTTACCAACAGTCCTGATGCTGAAGCTGTAACAGAACCTGTACCAACCTCACAACCAACTAGTTGACAAAGAGTGTTTGATGAAAGTATAGCTATGACCACACAGTGTAAAAGATACTTTCTATAGAGAAAGTGTTTCTTTTGATCTTGTATTGCTTTATGTTTTAAAGCAGTATTTCTGAAATGTGCACTAATTCCGGTAAAGTGTTGGAAGAAATGATAAGTTGTATTCATTACATTATAACTGTTATAGCTAGTTTAATTTTTATGAGATGTTACAGTCATACATTTGACAGATTGGATGGATTTGTTTTAATTAGTAATTAAGTTTGGATGGAATGGCGAGTGTAACGGATTTGTATAGCAGCTTACAGGGATAGAGGGTTAGAGAGAGTGAGAAGGTGACAGAGAGAGGGAGAGAGAGAGAGAGAGAGAGAGAAAAGACCAGTAAGACACGGGGAGATTATGCTAGTGTGATACAGGAACAGTGTTACGTAAGTGAGCCAATAGAAACAAAGTATTCAAATTTTGACTGTTGATTCTATTAAGGAGTAGTGGGATTTAAACAGTTAACCAATTGGGGAGATTAAGAATATTTAAGGGGGAATGGATTTGAACTGTGCGAGTTTGAAATCTTAACGTAAGCTAGTAGTTTGTTTCCTACCCAAGATGTAATAAGCTGTTTACGTGATACCGAGGCTAATAGTGCATAGATTTTCAATGGCGCCTCCATACACTCAGACATCTGTAAACTGTAATAATCTGGTGAAATAATACGAAGAATACTTTATGGTGTAGAGTTATTTATTCTCAATTTGCTACTTAGAAAACTTAGATTCCCTGAGATTAAGACATGTGAAATGGCTGATGAGCTGGGTTAGGTTATAACATCCTAAAATTGAAATATATTTTAAATCAGAATTTTTGTTACTTTACAACTATTTTGTTTCAACATATGCTGTATATGGAATAATGTAAAATTCTATTTATCAAAAAGCAGGCCTGCTGGATACTGGTCTTTAGCAATGTTTAAACATTCATACATACCTGTCTACATTATCAAAACTGCAAAAACTGTTTTAGAGGACCGTTGAATTAAATTTGTCATGTCATCTCTTAACATACAAACATATGTATTTACACACACTCTATGAATCTATATGTTAGTCGGAATACTACACAGTGTAGAGTAATTGAACAGTTAGAGCAAAATTATTTTTCCACAGTAGGAAGCACACATTACCAGACAAAATCTGAGTTAGGTTCTTGTAATGTTGCATACACCATGACTTTGTTAACTCCCTGAAGATGGTTTGTTAAGAACCAAATCATGACAAGTATGTGTAATATAGACTAATAAGCATATTTTGCCTGGTATGATGCATTTTGCTTGTTGTTAATAAACAGAAGAATATCCTTAAATAAATATTGGCATGGAAAGGTTAATATACAAAAGCAAGCACATTTAAGACACATGGTATACAACAGTGTGGGACAAGACACTTATACATTACTTACACTGGACAGGATTGGACTGACATCTACATGGACATGAGATTGGGACTGACAGAAGTAACCATGTTTTTCATGGTATTTGGCTCGCTGGTGACTCGTCGTAAACCCTTCCTATGCTCACCGTCGGATGACTCTGTTACAGCACATAACACATTACATACACATCGAAACAGCACACACCAAACACAGGGCACAACACAGAGTGGGATTTGCTAGGACATTTTACATCTTTGTAATAACCAATTTGCATGTATCACTGGACAAGACGATGAATTACCTAATATGAAAAGTCAGGGAAAAAGTAACGCTTAATGGCTTATCGCCCACAAATACAGACATTGAAAGTAAATTCTTTTCCATGCTGAAGAATTTGAATATTAAACTAATAAAACTGTTTTTATAAGATGTACTGCTTTTGTATTTTTTTTTTCTGATGAATGTGAATGTTATAAAGATATCTGGTTACTGGCGTTTCTCCTTATTATCTCATTATGGCATGAATGAACCATCCATCATCTTACAAATTTAATCGTTTCACAAGATCCAAACACACAGATACAGTACATTAATGGTTACTATCAAATATGACCTTTATATACATATGACATTGAAATGACCAGGAAAGTATTTATCGGGATTCATATTTGAGTTGAAGTAGTAGATACAAGCCAGGGGATGTTTAAGAGGAGAGGAAAAATAAATTGAATTTGATGTGTGGACAGTTACAACATGAAAGTAGCTTTATCAAGGTGGTGTGCAAGAAAAGTTCTCTTTGGTTAAACAGACTCTAAGAATCATAACAAAATTAAAAACTATAGGACTCTGACAACGATGTATGACTCACTGACACCACAATCTACTTTTTTTTTTACTTCGTCCATTGTCTAAATTGTTTACAGAAACACATCTTTGCCTGAACACAAAAGCAGAGCCGACTTCCAAAATATTGCTAAATTTTCAAAAAACTTAAATGCTGGACAAAGTGGGGGGGGGGGGGGAAAAAGGAGATTGTCAGTGATAACAGAAATTGTTTGCACACATGGAATGTGTTAGTTACCTCGATCAGGTGGATTTGACTGTCGCAAATCCTGCCGCAGTTGATAAAGTTGTTCCAGTTGCCTTGCACTGCACAGTGGTGTATCCACGCAGTCAACGTTGTTGAAGCGACTGTAATCAACCTCGTATCCTTGTCGTTCTTTATTGTACATAACCATAGGTTTAAATCGATGGCCCCAGAGCACTTCACTTGGCAGGTATGATGATCTTGCTTGTGTGGTCTGTCCAGTTGACTCTATAGTTCCTGCATAATGCAAAGCAGCATGTTACAACATTACTGCCAACAGCACAATCTTCTTTGCATTTTATTTCAATTTTATGTGTGCCTCCTGAAAACAGAATGGAAGGTTTTCGCTTATTTTTGTGTATGGCCCATCCATACAAGGTACTATACCAACATTTTTCTGGGTAGTCCTAGTAAAATAAAGAAAGTTCTCTATTAATTTAGCTAATCGTGGGACTTAATTTAGAAACCTCTGTTAAATTTGGCCTCCTGAAATACCATACAAAAACAAAGACTTTATATAAGATAAAAACAATTACATTTTGTGTAGTGTCTGCAGGGGTTGAGGAACTGCTGCTGCCACTCTATTTGTAGTGTCTCTGGCGACATCCGCTGTCAAGCCACTTATTGTGCAGTGGCGTAGCGTTGTTTCCTTGCTATTACCACATAACACTTTAGCACAGCAAACAAGAAAGTGTGCAATCACACACAATACCCAAAAGTCTTACTGGTAGCAACATGAGCACTTAGCGGTTAGGTAGACGTGCGATTGTCTTCTGCAGGATAGATTTTCTAAGGAAACTTTGTACATGGTACAAAATACTTCTCTTCTTTGTTGTGAAAAAACAAGAACTTAGGCTTTTCACTGCAGCCATCTCTGGTAATGTTAAATCATCTAAAACCTTTGCATTTCCATCTTTAAGTATCACAATGAGAAGTTTACCTGCCTCACAGCTTTGCTAGGTTCATGCACACAACATTACAGTAGATTCCCACACACCTACTACAATTGCTGTCACAATTACACAAACATTAAGAAATTGTAAATATTAAAGTTCCCACACTATTGTAAAACCACAACCTATTCAAGGAGGTGCATGGGTTAGGATTATGTATGAATCTTTACCACAGCTTACATCCCAGTGGAACGCAGACAGAAAACTGGTTACATCATTCTTACAAAAATGTGTTTCCATATGCACTACTTTCCCACACATACAAAAATAAATTTGATTCTATGTAATTACCACAAGGTTTTCTCAACAACAGGGGGCCTAACAACTCCAAGGTTGGATCATCGGGCAATTTCAAATCATCCTGTTTTCCAATACTGACATAAATTCCAGAAAATAAAACTAGCTAAATTATTTTCTTCACAATTAAAGTGATGGCTGCACCACACACCGTTTAGCTGATATGGACAGGAAGATCTGAGCTATTAAGCTCATGTCAAGGTTTGCTGAGAGCACTAAAGATTTGCAACTGCTGATGTTGAGAGATGGATCACCAACACACTACATGTTGGTCCTGCAGGCTGGTAAATGCGTGCGCTAAAACTACTAGCTTAGCGCTGTTTAGCCCACTTAGCAACAGCGTGTGCATATGTAAATGGAAATGGAAATGTACTTGTTAGTATGGAGGTGCAATGTGATACAGCCTTCCTGTTGTTTACATGTGGAGCTTGCTCAACCTAACTTACATCTTTACTACAATTTTTTTACATTTCCACTAATAAACCAATAAACATTTTTAAAGTAATTTTTTGTAGCTACGTCAGTTCACTACAGTTCACTACATTTTGTATCTAGATCTATCTAGTATGTGCAAGTATAAAATTATTGTCAGTAATAACAGTCATCCTGTTATACTGAAAGTGATATTTGTCCCAACTGGTACAGGGGACATAGTGACTGGGCTGTGGGTTGGATGAGAGGAACTGTGACTTGATTCCCTGAAGGTGCAAGTCACTTATCTCTAAAACAACAAGACATGCTCTGGGGCCTAACCAGCCTCTTATTCAGTGGCTACCAGGTGCTCATTCCACTGGGGTGAAATGAGTGTAGTGTGAAATTAAACACTGTCCTCCATTTCCTGGGAAGGTTGGAAATGAACGGAGGTAGATATCCACTCCCCATATCCCTTCTTAATGTGAAGAGGGACAAGTTATCTCAACTTTTATTTGTCCTAGCAGGCCTTAACATGTGGGTTGCCATGATGCACTTACCTTCCAGGAAAATAATGATTTCGAATCGGGATTCACGGTCAATTATGTCATCAGCTGAGATGTTATACAGTGGACTTTCACTGTTGATTCTGTGAATGAGAGTCAGTGGCCAGATGAAGAAGAGATTGCTGTTACTACTGTCGGTGCCTATCTGCATTTCTGTTTGTTGTTGATGCAGAACCTCCCCCTCCTTTGTTATACGAGTGTGGATCAGCTGTGCCCTCACTTTTGCGCTAATGATGTGAGACTTGCGCATGTCCCCTACCCGAAACATGAGACAGAGCTCTCCATCACGTAGACACACAACAGCATTGCGGCTAAACAGAAGTGTCTGAGCACGCTGTTTTGGACGTGCAAGTTTAGCAAACACAATGCCCACCATGAAGGCTGAAACCATAACTCCCGTAACACTTTGCATACACATGACGAAGATAGCTTCAGGGCACTCCTCGGTGGTTGAACGGGAACCGTACCTGGGGAAATTAAAATTATGTATCTTCATGGGTCATGGACAAAAGAAATATAGGCCCTATACAGACTTTTTCTGTAGTACCATTCTGAGAAAGCTTAGATTAGTGTGACTAATTATAAAGACTATTGTTCAAGTCAAAAGTCAGTTATACATTGTTTGGGATTTTTCAGTTCCTTAAATATAATCTCCAAGGCACATCGATGCTTAAGTTGAAAACTGCCTGCTCTTTATTTCCCTTACCTAATAAATCTACTATCTGCTTTGTTATAGTCAAACTACCTGTTTTAAAACTTATGAAATCTTATAAATTTCTAATAATACAGTAACCCACAGCTAACGGCATGTTTCTAGTTCCGATTAATATCTGCATACAATTCAGTTATTCCTGAATTTTATTCATTCCTTCAGGACAGCATCGATAAAAATGTAGGCCTGTTCATCTTAGGTCTTTGTTTTTCAAAATTCACAAGAATTCTTACTAAAACTGACTGGGAATTGGGCTTTAAAAGTGTGGTCAGTATGCAATACGTAAGAGAGTGTGACTAAACTTAATGTCTCTGAATTGGCTATTGACTTGCAGGCTGCAAGTGGAATCCATTCACTTGGGTGCTGTGGTGACCGCTAGAACCAAATTAAGCCAAGCAAGACTTTACAGTAACAGGATGCAAAGCAGCGCAGACTTTGCCTAAAATTGAATCAAAATTGTATTCTATGAACAGATTTTTAAAAAGTGGTGAAGGAACCTATTTTTAGAGTAAAAATAAAATAATATATGCTTATTTTTGAGTGACCATTTTGAAACTTTGCCTTAGTCACTAGAACTGTACCCATTCCAACAATGATAACCATTTTCTTATCACCATGTTGAAGTTTGAGACTGATGATTTATTCCATCTAATATTCCAATTTCTTATTGGATAATAAAAGAAATAAATGGTGATATTTGCTTAAAGAATTTAAAAGTATTGTTTGAAAGCTTGCTTTGAGGGAATGAAGTAACTGTGAAAAAAAAAATCTAGCAATAATAATGAGATTACAATATCAGCAAATTCATTATCTCTGAATGCAAGATAGATGTGGGAAATACAGGAATGTAATTTGGTTGCAGCCATTTGGATTTTGCTTTTTAGTTCACTCACTGAGGATATCAGAACTTGTATGATACATACCCAATGGTGTGCTGAGTCTCAATACTGAAGAGAAAACAAGATGCGAAATTATATATTTGATACATGCACGGTTTCCACCCAGACTCATCCTGTTTATTGGGTAGATGGTCTGGCTCAAAATCCCCATGTGTAAATGCAATTAGCCACCAGAGAATTGCATATCCAAGCCAGGTAAGGATGAAGCTAAGGGCGAACACGAGAAGGGTCCATCGCCATTTGATATCCACTAGGGTTGTAAAAATATCTTGTATGTAACGGAGTCTGCGCTGTGCCACTCGGCTGTGTAGCACATTACATTCACCCGACTTGAGCACCACACGACGTCGCAACTTGGCCCTTCCTGTACCGCCATTTCGGTGTTTGCTCCTGCAGCACACAGTGAAAACCTACTGTTTTGTTTGATGTTTGAAAGACAGTATAAGATAATTATACATGGGGCGTCAGCAAAATATCAACACTTTTGTGGGATTATTGAAATTACATATATTTTTTCACATTAGTACCATGCATCTTGATATTATCAACGGTTTATTTATTCACCAACAGATGCACTAGTGAGTTGTCTTAAAAAACAATATTAAAATTTACATTCAAACAGCTCTGACATGTTTCGGTGTTACAGTTACACCATCATCAGGGAGCGCATTAATTTGTGCTTACTAAAGTTACAGTTGTTAAAATAGTCCATTAAAATACATCGGTGTGTGGTTAATATGGTGGTGGTG
>Ga0131853_10007050_pt1 | contig 20306 bp, 14 predicted proteins | sample TergutLab28metaG_FD_92764 | JGI IMG/M metagenome (GOLD analysis project Ga0131853, IMG submission 92764) | Labiotermes labralis P1 segment gut microbial communities from Petit-Saut dam, French Guiana - Lab288 P1 (version 2) (version 2) | ecosystem: Host-associated > Arthropoda: Insects >...
TAATAATAATAATAATAATACACCTTCCCACTGCAAAGTAATTATATGTGTAAAATATCAAAAATTGAAAATAGTTTATTTTGCTTCAAATTATTGATAAATTTTCGTGTGATTCTTATGTGGTTAGGGTTGATGTATTATGGAATAAGAGGATGCCATAAATGTTGCTATTCTGGTGTTCAATGCTATTTCTGACACACTGTATCTTGTTTGCTGTTGTGAATTTAATAAATGTTTTATAAGTTTTGGAAGTTTTATGTTGGGCTTGTTTTAATGAACCTCTTTTGTTTTTAGGCATTCTATTTAACACTGAAGATGAAGAAAACTATATTATGTAAGTATTCATATGTTGACATAATTACAGGCTTCATTGAAGCCTCTGTTTAGAATTAACAATTCAGACTGTTTTAGGACTTTTTATGACCAGAAAAATTACCACTTTATTGCTGAGGTTAGGCTGAGAGTTCAATTGCTGTGACAAATATTTAATGATGTTTACAGATTACAAGCACTGGAAAATATTTTTCACTATTTCCACAGATCACAAGGACTGTTGCATTCTTTACCAATGTTTTAATCTTGCCACAATGTGCTGTTTTATGTTCAAACTTTAGCCTGCCTCTTGGTGCCATGATATTATTTCTAAAATTTGCTGCCTTTGCATGTACAACTGTCATGTTTGCCACAGAGGTAGAAGATTGTAGCCTCTTCATGGAAAGAAAAAGTCTCTTATTTTGTTCATAAAAACAAAGTCATTATTTTATTGTTGTGGTTTGGTATTTCAGTGAAAGTAACAGATGTTAAGAAATACCCTTGCACGACTGGCATGTTGACTTGTCAAGTGATCGTGCGCATTGTCTCTGTATTTCTTTTTTCAATGTATCTGACAAAACCAGAACATCTGCTTGGTTTCCTAGTAATTTCATATGCATATGGAGTTACAGTTTGCCAGAACAATGATGGATAACATGTTATATGAGGCCTTTTAAGAGTTAAGAGCCCTGCAAAATTACTACAGTAAATTTTATCGTCCTCTTTGGAAGTATGAAAACTGGATTCTTTAAATGCTTTGGCCTGTTATTTATTATATCTCGTGGACCGCACACGTTTTCACACTTTGAAGTATTAACCCCTTTCCATCTGAAAACTCTAATGTGCAAAGAATTAGATATTTTATGAAATGTCATTCAATTTCAGGTGTGTTGTTTACCATGTTATGGGCTTGTGTCTTGGCTCAGCGATCAGTACCAAATTCATTATCTGACTCGGTGCTTTCTGTTACCAAAGGCACTGCACAATTTGCACTGGAACTTCTACAGGTCAGCCTGCATTGCGTTAAACAAATTTTAATGGTTTCCTGTGGTCGTGATTGTTCTTGATTTGTACCAATTTGTGCTGAACAACTTCATATTCAATGTAATATTAAATTCTCGGTTGGGTCTGGAAGGTTGTAATCAAAGTAGTTATAGTAGTTTTTAACTAGTTTATTTATTATTCTCATTATAGCGGTCAGGAATAAATTGTTAAGGTGGAAAAGTACAATGGGACAAGATGATAATTCATTCAAGACTCCTGATTCTTTCTGTGCTTAGTAAACACTTTTAATCAGGAGCATACATTTGTACTCTCATCAAGCATTAAAGATTAAGAGAGGAAGATGTGGTCTTTTTTTATGTTGCTCAGTATAGGGAGCAGTGGCAGTCTGTGGTGAGCATGGCAATGAAACTTCATATCCCATAACTCAGAGGAAAGTTTTGGATTAGCTGAGGACTCTGCTTCATGGAGTTAGTTGTTTCTTATTTGGAATGAAACAAATGTAGGAGATGCCTTATTGCAATTGATTTTCCATTTTGCCCTTATGTGCTTTTATGAAGGTTAACCCTTGTCCTGCTAATGTGGAGAATATGGTGAGCTCATAATAATGCCAGCAGATGGCAGATGGGATTTAACTTGGTGTTTAAAGGATTAAAAAGTTCAGGAGGGATCAAAAGTGACACACAAATTTCTGATATATGCTGATAACATAAATTGTTTTAACTAACATATTGCAGAAAACTTCAGTGGAAGCTGGAAAGTACATGAATGTGGCTATTTCACCATTCAGTGTATGGGCAGTGTTGACATTGTTAAGAGAGGGTTCTGCTGGCAGAACAAACGCTCAGCTTCAGAAGACTCTTCATTTGCATGAGAGTGATAAGGCAATTCGTGCAGCTTTTCGCAAGCTAGATAATGCTGTACATGTAAGTACACTGATTTGTTTTGCAGTATTGAGTTGTTGTATTTTCTCATAGGTGGCAAAGTACGAATATTGGGTTGAAATCTTCAAATGTGGGATTGGCCTATCTGAAGCCAGTGCATGCACAGGATAACTCAGAAAAACACATGAACATAGACATTTAATTAAATTATTCATTCATTCATTCCTGTATTGTCACACTAGATGGTAAATTGTTGAAAATTTTTATGCCAGCATAGAATGTACTTTTTTGAACACAAGATAGGTTGGGATTTGGTCTATGAAGATGATGCTTATTACTTGTATTAATATTGTGTATAGATGTATTTGTTTCAAAAATTTCCTTACTATTGATACTGCTGTTCATTAATGAAAGTATGTACTGGCATGGAACAGGTAGAATCTCTAGTTGTTTGAATGGACCTCTGCGAGAGGTTCTGGGTTGTGCATCAGCCATAATTGTGATGATTTGCTTTCATAAAGTGTAGCAGGTCCTGTTACTCCATGTAATGCTCACTAAAACATAGTACATGGAGATTAATGTTATCTATCTCTAAAGAATTTGTTAATTCATCAGTTTTTCTTCTTAGTTCCCTAATATTTTGATGAAATATTTGTAGTGAATTAGATGAATCTACAATTCTATCTTGGTTTCTAAACTCTAGGTAATTACAATAAATGCATTTTAGGCCATTTTGTGCTTTTGCTGTAAAGTTAAAAAATGGGAGGCTCTTGCACTGGTTATTACAGGAATACTGCTAGTACCTGACACGTTTTAGCAATAAGATATGTAATTTTCTTTTTGCCTCATGAATTTAGATCCAGGCCATGGGTCGTGATATGAACCTACCTACCTACCTACCTACATACATACATTATCATTTAAGTAATTATACAATCTTTTATAAATAATTTTTTCAGTGATTTTGTGAAAATGAGGTTAGGAGAGAAATAAGTCTGTAATTGTATGAAGGAGAAGGTTTCTGTATTTGTTTTAAGAGCAGCTTTTATGTTACTTACATCCTTCATTGAATCAAATGGTAGACTGGAATATTAATCAGCTTTATGTCATTTTCATTGGTGTGAACAAAAGTGTTTTATTAATTTTCCTCTTTTGTAGACTTTTGATAACATTTATGTGTAAGAATTTACTCACACCTAACCTGCTTTGTTATTATAGAAGTTTGCTGATGGTGGAACTGCAAAATTACTGCTTATCTAACACAGCATTTTTATATTTTTAAACTATGTTATATGAACTACTACTGTTTAAAAAGAACTTATGATGGTTTTCCGTGTTCAGCAAAATTTTATTTGCAATTTTGACATGTATAATCACACTAACGCAAATGTGACTTTAGGTTTCTGGCAGTGGCGTTGAAATGATCGGAGCAAATGCTCTCTTCACGGATGTAAACCGACCTTTACAATGGGAGTTTGAGTACTTGGCAGAGAAAATTTACAAGTCTGCTGTTTATCCAGTTAATTTTATGAACCCATCTGCTTCTGTTAGCATCATCAACCGATGGGTGGCAAACATCACTCAAAATCGGATTGTACAACTTGTACAAGAAGGTAGAATTACAAGATTGTTATTTTCTGCACTGCATCTGTTTGTCATGATGTACATTTTTCTATATGTTACAGTTCTTTATCTATTTTAGTTCTTTTTGCAAGCCTGATGGAGGTAATGAATTACAGTTTTTATTAATCCAACAGCATGAAAACATAATCACCACAGCATGTTGTGTCTAAGAAATAGAGTAGGAGCTAGATAAATTTCTTTTGATACATGCTAGAGAAAGACAAAGTGAGAGGGAAGGGTACTGGGTAGTCAAAGAAGCTACTGGCAATTACAGAAGTGTAATAATACAAATGACATTATTAAATCTGAGGTACTCAGAGCAGTGTTCATTAAGTTTAAAGTCTTCTGGCATGTGATGCAATACTGTTGGGTTTTCAAGGCATTTTCAAGTCATTCAAAACAGTGGGGATTATTCACCCAGTGACATGGCATCATATCCCAGAAGGCTTGAATCTTCAACTATAACGATGATGATGGTGGTGGTGGTGGTGGTGGTGGTGGTGGTGGTGGTGATGTTGATGGTTGTTGTTCTCATGCACTTTTTGCTCCACCAGCTTCTTCTGTGTGTACACAAATTAAAAATTGTATGTATATATATATATATAAATCACTGTGCTTTGCAGTACATATGAAACCTGGTGGCTGACAGATGGCTGTGATAAAATATACATGTGTGGCATCAGCAGGATGATTATTTAAACTTATGTGTGTTCATCAGAAGCTGCCATTGTGACAGATTTATTGAAGTGCATGTTTCATAAAAATTATGTATTTTTAATAGTAACTTTAACTTGAATCTCTTTTTCATTTACAGAAGATTTGAGAGATCCTCACCTAGTGATTGCTAATGGAAACTTCTTTAAGGGGAAATGGTCGTTTCCATTCAACTCGAGTGATACAATGAGAGAGAAATTTTATGATGACAAAGGAACAGAACTTGGAGAAGTGGATATGATGCATCAGAATGGTCACTTCCGTTTCAGTCGTATCTCTGAGCTTGGATCAAAAGTGGTTGAACTTCCATATGCGGTGTGTTTATGTCTAACTTGTAACAACAAATGTTGGCAATAATAAAATAGAAATAATCTTTTTTTTTGCTGCTTGACTTTTGGCTGCATAAAATAATGTGAATCTTTTGTATATATTAGTTCAGTAGGAGTCACATAAATGTGAGAGCTGCAGTGCTGTGAAGTTTGAATTTGCGGTAACGTGAGTTCTGCAGTAACAGCCTGCCCGCCTGCCTGCCTGCCTAAGCATAAATGCAATAGCTACAGTGCCAGAAGTTTGAACTTACAGTATTGTGAGTTCCACAGTAGCAGCCTGCTTGCCTGCCGTAGCATAAATGCTAGAGCCACATGGACATGAAGTTTGAACTTGCAGTATTGTGAGTTCTACAAATTGGGCTTCTAGACTAACTTGTGTTAATGACAACTGTACTGTGAAAGAGTTAAATTAATGAATTGTTTTATTTTTTCTAGGAGATCATCATCCACTTCATAATAGATGAGTGTGGCATATTATAAACACCTCTTGATATATTACAGTAGATACTTCTCTTTTGTAATGGATATCTGCTGATAAAGACAAGCGCATGTGCGCACACACATGCACATGAACTTTGAATTCTTTCAAATAGCATACCAACTAATGCACATACATAAAATTTCACATTAAAACACTTAAAATCGCTCCAACATGTTTCGATCCTAAGATCATCTTCTGGGAGCTACACTGTTCCATGCTAAAGTCACATTTTAAAAACACTCACTGATTAAAATGTGACTTTAGCAAGGAACAGTGTAGCTCTCTGAAGGTGATCTTAGGATTGAAACATGTTGGAGTGATTTTAAATGTTTTAATGTGAAATTTTATGTATGCACATTAGTTGGTATGCTAATTAAATGACTCTACGAAATGCACGGTGCAATGATAAAGATTTGAATTCTTCGTTGTTGCCACATAATCTTCTGTTTGTTAAGTGCGAGTCCTACTGCTTTGGACTCCAGTTACAATTTCATAATTTTTGCTTTCAGTTTATGTCCATACCTATTCATAATATTAACACCATCAGTGTGTGCAGTATATTGTAATGGCCTGTTCAGAATTGTGCATCCTTCAATGATCATACTTTAGTTTTACTTCCTCCAATAAACTGTTGACTGACAATAGATAATATACCTCATTTTCGAAGTTTATGATTAATTTTAAATTCCTATGAGATTTTCCTTATATTTAAACTTTCCTTTCAGCTCTTTTTGTCTTGTTCGAATTAAGATTGTATATTAACTTCCTGTTCCCATTGCAGTCATTATGTTAAAAATGTCTCCTATAAATGTTATAATATGCCTTATTATTATATTCGGTGAAGTGATTATGTATTATATTATATGTATAACAGTTTGTTTAAGTATTTCGAGATGAAAAAGCTGCATTTTACAACCTGCTCTCATTCTTTTTATTTGAAGCCTTGTAGAATGACATCTGAATTTTTGATGCTTTATTCAATACAGGGAAAGCAGTTCAGCATGTTTGTGGTGGTACCTACAGGTAACACAACCATCGATGCGGTACTCGAACGTATCAGTAAAATACCGATAGAGAAGATATATAATCATATGATAACTGAAGATGAAGAGTATCCTGATGCAGTTGTGGAAGTCTACCTGCCACGTGTTGTAATCAATTCTGACTTTGTTCTAAATCAAGCACTGGAAAAGGTAAGGAATCTTGATGTTTTAAGACACATTATGTTTCTTAATACCATATTTGTGTTGAGGCACAGTTATTTGATAATACACAGAACATGTTTATACATTTGCTTTATTAATTTATTGTCAGATATATTTTTTACACAGGTTAGAGTTGAGTGTGAGGGGTGTATTTGCCCAAATATAACATGAGAATTTCTTTCGAGATTCATCATATGACAAACGTGGGTGTTGCAAAAAGTGGAACGTTCCGTACAGATTATCCTGAAAATTTTACAATTGTGAAGGGGGTTATTGTATGCAGGGTTATATTACATTCAGGCCGATAATGGTATATCTGATGCTCTGAGGATAAATGACACCTTGATTCTACCTCTGAGCACTTCATGGAATTTCAACACTTAGTACAAGAAGAACTGTTACTGGAGAAGGACCTTTGGATAATTTTATAGTATGTCAGTTTGATTAAGTCCAGTATTTGGAGAGATATTTATGCCCAAGAGGACTGCAAATTAAATCACCTGTTTTACTCTAACATGCTTTGGAACCAAAAATTTTCGTTTTTACTGTGTTGACATTCTGCAACTTGTTTTCTTGCTGGTAGAGGCATAGGAGGTGGTAGTTACTTGTGAAGTTACTGTCCCAAAACAGTTTTTGTTTGGACTTTTGTGCCAAACTAAGGGATAAATTGAGTTACTGGATTTTTGGCAGCAGAAAGTAGCAGGATGATGGATGTTTATGACATTTGTACCCTTCTTTCTGTATTGACAAGTTCCATATCAGACGGATCACAACCCCTAAGGATCAAATGAATGCAAAATGAATTGAATTGACATAAGAAAGGTCGTTATGGTGATATGCTTATGTAAAGATCATGTCTTCTGTAAATTGGTGCTCAAGTTAACAAAATGTTTCATGGATGTATGTTGATATGCCATTGCTAGGCCCATGTGTTAAAACTTGAGATGGTACTGTGGAAACAGAATGCATTTTTTGAAAAAAATAACATGTAAAGTTTGATAGCCTTCTTTGACATTGCCAGTGGATGTTAAATGAAGGTATTAAGTGGTAATATTCACTGACTGATAAAGAATTTTATTCAGATTTTGATAGTGTCATTTTACTGTTACATTGTCTATATCCTGAAAGTGGCATGAGGTTATGTAATACAGCACTTATAGGACAGTGGAGTGTTAATGGGTTGTTCATTACATGCCTTTACAGTAGAATATTTTCTTATATGAAACATTCTGTTGGTGACACAAACTCAGTATCTTTAAATATTCACAATCACAACCAACTCACTTGTAAATAGTTTCATCTATATGGCAACTAGTTTTGACCCTAAACTCCGGTCATCATCGGGCTCATGGCCTAATAATGACCTGAGCTGAGGGTCATTACTTGTTGCCATATAGATTAAACTATTTACAAGTGAGCTGGTTGTAATTGTGAATATTTATAGAGATATAAGGTTTTATTCCACAGTATTTTACATTTACATAATAGGAAATGTTGTGATTAATTTTGTCACTGATTACTTTATTCCTTGACAGATGGGGATTGTTGACGTGTTCAATGATGCAAGAGCAGATCTTTCACGGATATCACCACACAGTATTTACCTGCATAAGCTGATTCACAAGGCTGAGATTGTCATTGATGAGGAAGGAACAACAGCTACCAGTGCCACAGGTTTGGACTAAGCTTTCATGTCATAGAATTATATTGGAAGTTGTCTGTAATGTAATACTTCAATATTGCTTTTCAGGTAGCCACTTGGTTTGTTGTGCTACTCATTTTTCTTGCATCACTCAAATTACACTGTTTTTGCCATTTAGTATGAATACTGACAAGGTTTCTTCGCAATTTAAGTTTAAGATTTGCCACTGGCAGTCCACCTTGTATCACTGATTTAATAAATCACCACACAGTAAATGCCAGGGAGAGAAATACTCTTCCCATTGTGCAAATGGTTAGCAGTAAAAATCCTATGATACAATATGCCAGGGTGCTTTTTAGACATGCTTTACAAAGAAGGAGAGAAAAAAAGAGAAGAATGCGTTGGGTGCAGGTCATAACTATCTCCCCATCTGTCTGTCCTTCCATGACCTACTATTAGTGGTTAAATCACTGGATGGGGTGCTGTGAAATTCAGCATTGGTGATATTCACTAAAACTTGTCAGGTTATTCTAATCTTCAGATATACTGGTCCATAATAGGGTCTTTATTTTATAAAAGAGCATCAATTGACTTTACCATATATCCAGTCAACCATTTCACAGCTTTGTATGGGATACTTCCATAAATATTTGTCAGTCATATTGATTCATGATGATGTCTGTTTTGCATAAGACCATGAAAGAACTTTTCCAAGTAGCCTGTAAAACTTACACAAACTTTGCTTACTTTCTATGACACAATCTAACTGCTTTGAATATCATTATTCTCAATTTTAAGTAAGCACAATACACGCCACAGCACATTGCTGCAGTGACATAACACGATCCAGAGGTTAGACCTAGCCAAACAATATGATGCTGCATTCTGTACCCTTCCACTGCATCTGATGTCTAGATCAAGATTCATCACTGCATCGCTGGTAATTTGTGTACTGTGTTATAGTGCAAACCTGTCCTAATCTTTCTTAATGGCAATTAGTTCGCTGTTAATTGAAGTAGGTGTAATAGTTAAATACCATAATCTTCTAGTTTGTTCTCTTACACACTTTACTTATCTGTTTTTAACAGTGCTCAAGTTCAGTTTAAGAAATTTTAGGTAGTGGAAATCATTTTACCTCATGTTTGTTTTTCTCGTCCTTTTTCCAAACAAGTGGACAGGTAATCCAAAGTATGTGGAATCCAACTACCAGTAACTGTTGTCTATGCAATAGTGGCTTTGCAATAATGAGATCATTTTTTTCAGGTGGTGTTATGTCAGACCGACAGACAATGCCCAAAATTCATGCCAACAGGCCATTCGCATTTTTCATAGTAGAAAATTCATTGAAAGTGATTGTTTTTGCAGGAAAGGTTGTAAACCCACACATGTAAAAATTTCTAAAATATTGGTCAAAACAACTAAATGTGTAGATTTTATAGAAGTGTCCATATTACTGTAACATGGATTATGAAGTATACAGTGAATTGCTTCTGTTGCATATATTTTTAATAGGCTCTCAGAAGAGTAACTTACTTGTGTATGAAGATTAAGATATTCCCATTGAAACATGTGATTTAGAATTAGTCTTGCCTAGTGACTGCAGTTTATTAGATTTATGTGTGCTCTAAAGAATAATAAATGCTGCCCAAGGTCACTGGGCTCATGCTGGGCAGAGAAGGTCTGCTAGTGCAGGAGTTAAAATGTGTATGTCTCAAAATCACAAATTCATAAAATAATTTATGGTGGGAGGACACACATAATTTTTCTCATTGGTTTGCATTGAAAATGGAGATAGCAACTCTCTCTGAAACCATGGTATGTATATCTTGTTCTGTGTGGCATCATATCCCACAAGACGTAAGTCATATTTGCAGTGCTATGAGAACGTTGTGTTTAAAAGCACTGTTTTATCAAATTAATGATAAATTGATAACGAATGTTAGGTTATTGAATGTGTTGAAACTTGATTAAATCAAGAATACTACGCATTGTGTGTGCTTTGTTTTGCCACATAATGAGCGATTAATATACGAATTAAATAATATACAATATATTTCACTCAGATTGTGATAGTTATGCAAATACAACATGCTGAAATCTGGTAAGAAATTAAACTGTGCACTCTGAGTTGGAAAGAACACACTACTGCAAATTTTGATACCTGTTTTACTCAGTCACAATTACAGTAGCATGGTTTGTGATTTAAAAGAACTTGAACATGTCCTGAAATAATTTTGCTAATATGTAAGATGACAACCAACATGGCCAACACAACAAAGTGGCCTGGACACAATGACATCATTTCTGAACTGGGACATATGATAACTTTATTGAAATATGTCATGAAGGTATGGAATCTACAGTTTTTCTGAGAATTGTTTGTCAGTTTTGTAGTGTTGTATTAGATGTGGGCCATTATCATTCTTTGGCATTAATTGCTGAGACTGTACAGAGCAGAGATCATGAGCCTTTTCGGTACAAAGTTTAAAACATACACGTAGCATCATCTGTATTAACACATTTCCCACAGAAAACCTTATTATGCTCAATTCCAAAAATAAAATGAAACATGTACTTGGTGTGTATGTGTTTGTTTGTTTTTTTGTTTGTGCATGCATGCTTCTCTCTTCAATGAATTTAAGGAATGAGAGTGACTTAAATGAACCGAGTGTAATGTCAGCCAGCCAGAATATCCTTCCATATGGGTTAATGCAATTGGTTTAATGACTAGGCTAGGGGTTGGATGGTCTGGGTCTCACAAAAGATGTGTCTCTTTTTCAAAATGTCTGGACCAGCTCTTGGGCCCACAAAGCTTCCTATTCAGTGAGTAGTAGTAGACTTTTCCAAAGGGGTGAAGCCACTGACTTGTTAGGCTGATCATTTACCTTCATCTAGTGCCAACATCAACAAGGAAGGGAGCTGTACCTCTGCTCCCCCTGTGTGCCTTATGGGCATGTCGAGGGACAACTTTTATAACTTTAGCATTTGTCTAACACATGAGATTTTTTTACATGATAATGCAGCACCAAATTATGATTGGTGTGCTGTAGTCCTTACTCTTTTACTTGCGTTATAATGAAGGCCACCTTACCTTTCATCCCTATCACAAACTGCAACTGCATAGAAGATAGTCACTGTAGCATGTGTAACATACTGGGTTTCTGGAATGGTATAGTTTCTTCGTTCTGTATTAAATGACTGATATTAATGTTAAAATAAACAAAGTTTTGTGATCATCTCATTCTATTTGTATTGTGGTTTTAGGACTTAAGTTTCAGACCCATTTACTACTTGACATGAAATGTAGTCTTATACTACTGAAAATTGGGCTTATGTAATACTCTGTGTTGTCATGGTGGTGACTATGAATATTATGATGTATGGGAATAGACAATTGTAGTTTGGCAGATAGTACCAAACTGCGAGACTTCACATCCCATAACACTTAAATCTGTATAGATTATTTAAGTTGTACCAAAAATAAAAGCAGTAAATATACATATATATATGATTGAATTGCTCCTTTCATCGTAATTCAAAAAGAAAATTATGTCAAACATAATTATTATGCTGGTTTTGTTCTTATATCATGTTTGCATTTTGTTAACAGCATGTATTTGATAAATAATTAAAAACAGTTCAACTATTCGGTTTGTTCATGAGTGTCAGTATATGAAATTATATGGTTAAACCAAAATTAAAATTAGCATAATTAGAAAATGCAGATTTATCATAGCATTTTAAACTAATAAAAGTGTAACTCATATAATATTACCTTGAAACAAACATTTAATTCAACAGCTGTCAATGTGATGTCATTAGAACAGTTCATGAATATAAAAGACCCAAAAAACGGTAACACTAAGAGAAAATAAATGACTTACATCAACAAATTTTGTGTACTGTACTGTAGAGGTCTGGGTTCAAATGCAAGGAAATCTCTGTGGGTTTTGTGATGGACAAAATGGCACTGGGATGAGTTTTTGTTGAATATTTTGTTTTTCCATGAGTATCATTCCACCAGTATTCCATACTCATTCATGCTGTTGTCACTGGTATAGAGTGCTGTCTTCTGGGTTGTAGCATTGTGTAGTGTAATAGAAAGTTACCGTTTCGGGGGGACCTGCTGCCTCCATCCTCAGGGTAGGACCATTTAGTATATCTACCCTGAAAATGAAGTCAGCTCTTTCTTCAAAAGCCCTGGTAACTCTCTACAGGACTGCACTATGTCTCGTCACAGAAGATAGCAATCTTTTTAGACAATGCTGTAACAACCCCAAATTTTACATAAAAATACCTGTGCTTGCTGGTGATTCAAACTGGCTACTGGTTTACGAAATGCCCTTAGACTGTGGAGGTGAGGGAATGGACCATGTCTCGAGGGATGCACTGGCCTTGTATCTTCCCTTATCTATGTGTTCTCTATCCTTGCCTTCCCTTGGGATCACCCTTGTATAGATAGAATCTGTAACTGTACTGTGGGATGGAAAAGAACACTGGGCATGTGTCTGTAGGATTTAGGATTGAGATGTATATGTTAGGCATGTGGAGGGTATGGTAGCAAAGACGTTCATACAAAGTTTGGGTCGCAAATGGAAATAATATTAAAATAGTTAATAAAGAAAAGGGACACAAGTTTGTGGATAAAACATATAATATATTTGTGAGGGTGTGGGTGTAACGGTACCAGGAAATTTGAAAAATGTCGGCTTCATTGTAAGACGTGAATGTTTATGCCGTGTGTCGTGCTCCAAAGAATAGGCTATGTGTCACAACGAACAAGTGTTGGTGTGACTGAAGTGGATTAATAAAATCATGCATATGAAGCGGCGTTAGAGGCAGACAGAACTGAAAACCAGAAGGGGTTTATCCTACAGAACACCGGGTGTGTTTGGGAGGGTCCCATTGTGTTACACATTTCCGACGGCTTCATGAGACCATCACAATAAAAACCTGCCTCTTATTGACGGGACCACCTCTTCCCCACCGTCTTAACTTTGTCACTGACAATAAGTGATGTCCGGTCGCAATGCCTCGCTTTGTCTCGTGATATCAGCTCGTGATGTCACAAGGTATGATGCCAGTTTGTGACGTCTCGTGATGTCCTCTCCGAATCATGATTTCGGCGAGCCGCCATGTTACTGTTCGAGATCTGTCTGTATGCTGGCTTGTACAAGGTTCGCATCGCTTACACGCACATTCCAACACCGAAAAATACAATACTACTGTCCAGTCAATCATCCTCATTAACAGCTTTCATTGACCGATAAATGTCTGTTCGTAGAAAATTTTCTGCGGTGAAACACTTAATCACGGCCCTTCGTTTATGACAACGTGCTATTTTCATAACCGCCATTAAAAGATCTGTAAAGGCAACAATAGGGCAAGTCTAAATGGATGATTTCAGCTACGTTTACTGTGAATGCTACATGGGTTTCATTTGCTAACAGAGGCGGAATCATCTCTTTTCAACGTGCCCTCCTACATGCCGATGTTACATCGACAGGAATTTAAAAAAAGAAGTAAAATAACTTTAAATTGGATACATAATGTTATAATTTTCGTGGAATGTTTGTGGAAGTTTTTACCTTTCATGTCTATACTTAATAATTCTATTACCTTAAATTATAGTGTGAATTACAAAACACTGAAAAACTTGGCTCGTAGCGGCGTCATTCAATTTGTCTCTGTGATGTCAGAGAGCTGTAAGTAACTGATTTTAGCGTTGCTGTGCATCTCAGCACCTTTAGGCGCTTCTTCAGTTCTGCATTAATACTATACAATAAATTGCCACGAGAGTGTCTGTAAGCTGTGCAGTGCCCTGGTCTGTTGGGACAAGAGCTATAGGAGCACTTCCTATGAAAGAAGCTTTTGATCTCATATTAAGCGACAACTAAAATGCATCTGGTTACATTTATTGCACATACATATGCCCTTTGAAGCCGAATCCACTACGAGGGAGGGCAGTGCTCTGTGTAGTGGAATATAAAAGGGGTTTATAATGTAATTTGGAAACACTGTACGGAAATAATAGGATCTCCCACTATGTGAACACTGCTGGAAAGAGGTGCGCGTCAGAAGTTGCGGCTCTTTATCCATACAGAGTTTGGGGCGTAGGAGGTGTGGATATTTCACTTCTAGAACCCACGACGCTGCAGGCTATGGGCAAGGGCTGATTAACTAACTGATTGACTGTTTGGTTGGTTGGTTGGATAACTGACTGACTAATCAACCAACCAACCAACCAACCGACCGACCGACCGACCGACCGACCGACCAGACAACCAACCAATCAACAGAGGAACCGACTGACCGACCGACCAACGTATCAACCCTTATCTAACTAAAGGTCAAACGCTATGGGAGCAGAACCCGAAAGCTGAGTTCCGTTCATACCAAAGACCTTCATCAGAGACGACTTAAATAGAGTTCTGTACACATCCTGCCGTACAGTTCTTTAAGGTTTCCCTGCTTCTCATTGGTCTTCAAAATAAACATTTCCCAAAAGGTGTCTCGAGCCAGTTCATCATTATATTCGTATTTAATTGTCATAACAGTACCTGTTGACACACTAATCACACCGTTCGTCGTTTTGCACGCTACGCCTCTTATCCTAAATGGCCGACATACCTCATATCCTAAAATCTCAGTATTTTAATCAGCTTGCCGTTTTAAAGTAACTGTAACTTCTGTTCTCCCAACTCGAAGAAACATGTCATGCTTCACATCCATACGCGGAACAATATAAGTGTTCCTCTGCATATCCTGATGTTCAACATTCTGATAGCAGAGGGAATAATAGTGGGGTTTTAACTAATAAGAGCGGAATTTGACATTCAGATGACCGTGCGTCGTGATATATTTTAATAATGAAACCAACGAGATGCACTAATATCTCAAATTTATTTTTGGATTAGGACTCAACACGTTCCGGACAGTTTCTCTGTCCATCATAAGGAGTCTAGCACTGTACATACAGCAAGTAGGTGTATGTCATACAGGTTATGCTGACTGCTTGCAGGCGGGATCCCGTCTGCAAGCAGTCAGCAAACCTGTATGTATTGCTGTTTGTACAGTGCTAGATTCCTGATGATGGACAGAGAAACTGTCCTTAACATGTAGAGTCCTATTCTAAAAATAAATTTGAGATATTAGTGCATCTCGTTGCTTTTATTATAAGAATAGTAAGAACGGGGAGTTGTGGAGTTTGACCGTGTTCCAATTTTACACCGAACCTAGTTACTTTATAATGTGTAGTTTTCAGATATTGACAGTTTAACGTTATTACACCCTACACGTATAGGCGATCGGCTGAGTGGTTTGGTTTGACACAATACCTGAGCCATCAGGAAGCGGAAACCGGTAGCTCTAAGAAAAAAAAAATAGTGATTCTGTAATCGAGAAGTGATATTAACTTGCTTGCCATATTTTTAATCCGTCCAGAGAGATAATAGGACAGTAGAATATGGAAAGTAAGAAATGCTCTATCTCAGTACTGTCGACGTCATGTCAGCTTGTTGGCCACCAAATTTTTTAAGCTTATTGCTGGGGCTACGTGAACGAAACATTGAGAATTGTGAACGTGAAGACATTAGTTTCAAGTGTGATATCGAATTGCAGTGTTGTAATATGAAAGAAGACATTTGCAGGCCGCTCTGTATTATGTCAAGAAAGGCCTTTGGAAAATTAAAACGTAATTAGGTTATCCTAAATATTCTGAACTTCTCTCTTGTGTTGAACTCTCTTCTATTACTTTCTTCTTCAGTCTTAATCTAGAGAGTCAATAAATTAGTTAACAACTTTGAGATTAGATTCCCCTTACGTAAGATTTCTGTCTCGGCCAGGAACTTCGAGTTTCTCGGAAAACAGGTAGAGATGTGGTCGAGGGCTTCACTTTTGTGGGAAGTTGATCTGCGTAGGTTGATCCCTGGTTACCGCTTTTCCAGAAAAGCCTATCGGTCCCATTTGCAATGGCCTAAGCATGAAGTCTCGCCTAGAGGTGAGATCAGAGTGTGCACTAAGAGTGGACACCAACCGTGTTCAGGTGAAGACATTCTGTAATAGTGCCAGTTTACCGACATGGCTGGGAAGGCCACTGGAACGTCTAGTCACCATATTGATCTGTGGTCAAATACAAACACGTATACAGGGTGTTCCACGACTTGTGGACATTACTGCAGCAGGTAATTTCCTAGGTCTTTGTGATCAAAAAAGTTCATATAAACATGTGTCCGATTTTGGACGTTTACGGAATTATGGGCATTTTTTAATTCCCGTACACGCCCTCGTGTGAACCGCGTTACGGAACCAGCTGGCGGATGATGTACTCAACTTGGTGGCTTATCGTTTGCGTTGCAACCATTATTTTTGCCACCTGAATCGCCCACCCAGCTGCAAACAGTCCAATTTCCTTATCACGGCACTTCGATGGTATTTAAGGAATGCGGGGCAGGCGGGTGGTTGGGTATTCGCCTGGCCAGTGTATGCTGTATGACTCAGTTACTACTACGTGTTCAAAAACCCTTATCACTTGCATTACAGTGACTGTGCCGGCACCTGATGTTCAGAACAGTACGGCGATAGTTTCGTAAAGGCGTGGGCGGTAGAAGCGACGGTGTACAGTTAGTTCCGTACGTATTCTCGTCTCGGTGCGTCCGTTACGTTCACGATGCCATTTACAGTTTCAGTTGCAGAGTATGCAGATATGATTTGTGTGTACGGTTTTTGTGACGGTAATTAAGTTCAGGCCGTAGCTGAATATCAGCAACGTTTTCCGAACCGTAGAATACCAACCCGAAGAGTGTGTACTCGAGTTTACCAGACATTGCGAGATACCGACACACTTTCCGGTGTTCGCATTGCAGCCGAGCGTGATGTTAATGAAGGCGTCGATGAATAAGGCATTGTTCAGATGGTACAGAGCAGTCCACATGCGGGTACGCGAAGAATTGCGAGACGTCTTCGTATTCCCCACACGAGAGTGTGGAGAACACTGCATGCAGAGGGCATGTATCCATACTACGTGCAGCGAGTGCAACATCTCGGACCTGGCGATTTTGCTGAGAGGCTGGAATTTTGCAAGTGGCTCAATGACAGTCGCGAGTTGCATCGCAATTCAATCGCGACGATGTCAATAATACACACAACTCTCATGCGTGGGCAGATGAGAATCCCCACGCCACTGTGGAAAGCAACTTTCAACGTTTTAGTGTCAATGGGTGTTGTGCAGTTCTGGACGATCAACTGATTGGTCCTTTCATATTGGAAGGTCGTCTTACAAGAGAGGCATACCTCAGATTTCTGCAGGAGGAATTGCCCCGACTTTTGGAGGATATGCCTTTAAATAAACGAGGTCGTATGTATTTCCAACATGACGGAGCTCCTCCTCATTCTTCACATGAAGTTAGAAATTTCCTGAACTATCGTTTCCCTGGGCGATGGAACGGACGTGGCGGTCCACACAATTGGCCAGCCAGGTCTCCAGACTTAAGCCCACTAGATTATTGTGTATGGGGATGGATGAAAGAACTGGTTTACAGTGTGAAGGTGGTAACGCGAGATGAATTGCTTAGTCGCATTTTGGGTGCCGCAGACCGCATCAGGAACAGCCAGCGGAAACTACAACGAGCGACCCGCGCAGTTCACAACAGAGCGGCAGCCTGTGTTGCGGCCGGTGGTGGCATTTTCGAAAACCAGCTTTAAGCACAGATCAGTTCAAATTAAAGGTAATTTTATGAAGTTAACTTTACATTTATACTATAAATGTATCATGTATTATGTTGGTTTATTATTTTGTTCCATTTATTGTCAATAATCGTTACATTCTATTCTAAGTTTCAAGCGGTCATAAATCCGTAACCGTCCAAAATCGGAAACATGTTTACATGAAATTTTTTGATCACAAAGACCTAGGAAATCACTTCCTGCAGTAATGTCCACAAGTCGTGAAACACCCTGTATAACTTTGGTATGTTCAAATCGATTTCGACGTTGTGCTTAAATGTTTAGTCTATTCGTCTTCATACTGAGCCAAATCAGCGTAGTGGGGAGGCTACGGGCTGGACGACCCAAGACCCTTGATCCTTTCCCGGCAGGATTAAGAATTATCGTCTCCAAAGTGCTCCAGACCGGCTTTGGAGTCCACCCAATCTCCTATGCAATAGGCGTTGGGGTTTTTTTCGCCTTGGGTAAATAGGCTAGGACGTGAAGGTGACCATTAACATCCATCTAGTGCCGAGGTTAAGAATGAGTGGAGCTGGATATCTACTCCCCCCTACGCCTTAATGCCGTACACGAGGACAATTTCCTGTACTCGTCTCTGTAAGACAACAAGCAGTTCATTCATACAGGTTACACTTTCTTGGGAGGCGGTCTGCGGCTTATGGTCCTTATTTCTTGCTGTCGCCTCCAGGAGCGGAAGAAAGATACTTTGGACAAAATGACGCATCGAATACGGTGCTCACTGACTGCAGGCATGCCCCCCCCCCCCACACACACACACACTCACACACAGCAAGCTTATCTGGCGTGCAAGCGTGAAAGACAAAACCTCGTCGCATCTTCTCTGTACACCACCCGAGCCCTCTTGTAATCCGAAGAGCCTTACCCCCTCACCGACCGTTTAAACAACCCTTGAAGTGAGCCAGTATTCCGCAGCACTCTGAATTGCGCTCGGTGCTCTCTACAAGCATCATGTGACGTACGAAAGTGGAGAACGAAAGGTTTTCGGTATTGTTTAATGTAACACTGGCAAGCAGGAAGTCAGGGAATGGAGAATTCAGTAGAAGAGTATTCGATAAGTAATGGAAATTCTCAGTCTGAAGGTGCACGCACTGTGATCATTTGCAACATCGGCCGGACCCAACGTTACATACAAGAGGACTCGAATCTTACGAAACTTCATTTGTACCTCGCAGAAAATATTTCGCCTCTATTACAAAAACCTACCGGTTAATGCTGTTTAGGGAAGAGATCCGTATTTTTTTCCGAGAGACACATGAACCTTTTAAATAAGTTCTGTTTTAAAAACGTACAGTTTGTGAGTATTAGTACTGGTGGTACATGTAGCAATCAGTGTGCTTTGAAGGGCCATCAGACGCTGACAGAAAGAGCGACATTTCTGTGTACGTTCAAGACGCGAATGCTTCATCAGCACTCAGATCAGAATTGGCCATCTTCCGTCTAAAACTGCAAAGATCATAATTTTAATTTTAGCACATACAGGTGTGATGTTTTCATGATAGGAAATAAGAAAACTATGGTTTTTGGGATGTGATGCCGTGTAGTTTGGTAGGCAGATACTAGCGTTTCGGAGGAATCTGTTCTTCTTCTTTTTAATTCTCCGGGTGGGGGTGAGACCGTGCAAGATATGCTGTCCTTTATATTGAACCTGGTTTACCTGTGGTGGCCTATGGATGAGCGACTCCAAAATCTTTTTGCTATGAATGAGATGGTAAAAACCGAGGAACTTGAAGAGAAAACTTTCTTACTGCCACTTTTTCCACCACAATTTGCATATGAATTAATCTGAGATTGATCCCGGGACTCCGCGGTGAGAATCCGGCGAATCATCCCCTGGGCTATGACTCGGTGATGGAAGGAAACTTTCTTTCTGACCTCTGAAGATGGATGCCGGAGTACCTCCAAAATGGTATTTATCTACCAGACTACAAAATGCCACATTTCAAACGATTGTAAACCATATTTACACCTGATTTTCTCTTTGTTACTGCGAGCAAGTGTTAGAATATGGAGAAAGTTACAACATAAGAAATTTTAACATTTGTACTTTTCATTTAGGATTCAAAGCAAAGATGATGACATTGTCTGGAGGTGATACCCGTGAGAGAGGAAAGGGAATGCATATATAATTCTTTGTCGCAAATCCGAAGGGAGGAAATTGTTAGAGAATCTTAGACGTAGAATAAGCATGCTGGAAAGTGCCACAGGAACGTTTGACGTTCAGGTGACCATGCATCTTGATATATTCTTATAATAAAACCAACTAGGTGCACTAATTTCTCAAATTTATTTTTGGAATAAAACTCTACATGTTTCGGACAGTTCCTCTGTCCATCATCAGGAGTTTTTCACTGTACACACAGCAATGGTATA
>Ga0131853_10007051_pt1 | contig 20306 bp, 13 predicted proteins | sample TergutLab28metaG_FD_92764 | JGI IMG/M metagenome (GOLD analysis project Ga0131853, IMG submission 92764) | Labiotermes labralis P1 segment gut microbial communities from Petit-Saut dam, French Guiana - Lab288 P1 (version 2) (version 2) | ecosystem: Host-associated > Arthropoda: Insects >...
TGTGGGGTTTTTGAAAACGGTTTTTAAAATTAAGGATATCAATTACCCCCCCCCCCCCGCCCCCGCCCCCCCCCCAAAGATGTGACTTTTCGAGACATGTGTGTCTTGCCGCCGAACTTTACGACACCAAAATAATTTTCTTTTTGAAATGACCCGGCTTTTCACGTCACTGTTTTCCTGTCATGAATAAAGATTTGTTTATGAAAATTATTGTTACATTGTACACTGGTAAAATTTCAAGAGCGATATGCCCTCCCGATTGCGACACGCCCTTACAGGTTGACAAAGAGCACTGTTTTGCAATCTCACAACGACCAAGATATAAACATGCTAGTAGAATTTGAGGTGAAGAGAGTAGTACAATAGTACCTCCAATCAATACAGTATACTTTTTTTAACTCGTTGATGTGTTTGGCTTCCGAAAAATTTAAGCTTGTTACTGAAGTTCCTTTTCATAAAATTAACAACGTAACTTGGCAAAGGAGTGAAGTATTTTAGTGCTATGGCGATGAGAGTTCTGACACGTGAAGTTCGTACTTGACGTGTTACACCGCAAATACAAGGGATAGGCCTGCCCGCAGTTTGTGCTGCTGTCGGTCCAACATTAGCTATGATTTGCTGCTTGGAATACATAAATATTTTACATCTGAACCGTTCTTTCAATTTGCGCCTAATTGTTAGAATTTGATATATAAGTTCCTTACAATAAACACCCTGTTCAGGTACAGACAAACGTATTTTTTTTTATTTGCACAAAGATGTACAATTAATAATTAATTCTTTGTCTTGAAATAGATGACTAGGCAACGTCTGTTAACATTAATTAATTACGACATTAATCAAAGGATGAAGAAGATTACTCCCCCATTCTCTTACATAAACCCCCGTTCTCATATCGCGGTGTAATTGGTAGAATATATCCCACTTTGTACTCTTATTAAGTTCGGGTGGGTTACAGACATAAATTTATCACTTCAGCAATTAGACAACAATATTCTTCTCCACAGAACAGCAGTTCATACACAGTTGGTGTGATGACAGACCTGCCTGAAACAAGATGTATGTGTTCTGCACTTTGTTACGAGCTGCGTTGCTTGGTTCAGCCCAGGACACAGATGGCTTAGTATGCTAGCTTCATAAACTATTTATCACTTACTCCAAACGTGATGCGACTCAGTATCACACACACACACACACAGACATACACAAAGTAATCAAGGAACAAAACAGGTTCACCCTTCTCTTGGGAATCCAAACGTTCCTAACAGTCGTTTCTCTTTAGGCTTTTACGAAAGTAATATCAGGCACTGTCTATGTTCTGAAGTAGGCCTATGTGCGTTATACTTAACATTTACGAAGCTGGTGCTCGTAATTAGATTATTGGCGACTGTTGAAAAGTACCTCAGACCTTTAAATTGATGTTTGATATGCTAATCAGTAGGCCATCTTGTAATCCTAATTTAACAAGTTCTAAGATTTTCCTTTGAATTAATCCACATAACTACTTAAACATAATGTTAGTATGGCTCACATAATAATATATCTCATAAAATTCAACATTACGAGATGTCAGTAGCTGACAAACCTTCACTTACATTGTATCAATAATAATAATAATAATCTTTGGTCGGTGACAAACGAAAAAAAAAAAGAGAAAATATGTGGGAAGTCGAAGACCGTACAACGTTGACGGAAAATGCAGGTTTAATTTGTATTCTTATATGTCTTAATTTAAGTGCGTCTATTATTATATGTATTTATGTTACTGTGATTTTACTTTGTCTTCTCTGAATTGGGTTTCTAAATTCCAGACTCAAATTAACTATGTTTATTACATAGACATAGCCCACAAATATTTTGTCCAGTACTCTTTGAATTACGCAGGAAAGTCTAGAGGAACACTTAACATCTGTACTTTTGTTCCTAGATCACCCTGCTGCTTGCGGCCTAATAAAGTGTTTGTTTGCTGTGCACTACGGGCTTTTTCGTCAATTCAGATATTAAAACTTGCAAGTCAGTTATATTCCATCATATCATTAAAATGCACCATGCCAAAGGGGAGAGTTTTAATACCTGTTAATGCCGACAGATGTCTGCACGCAAAGCGCTCTTCACGTGAAGGTTACAAGCCAAGGATTAAACGTTCACAGTGAGACAGGATTCAAATTAATCCGCTTTGCCAAATGTTCAGAAATTCTTTCTCCACGCATGGCGTATTGGAGCTCAGAAACCTGTTTTTGGCTCAATAAATTACACGAAACTTAATGTGTGCACGTGTACATACACAATACACAAATGTAACAAACATGTGCGTAACGTAACGTAACGTAACAACCGAGTCGAAAATGTACCGTCTGTAGTTAAATGTCGTAATGTCCAGGGATTATAAGCATAATGTCAAAGGTCGTGCCATATCTCAGGTAGTTAATCATCAGCTTCTCACCAAGTGGACCTGGGTTCGGTCCAGGCCCGTCCATCTAGTGTTTGTGGTGGGCACAGTGGGACGGGGACAGGGTTTTCCCTCGAGAACTTCGGGTTTGCCCTTGCTGTAATTCCAACATTTCTACATTATACTCTTAGCAGTTGCCTGCGTCGTTAAATAGTACATTAACAAGCAAGATCGATGCCGATTTTAAAAACAAGCAACCTCCTTTGTTGATCAAAACCTTTCTGTTCCTCGCGATGGAAAGAATTCATTGTCTGTCTTGTCCATTCTAAACCTTAGCACTTGCAATTGTATGTTTTAACTCGATTCAATTATGTGTAGTTGGTTTCAGCCTATTACAAGGTGACTTTCTTGTGGAAACTCGTGGACTAACCTTCGGATGTCATGAAATTAAGAAATTTTGCAGAGCGGAATATGTACCATGGAACTGTGAGTCAAGAAAATTATATGCACGTACACATACACACACAAACTCAAACGCACACACAAACACAAAAACACACACTCAAACACATACACATACACAAAAACACACACATACACAAACACGCACACTCAAACACACAAACACATACACATACACACACATGCATACACAAACATACACACTCAAACACACACACTAACACACATGCTTACACACACACATACACATACACACACAAACACACACACATACACACACAAAACACACACACATACACATGCACACACAAACACACACACACACACACCAGTCAAGAATACTTTAACTGGGACAAAGAATCTGATTCATTGTTACCGAACGATTCGTTTACCCTTGTCTTCTTCGATTCCAGGCTAGACCGTATTGGATTTGTGGTGGACATTGTGGAGTTGGGACAGGATTTGCTGCTAGAACTGTGGATTCTTCCTGTCACTATATTCCCACCAATGCACCGTACCCCAATTTAACTACATGCGACGCTATTATTCTTCATGATTAGTAGTCTCGTTAATTAAAACACTTCTCCCTACATACTGCATATATACTATATTATACTGCACCGCTGCTCCCTCTTACGCAGCCTACCTTGAAGAGCAATACTAATAAAGACACAGATTCGCCGTCCATTAGCGCAGCCAGGTGCGACATTATTATGCCCTGGGGACGCGTGATGACAGTGACCAATGCCATCAGCGGCCTGGTTTTACGATTGGTGCTTCTTCCTACATACACACGCAGCAGAGTGTGCTTTACTGCAGCGCGACAATTCTAACAACTGCACTTTTAACGAAGCAATAAGCTAACTTGACCGCGTGCAAGAAGGAGCTAAGGAAAAAATGTTCCCCATGTTACATAAACAATTTGTCTGTGCTTTTGTGCGGTTTTTAGATTCCGAAGCAACTGATGTTCGAAGTCATGGAGAAATGAGTGTTTGTTTTTCGCTGGCTATTGTTATTATTAAATGTACTTACTGAATTTAAACTCGGAAATAATAACTTGCTCACTCCTTGGGGTAGTAACCTGATCACTAATCTACTCAAATTCCCCAACTTGTTTAGAATCCTAATGTTTATTACTAACTAACCCTATCTTTAATTAGTATGGATGAATCCACACCACGTTTATGCACCTTTCAATTTCATGTCTACCTCTGACCCATGTGTAGGTCCACAAGTGATCTCTCACCTTCAGGTACTCCGACAAATCGTTGTATGAATTTCTAATATAACTATGAGCGCTACATGTCTGGTCCATGTCAACTTCCTAACTTCTTTATGATAATAATACTGAGTGCAGAGCACAAATTACGTATCCTTTCATTGCCTAGCTTGTCCTCTTTTCTCTGTATCAGGTCCAAATATTGCCCTCTGACTTTCCTTCTTAAAAAATGCAAATCTTAACAAACATTACAAACAACAGGAAGCATGAATATAACAAGTCGATCACTAATAGGCGCAATTAGCCATGTTGTGTAAAATTTAAAAACAAAGCCGGATTTATATTTCTGTATTGATGTGCTGCTTCTAGTGTAAAATGTGGAAAAGTGGAAAGGCCTATGCGAACTAAATTAAAGTAATGTTTAGGCTTTACCCAAAATTACCTTTATTTTATGCATCCCATTGTGATAATGTATGACCTACCAGTCATATAATAACTAAATAAATCTGTCAGTATTCTTACTATTCATTACAACATGCTTCGGCTGAATTGACCATCTTTAATTAAATACAAAAATATGAAATCACTTGCAGTCAATATCCCAAGTATTTTGTATATTTCTGTATTTATCTGAAGTTGGTAATTTTGGCCGAAACATGTTTTAATGAATGGTAAGTATTGACAATTAATGTGATTTGTGTTTTGACGGGTTATTTGAACATAAATTACTCCATACTCTGAAGTAGCTAATAATGGGAAAGGATAACTGCACATAAGCTTATCCCACCAAATGTCAATACTGCGAGAAAAATCAATTATATGACAAAGTGTCAATCTTACTTAACTTACGTAAGAAATTTACAGCAATAAAATTTAAATTCACGTTTATCTTTTTAAGGCGTTTGAAAAATTGCAAAAGTGACTATTAGCTTCGTTACACCTGTCCATCTGTCTGTCCTTCTGTCCGTCCGCATGGAACATCTCGGCTACAGCTGGAAGGATTTTCAGAAAATTTCATAATTGAGTATTTTTCAAAAATGTGTCTACTAATTCAAGATTCGTTAAAATTGGACAAGAATAAGGGGTACTTTACATGAAGACCAATAAGCACTTTTTATCATACTTCGCTCAATTATTCTTAAAATGAGAAATGTTTCACATAAAATTTACAGAGGAAATCAAAACAGATCTTTTATTTTCTACATTTTTTTTTCGAAAATCGTGCCATTTGTGAAATTATATGGAAAAATATTGTAGAGCCTGACAGGACATAGATGGCAATATGGCGCATGCGCATTGTATGCTGGATACCTAAGGCTACAAACACACACACACACACGTATAATATGTAACAGCTACAGCTTTTCCACTGCAACAGTGGTTGCACTAATGCGTCCCAGTGTTACAACATACATATATTTCCTGTTTTGTTTCCTGATAACGGACTGGTTTTTGGAATAGTAGCACCTTGTGAAGCCACTGAATATATTTTCAAGCCGGAACAAACTTCATCCTGTCAAACCAAAGGAAAAGAAGACCTGGTTTTAGTTGGATTTAGAAAACGAAGAGAACGACGACGACAAAACAACAACAGCAACAACAACAACAAACTGATGCTGCTGCTCCTCCTTCTCCTCATCCTCCTCCTCCTCCTCCTACTATTACTACTACTACTACTTCTAATATTACTAATATTTTATAATTTTGAGCTGAAATCCTGCGGTGAATATTGGGGAAAGTCACATAACAAGAACCACAAAATAAAGAATTTGCTTTGCTCAATCGTCCTCGGGCGGTAATGTTTCCGAATTGCAGTCGAGAGGTACACGGAATCAATGTAGGACGAGGCACCGAACACGCTGGGTTTTGCGTGTTTCCTCTCATTCCCTCTAGGAAAATACTTTAATTAAACCAGGTTTATATTTTACAAACCCTTTAAAAGCATTTATTATTCTCTTACGTCCTGCACTCTGCTGCAATGTAATCTAAGGTAACTACCTACAAGACTACATGGAGCCGCATTCCAAGAAACTCCACCAACTCTGCTATCGGAATCTTAAATCTGGATACTTGTTACTCGTACTCCCGAGAATCAATGTTCTTTTCTCCCACTAGTCTTGAACGTTGGTACTGCACTGCTCTCAGCTCTAAAATCGTGATCTACGAGATATTTCTTCCTATGCTTCCAACACTGAGTTCTGAAGCTGACAACTAAATCACAGGCCGGTGTCTCAAAGCGCACATTACTACTGTACGCGCCTCACAGCGTTTTTTTAATGCGTATCGAAGTTTTATTAATTTGCATCAAGACGTACATGTATTCTTATACCTTACAATCGTAGTTTCTGGCATAAGACGGGAATATATAAAATTATTTTCTCAGTATATATATATATATTTTGTTTGTTTTTCAATTTATTCCCTAAGTCGCAAGTCATAAATAAGCCGTTGTTCGAATCGTACAATACATAAAGAGTTGCAGAATGTGTAGCACTCGTTATTCTGGAGGTAACAGGTTCGAATTATGGGGCAAAGTTTGGGTATCCTGAGTAAGATTTTTCATGATTTGCTTCAGTCCTCTAGGCAAATTTCTCGCATGAAGCCACGATTGCTTCATTCCCATTCATCCATTAAATCCTGATATTCGACTATAAACATTTTGTGCTACAAACAGGGCCTTTAAAACAAATCGCTAGTTTATTTTATGTTTATGTTTATGTTTAGGGGGGTTGGCAATTATGTGTTGGTGTGTAGGTCCGTAGGTGTGTAGGTGGTGGCAATGTAATTATTTATTTTAACGATTTTAGTGACATAATTTGGAGAAGAGGTTAAGGAATAAGGAAGGAAACGAAGATCAAAGGATACAAGAATAAGGCAGACTAAGCGTGCGATGCCAGTATTTGAGCGGGTATGAAGCTCGGCCCGCTTTAACGTATGGCCCTAAATGCGTCAGGGTCGTTGTTACATTAGGGCTCGTCACGTGTGACATTATTGGACTCTAGAGACCAGCAGTGACAAGTGACCAAATGCGATGTTCTCTGTGCGGTTTGCTTGTTATAGTTTACGAGCAACGCGGCCATTTCGACACCGACATTCGACTCTAGTATTCCGCGCTACAGTGACCCAAGTGCAAAACTGACACTAAGCCTTCTACAATGGCACGAAAAACCTTCAGTATAAAACACTATAGATACGATAGACAACACGGGGGTACGAAGGAAATTTGTTTTAAAAAAATATATATATTCCCTATTCTTACATTCAATGAATCTTTCAGTTTATGCAACAGTCCAACACTATTAAAATTCGCTTTATAATATATTATTAATTACCTACATGATTCGGTTGCTATTTCAACCATCTTCGGGGTACCTTCACAAGAATATATTAATTAATAATATAAGATAAAACATATTTTAAGAGTTTGAAATTGTTGGTCTGCTGCATTTTTAGTTTTAAATTGTTTGTTTGTCTGCTTAAAGATATAAGCTAACAAATATTTTGAATCTGGGTGCTCTTTGACGCGGTGAACATTACTGTACGATGAGTATTTTAATTGTTTAGAAATGCTGTTTAAACTGGGCTGTATCAATCATTAACGAAGAAAGACCGGAGTTTGAATCCCACTTGATTCATGTGCAAATCCTACACGTAATATTTTCAGGACCCAAATTAACATATTGTTCATTTCTAAGCCTAGGAAGTCTAGGACAAAAGGTGACCTTCCAGTCTCCTGTCTAAAATTTTGGACGCACTTACCCACTCACACCACACTGAAGTCATTCGCTGCAATTTGTTTCCAAACCCCCTTACTTTCTTTTTCTCCTTTTGATTCAGAGACCAATTGTAACTCCGACACAATGGGAGGAGCAATTCCTCTTCTACGTTCCTGTGGAAGGCCTATGCCTTGTAAAATATTAAAGCGCGCTACACCGAAATTATTTCTCTGAAGTTATGACGTGTTATGGAAGAAGTACTGGCAGTTCTGACGATACCGTCGCATACAGATCAAATGAAATTTCGAAATTGTGTTCGGTGTTTTAGAGTAAAACAAAGGAATAAAATTTTACTCGGCGCTTTAGTGGCGATGTCGGTTTTTGTTTCCCACTGTAGAAACAAACAACGATGCGAAGAGACAACCACCTGAATGGCAAGAAGCAAACCTCCAGGTTAAAGGTGTCTCTAAACTGTAATTTATTTAAGTGTTTGTACTTAGGTTAAGATAATGCCTATTCAAATATATAAAACAAGACACTATGAACATAATGGTAATATGATTAATGATTTTGGGGATTGTTTTACTTGTTTTGTATAAGGCGTCTTCTAGTGAATCAGCCTACATTGTCTAATTCCTTTGTTTTCAGTAAGAAAACTGCACCATGAAGGACGAGAATATCATCGTAGTTTTCCAGTTCTGTATCCAGATTCACTTTCACTATAAGTATGAAATCCTTCGTCTGCACAATTTACCGTTTTCGGTTATAGCTAAAATGTTGTTTCTTTAGAACACATTGTTGCAGGAACTACTACTTTTGCAAGGTGTCAATACTGACAGGAGATGAATTCCGAAACTGCTTGAAATGTGGAAAGTTTTCTTTCTTGAAACACTAAAAAAGAAATATAATTTATAAAAATTACTTAAACAAAGGAAATGTAGTATTGTATTTGTTTCACTAAAAATAAGATAATGTTCCTAATATTATTAACGTACATAAGAAATATTATTTTAAATGAAACCTTTCTTAATAACGAACATTTTTGCGAATATGCAGTACCGTACTGAACCAATTTAAGTCCTAAGTAAATGAACACACACACACATATATGCGTGTGCGTGGGTCTGTCTGTCTCTGTGTCAGTGCTTGTTTAGGTGGGTAATTTAGATCACATCACCTACAAGCTTTATAGACACATCATAATCCATAGTTGTTATCCTATATAATCGTAATGTCTCTCGCCCAATATCCGGGGTCGACTCAGTCTCTAACAGAAATGAGTACCAGTAATATTTTCTGGGGTGTGAAGGCGGCCGGTGCAGGGCTGACATTACCACCTTCATGTGCTTGTCTTGAAATCTGAGAGCCTCAATCTCTTGGAACCCTCAAGATCTGTCCAGGCCTCTATAATAATTAGCATTTACATCCGTATAGGATCGAGTTCCGCCTGCAAAATTTTCCCCTGAAGACCTTCTTTTCATAATTTATCTCAAACTTTTTAAGTTACAGCGAACCCTATTTATTCTGTGAGTTAGAAATCCCATTTCTATGAATATTCCTTTCAGATTATTTTACTTTTGCTTAAGTTCACTGTGACAATTCACTAGTCTCAGGTCAAATTTTCTAATTCTTTAAAGAACTTGATATTTGTTTCTCAGACCTTTGAGAGGTTTTATTGGCTGATGCTTCTGTGTTGCATGGAATAATGACCGTGAGTCCAGGCAGAAGGGAGAAGATAAGGTCACTGCCTTTTGCAAAATTCTGTGCTGGATTACTGGTAATATCCACGAAAAGTGTTTGTGTGTGTGTTTGTAGAAAATAGATTCGATTGCGAAGGAAAAGTTACTGAAGAAAGAGAGGAAACAAACAAGAAATTAAAAGTAAAAGACATGAAGGAACTAGTGTCGGAATAAGCATGTGACAAAGAAAGGAACAAACAAACCAGCAAATAAATTGCAAACCAAGAAATGAGAAAGTAAAAAAAAAAGAAGAAGAAGGCTGCCTTTATTCCATTGTACACTTTATATCAGGTCAGTTATGCGTAAGAATGATAAAGCTGTATTCAAAAGCGACAGATCAGTGGCTTTAGTGCTCCTTGGCATATTATGTTGTCAATTACTGATCCCTATCAAAGACGTTATGTTGAATATAATTCTGGGGTTATTTTCCTTGTGTGTCTTCTAAATTGGCTTCATAATAATTTTAATACTTGCTCTGCGTTATGTCATTCTCGAAACAAAAAGCGGAATTTCAATGCATAACGATTTGTATTGATAACAGTGTATAGTACAATGTACAGACAAATAATAATATATTTTGTCTGTTCATTGTTGTTATGATTGTCTCTGCCATGGATTTCAACACTTAGAAATTTTTCAGACACAAACTAAAATTTTAAAAGATTTGTCTCTTTTGTTGACATAAATTTATCTCATAAAATTACCAAATATTATTATGCTGTACCTCTGTTAAAAATGTCTGATACAGTGCTGCACAATTTTCGTCCGCCTGGTAGCCATGGCGACTAAATGTTGTCCGGCGACACGTAATAAATGTGGGTCTTCAGTATCGACCTTGTTTCACGCCACACATCAGGCGCTTAGAATTTTGAGGAAGTTTATGGATTTCTGGAAATTTGTATCCTGTTCTAATATAACTGATTAAGAGACTCCTACGTGAGCATCTGACAGTCGGGGAATTCTTCGCTGTCCTTATGATTTGAAGTCTTTTTATTTCGACAGGACAGTACAACAGGAGGCCGCACAAATCATACTTAGTCTAATCACACATATCAAAATTTTTCTCTATCTGTTTTAAATATGTATGACGTAATTACTAACAAGTCACAGTTCTGAAGCATAATAGTAAGCGCATTAAGATATTAATTTTTATACTTAAAACTGAAGGAGGCGTCGTGATTTTTCGGCATGATCGTATGTGCATAGCGCCAGCTGATTCAAAATCTTTTATGAAAAGCAGCATAGACCAAAAATGATTGCCTAAAGGTACGACTTACTAGTTCGTTCATTTCATCATATTATATTGGAGATAACAGATTTTGCCACTTGTACCTTATTTAGGCGACGTTTCGGCATTTGCAGTAGTTACATTGTGAAAAAGTCGCCTGAAGACCTGCATAATTTCGATGTAACATACGTACATACGGATACGTGCGTGAATAAAAGATACCACAAATATAGATATATATTTTTGTGGGTAGTGTTGAGAAAGCTGGACTTCGATTTCCAAGTACATTCTTGGTAACTTAGCATACCGAAATATTGTTGCTGTTTATTCGTTTGTGATCCACGCCTGTAGATAAGAGCATAATGTTACAGAATTCTTCTAAATACAGTCCTTGCGTTGAGTATAACCACAAATTGTTTTTCTTTGAATTTTTGTAGTATCCACTTCAGTACAAACGGTTTACAATAAGGGTCATAATTGTAAATAGGTCTGTATTTAATGTAATGCACGAGAAAGTTTGTTCGAGGAATAATTTTTAGAAACATTTTTGGGCCCTTTTGCAAAATTGCAACGGAGGTTATTAGCTTCGCCATGTCTCTTCTCCCGTCCGTCCATCGGCCCGTCTCCTGTCCGTATATCCGCATGGAATAACTTGGCAACCACTGGTCGGCTTTTTATGAAATTTTACTTAGGATAATTTTTCGAAAATCCGTCGAGAAAGTTAAAGTTTTATTAAAATCTAACAAGAATAACAGGTACTTTACATTAAGACATATGCACATTTATGATATCTGTCTGAATTCTTCATTTAATGAAAAAGGTTTGAGACAAATCTATAAGGAAAATCAAAACACATTTCATTGTCAATAATCTTTTAACACGTGTCTTTTATAAGGTAATGTGTAAAAGTATGGTAAAGCCAGAGAGGCCACAGATGACAGTGTTATACGGCGCAGAAAAGATATGCATGCCGGTTAACTAAGGCGAGAATACAGACAGATACTCATAATGTAAAGTAAGTAGTGGTTGTCTACAGCAGACAGGCGACCTGCTTTTTTGATACATTCCTGCAGCAATCTCTTCACACACAACAAAGAGCAAAGTCGGTGTAATCTACAGTAGCAGTGGTTACGCGAAGACGTATGTGTTACTTTACACTTACATTTGCTGTATTATTCGTTCAGTATTACAGCGTTAGTTAGTTAGTTAGTGGTATTAATGCATTATTATTAATCTAAATCACATAACCAATATAAATCAAAATTAATCCGGTGCAAAAATTTTAGTATAAACCTCAATAATTATCTTCAAAAAATCTGCCAAATATTTTCGATACGAACATTATTGCAGGCACAAAAAGGCCATCCTTGTATGCGTTCAGTTTATACTCTCTTGTGGAAACAACGCATAGTACGAATGAGATAATATATCCTGCTCTTTGTTGTGTGTAAAGTGATTGTTGTAGGAATGTATCAAAAAAGCGGGTCACCTGTCTGCTGTTTTCATCAAGAAGAAAATAGATGGCCGGTCGGCTTACCAGGGGGATAACATTCCAGTGCACACAACATTGATATTCCGAGCCAGCGTTCGCCCAGGCCTAACACCCTTACGGCTCACAGCGGGAAAGCAATGCAATTCATCAACGTAGTGAACAGCAAACCAAAGGAGCTTAGTTTTATTAAGTGGCCTCCTGTTCTGAGCTATGTAAGTTTAGCTAGAAGCGGATTTGGGATTTTGCACCTTACCAGAACACAAGCCCCCAAAATCGAGAGATACAGTGTTCAGACACCTCGAATGCCACCACGCTGTGCCTGGGTTCCGTTAAGTTATACGTGAAGAAAATTTTGTTTTACTGGACCTTTTTAATTGTATTGATGTTTCCACTGATCTTTTCTCACCAGAAATATGAAAGAAACCTATATTGCATTACATGAATCCATTCCACAGTTTCCTACCCTCTTGAATTCAATAACTCCGTTTCTTGTCCCACCAGGTCTCAGAGTGATCTTCTGTCTCTAAATATTCTTGCTAACAATTTATTTTTTATGTCGTCTGTTCTTGCTAATTAATGGTCATGTCGTGCTCCTTGTTATGACTGTGATAATCCATAAAGCTTATCAGAGCAAGGAATTTGTTTGTAAAATATCCACATCCCAGAAATGAGTGTACCAGTGGAGCAATATTCCATTATTTTCCATTGGATCTTGGGCGATTCATCCCCGTTTTGCTTTTTTTCGAATGTTTGTTAGTACACACAACATGTACACGTTGCGCAAGACCGTGCTGTAATAGTCACGTGGCCACTGGATTTTGCCGTTGATGAATTAAAGGTACCCAAAGTAAGCAAGAAGATCGGCACGTCTCAAATTTCGGAAATCTCCTTTCGGGAATTAGATTATCGCACTCGGTTTTGAATCCATCTGCAACGTAAAGAATGCACTGTAATACATTTACAAACACTAAACCTCAACAACTGAGCGTGTAGCTCTCTTACTTGAAGCTCTGATTTCTGAGCCTAATTCTGTTTGAAAATTCGCTTAGATCATCAATGATTGTACCTCTCTTTGATCCGAGTAGCAAAAGAGTGCAGGTAGTCCTGCTACCACGTGTGCTTCATTTAGGCCAATTGGCTATAACGCGATTGATGAATAGGTTAACGCTGTTTGTATAAAGCGAACTTTGGCATAGGAGTTTTGGCTGTTACAGAACTTTAACAACTAATGTGAAGATGAAAGTTTGGATGTCGGGCCAAAGTTTTGCCTGTCCGCCCCTACTTTTTTTAAGCGATTTTGTATAAGGCAAGGTCTCACAGGAACGTAACCATTGCGTTATAGCATCACTAACTATTGAGAATTTTACATACAGAGTGGCTGTGACAAACTTTGTAGCCACTCTAAGACTTTAAAATTTTGGGCAGCTGATACCTCGGTGTGTGGGCCGGGATAGTTCAGTCGGTATAGCTACTCGCAACGGTTTGGGGGTTCCGGTGATCCAATCCCGGTGGGGGGTGAGATTTTCCGTACCCATCCAGACCGGCCATGGGTCCATCCAGCCTCCCATAAAATGGCTATTTGGTTTTTCCCGGGGTAAAGCAGCCGGGGTGTGGCTTCAGGTTAGAGAATAGATCTATAACTCTACTCCCACTCTGGGTCTTCGTGGCCTGTTCTAGAGTGAAATTTTACCTTTACATTTACCTTTATATATTCCTTGGTGTAGTAAATTGAAACCTCGGCGCAGGAGTGTAAATTTTATCGTGTGTTTGTGTTTTTATTTTGATGGTGCACTGCTTGAAGTGCGATGAAGTAACGAGTGCCGAAATATTTGCCGTGTCCAAATTAACTCTTGAATGTCCAAAAAGAGAGAGGTCGAGGAAGACTTAAGTAGTATTTGAAGAAGAGACGGAATCGACATTTGTGGGAGAAGTGAGAGGCACTTTATTTTTGGGGGTGTGATGGGGTGAGGGAGAAAAGGCGCCACTTGTTGGGGGGGTTTCCCAACTTCGCCCCCCTCCCCCACACTTCTGATAGCAGTAGCGTGTAGAAAAGCTGTGTTAGAATTGTGAAAATTAGTGCCTTGAAATAGGAGCTGCAGGATTTGTATTTTTGCTTACTGAGTAAAGTTAAAGTGCGAATTTGGAAAGATCATCTGTTGGTCTTTGGCGAAAGGGGAGTAATATTAATTAATTTAAAATAGCTGCATGAGAAGCATGCGGTAGAAACTCTTGACTTAAGAGCGACTCCAAGAATTCCCTGAAGGCAACTCAATGTCAAGAAAAGAGGTGTCGAGATGGTTGTTAGCTGGAATATCTAGCCAGCAGTCCAGGAAACAGAAAATGGAAACGCCCGTTTTCCAAACACAAGTCCTGTGGCCTTGTTCATTATTTAACATAAACGTTATACGAAATACACCGATAATCTGAATTGCGAGGCAAAACGTTTTTATCACATATTAGCAGTTTTTCCATATCTTAGTCTTGGTCCATTTATTTCGAAAATCTCAGCGCAACATACGCATTGCCAATTTGTTCCACAGTAGGGATCGCTTGATTGTGTATATGAGTAGGTTCCTCTGGAAAGTCCTTTGGTAATTAGCCTCCCAAAATAGGCAACACTATTCACACAGGAGTTTGATTCTTTTGGATTTTTGTCTCTTATATGTAGTAGTTACCTGTTCAGAGTTCGAGCGCTTTGTTCCATCAGGAATTTATTCCGCTGAGAGATAGCGGGCGTTTTGTATTTGGAGAATAGCAGAAATCTACGTTATGTACAATTTTCAGAGGAGCGAGCCTTCAAGTTAGAATGCCAGACATTCAGATATAGTAAGGAAATGTTCAGAGTGGTATTTAGGATTTTCTAGTAGTTGAATAGAAAGCTTTACTCTGTCATTATGTAGGAGGGGGTGCTGACAAGTCCTTAGCCCTTCATACTTCCCATGATTAGGACGGAATCAATATTGTCGTTGGAAAGAGGGGTCAGTTCATGTGTCGAGTTGCAAGTTTTTTCTTATTACAGAGCTGAAAGGAAGCATGTCAGGCGACGCGCGAGATTTCAACAACATGGAGACGCGAGCTGTCATCAAATTTTATTTCCTGCAAGGCAAGGCGCAGAAAGAAATTCACGAAATTCTGAAAGAAACATTAGGGAAACATGCACTATTATATGCCACCGTCAAAAACTGGGTGGCCCAATTTATACATTGTGATTTTTCCACCTGCGATGCACCTCGCCCAGGACGACCCAAAAACACTGACCACCCCGGAGATTATTGAACAAATTCACGAGCTAATCTTGGAAGAGCACCGAATTTCGGCTAAATCAATAGCTGCGCAACTGGGATTCTCACGTGAGCGGGTTGGGTCCATCATTCGTAAAGATTTGGACAAGCGGAAGATCTCCGCGAAGTGGATCCCGAAATTCGTGAAAGCGGATCGAACACGTCAACGGTGCCACTTGTCTGAGCAACATTTGGAATTTATTCGGCGCGATCCAAATGATTTCATGTCGCGATTGGTGATCATGGACGAGACCTGGTTATATATCTATGACCCGGAGAAAAAGCAAAAAATCAGTGGAGTGGGGGCACAGCGGCTCACCCCGCCTCCAAGAGTTCCGAGTGCAAAAATCCGCTGTAAAATTTCTCGCCTCGATTTTTTTTGGGATCAAGACGGCATCCTCCTCATTGATTATCTTCCAAAGGGCCAAACTATCAACGCGGAGTATTACTCATCTCTGCTGGTGCAATTGAAGGACTTTTGAAGGAGAAACGCCGCAGGAAGATCACCAAGGGTGTCTTGTTCTTGCACCACAATGCCCCGGCTCACCTGGCGCTTGCAACCCAGAAGAAACTGGCCTACCTGGGCTTCCAATGTCTTGATCACCCAACCTATTCTCCGGATCTGTCACCGTCGGACTACCACCTGTTCCCTGGACTGAAAAACAATTGAAATGTCGCCAATTTTCGTCCGATGCGGAGGTCATTGCTGCCGCGGAGGGTTGGACGGACAAACTTCTGAATTTTTTTGAGTGGCTTGCAAAAGTTAGAGCAACGGACTAAGAAGTGTATTGAGCTTCGTGGGGAGTACGTTGAATAAATCCCGAGTTTGGTCGCTGTAGCTTGTTTCCTTCCTGGTCGGGCTAAGGACTTGTCAGCACCCCCTAGTAGTTATGGGTTAGTAAATTATGAAGAAAGTACAAACTATGGAAACTTCAGAAATAAAATCCCCGAATTTGGGGTTATAAACAACCGCAGAGGTAGCTAATAGCTCGTTCTAATTATTTAACCCTAACATGTACTAGATTTGATGCCTGCTTAACATTACACACAGCGTCTCAATTACATGGGCCAGTGGGTTAAGGCTGTAAAAGAAACAGTCACACAAGAGCATACTCTGTGGCCATGATGTAGTTGTTTATGCTAATGCCAGTGGTATCTTAAATAACAAAAACTGCGATTCGCAGGATTAATTGTAACAGGTAAATTTGTCTCTTTAAGCACCATGAAGGCGTGTAGGGGCTTAAAGGTATAGCTCCACTCATTCTTATCCTCGCCACAACATGCCGAGTGGTCAGCCTCACATCCCGGCTATATTACCCCTTGGGAAAAGAGTCCATGCTCGTTGAATAGGCGGTGGTACCCAGATCTGGTGTGGACATTTTGCAGGAGAAAAGAATATTTTTATCTTACTGAGATTCGAACTCCGCATTATCAAATCTTGAACCTAGTCGCTTGTTAGTGTTTAGGAATAACACGTAATTTTAATGAAATAAAAATCATTTTTAGAACGGTGTAGGTTGTCAATGAACATAATTTCTCACATACAGAAACGAAATATCTCAACAAACAAGGTTACAGCTCGATTCCAAAAAGTTATATCCTTTTACTGAACCATGTTGTTCATTTTCAGGAACATGATATCTTAACAAGGCAAACGGTAGCTGATTTTGCAGAAAGTTATGCCTTGTTAGTGAACACATCTGCTCACTTCTTAATAATATGATATCTTATTAAGTATGTGATAGCTTATTTTCAGAAATTCGATGTTTTATATCTAAAATTTCAGTTTCGCGTGAGACATAACACAATGACGGCAGCGTATAATCACATACTGTACATGTTAGGGTGTGAAATTACTGCATCATCATCAGAGAACTTTGTGAAAACGCATCGTAAACGTTTTACAAACTTAGTGGCTCACTTACGAATGCGACGTCGTGTCAGTGAATGTGTTTCAAAGAAAGCGTCGTTGTCGCTGTCCTTCCTTGTGGTCGACGTATTGTAGCGCTCGAGGAGACCTCGGAGGAGTCCTGCTGGCCTTATAACATCAGCCTGCGCAAAGTAATAAATTTTCTCAGCTTCGGTCTCTATCCAGGGAGGGTCGCTGCCTGGTGCTGGATTCAAGCGCTAATCCTGGTTCTAAATCTCTCTTTTGTGCTTCGTAACCCTGCATCGTGTCACGCGTCGTGACGGCCGCGTACAAATCTGTGTCGCAACCTAACCTCTTTGCACCTCTCAAGCCTTAATTGTAGTTATGTTCTTCATGCATGATGTCCGACTATGCCCAAATTGCAACTATTTTTACTGAACGAAGGAAGAAATGAACTATTTTGTGAGGTTATAAATGTAGGCCTATAGGGAATGTTCAATAGAAACTTCCCCAGGACCTTACCGTTTCTCCTGCACTACGATTTTAATGTAGTCGGCTGTCCGTAGAAGACGGATATGCGAAAACTTCATTTAAAGTGGTCGTAAAATGCAGCGCACTGGGAGTGTTGGTTTCGTCAATACAGTACAGAATTGTAACCGGTAAAATCATACACAGCGGTTGGTGCCTGGCTCGGCTGCATGTGCTATAGCACTAAACATATAGAGTAAGTGTCATTAGACGTGTATCTGTTGAGCTTCCCGCGCGCGCGTGTGTGTGTGTTTGTGTTTGTGTGCGTGTGTTTGTGTTTGTGTGTGTGTGTTTGTGTGTTTGTATGTGTGTGCGTGTGTGTTTGTCTTTGTATGTGTGTGTGTTTGTGTGCGTGTGTGTGAGTTTGTGTGTGTGTGTGTTTGTGTGTGTGTGTGTTTGTGTGTGTGTGTTTGTATGTGTGTGCGTGTGTGTTTGTCTTTGTATGTGTGTGTGTGTGTGTTTGTATGTGTGTGCGTGTGTGTTTGTGTTTTAATGTGTGTGTGTTTGTATGTGTGGTGTGTGTCTGTGTGTGTGTGTGTGCGTGTGTGCGTGTGTGCGTGTGTTTGTATGTGTGGTGTATGTGTGTATGTGTTTGTATGTGTGGTGTGTGTGTGTGTTTGTGTGTGTTTGTATGTGTGGTGTGTGTGTGTTTGTATGTGTGGGGTGTGTGTGTGTGTGTGTGTTTGTGTGTGTGTGTGTTTGTGTGTGTGTTTGTGTGTGTGTGTTTGTATGTGTGTGCGTGTGTGTTTGTTTTGTGTGTGTGTGTGTGTATGTGTGTTTGTATGTGTGTGCGTGTGTGTTTGTGTTTTAATGTGTGTGTGTTTGTATGTGTGGTGTGTGTCTGTGTGTGTGTGTGTGCGTGTGTGCGTGTGTGTGTGTGTTTGTATGTGTGGTGTATGTGTGTATGTGTTTGTATGTGTGGTGTGTGTGTGTGTGTGTTTGTGTGTGTTTGTATGTGTGGTGTGTGTGTGTTTGTATGTGTGGGGTGTGTGTGTGTGTGTGCGCGCGCGCGCGCATTTCTACATTCCTCTAATCTTTTTTTTTGTATCTTTCCTAAGCCAACATAATCTCTTTTCAGTGCATAAAGCAATTTGTGTTGGTTTCCTCGCAACTGTTTAAGGTAGAGTAGCTGGTAAGCGATATAATGATCAGTGAAAGAACTAGCGCAAACATATAAGCCTATACACAGAACTGCAGTTTCTTTATTTTGATAGGATGTAGGTGAAAGAAGTTTATGAGCAGTGAAGATGCATTTGGTATGGCGCGCTCTTTTGTTTGTGTATGTAGAAAATATGTGAAATATTACAAGAATGTCCACAAGTTGACGTTGGCTAAAGAGGAGCTAACGCATTCTTGATCGACGCTTGTCAATAATTTAACCACGAGCGACTGGCTTAATGATCAGTCGTTCTCACTCACTAAACAGTGACGCCGAATTTTCACTGACAATCAGTGTCGATGCATGAAGCATACAATTAGATTCGGATTTGAAATTATTGTGGCACTAGACAAAAAATATATATGCAATTTATTCCGCATTGCGGAATGTGAGAACAACTGGTTACGAGTTGCATACAATTCGTTATTTGTTTATGACGTTTAAGGGAAGGAGGGTGAGATTGGACAGTAGTGTAGTATACACTAGGCTAAATGTTATACATAAAGTTCTGGCTTCAAAACCGCATTGAACACAACACTTGTCCCAGATGGAAAAATAATGCCAATAGGCCTTCATGTTTGCACCGTGCATCATCAACATATAAACAATTTATTGTCCAACTTATGCACAAATATATAATTCGTAGATACAATTAAAATTATAAAATATTTAAAAGTGCTCCGAGATGTTTCGGATCACAGAGCATACATCATCAGGGAGCCTTCTACAGTACTCGGCTCCATGATGATGGATCCTCTGTGATCAGAAATATGTCGGAGCACTTTTAAATATTTTATAATTTTAATTGTATCTACGAATTACACATTTGGACATAAGCTGGACAATACATTGTTTAAATGCCAATAGGTTTAAAAAATATAATTTTTATGTGTGATTGTATTAAACTGCCTTATAGTGTAATTAGGTCACGGGTTGTTGTCAACTTGTTAAAGAAAATTCGTATTCCTGAAGACTAATAAATTTATCAAGTAACTGTCTTTCAGGTGATCAAAGAAAATTCACATTTCCGCAGTTTGTTTATTAATGGTGTGATGAGGCAACATCAATATGTGTGACATATCAGTGTGTGTGTGTGTGTGTGTACGTTTTTGTGGGGTACGTGTATATATATATATATATGTGTGTGTATATATATATATATATATATATATGTGTGCGTGCGTGCGTGTCTTTACTTGGCCGGTATAGCGTAGCCGGTATAA
>Ga0131853_10007053_pt1 | contig 20302 bp, 17 predicted proteins | sample TergutLab28metaG_FD_92764 | JGI IMG/M metagenome (GOLD analysis project Ga0131853, IMG submission 92764) | Labiotermes labralis P1 segment gut microbial communities from Petit-Saut dam, French Guiana - Lab288 P1 (version 2) (version 2) | ecosystem: Host-associated > Arthropoda: Insects >...
AAAAGAATATATGACGGTTGTTTCAAGCGTGAAATTAGTATGAACAGTATTAAAAAATTTTTAATTCTCACAGAAGACAGTTTTGACCGTCACTATAGTGCACATCGCTTCATTTCGTTTATGGAATTGATGTTTATTATGCGAGCAATTTGAAGTAAACGCGTGCATAAAGGACCTTAAATATTCAGGTAAGCAGTACAGATAGTAACTACGGTCTTTAAAATGGTTAGACGTTGAATTAGAATTATTCCACAGCACAAGTTCCATATTACTTGGAAGTGGCACTAAACACATTTCCGTCTCTGTGCTGGAGCACAGAAAGACTGGCTACGGGCAGCCCAACTTCTGTCCACTCGACATTCTTTTCTGCGTAGGTGCGATTTTATGTCGTGGGCCGGGATAGCTCAGTCGGTAAAGCGACTCGCTATGGGCTGGACGATCTGGGGATCAAATCTTGGCGGGGTTGAGATTTTCCGTTTCCGCCCTGGGGCCCAGCCAGCGTCCTGTACAATCGGTACCCGATCTATTTCCTGGGGTCTGGCGTGGCGTTGACCACCCACCCAGCCACATCTAGCGCCGATGTTATGGAAGGGGTAGTGTTATAGCTTTACTCCACTCTTGGGCCTTCGTGGCCTGTGATAGAGTGACATTTACTTTTCTTTGCCCTTCCATATCTTTGTTGCTGTGTGTAAGAACTGTGCAGCACTTCCAGCTCAGTACACTACATATGTGAACAATACATGACATTTCTCCCTCCAAATTACTGGTGAATAGTGTTAATTTCGGTGAATGCAAGTGAGCACTATAAAACAGACAGTTTAGACATCTCCTCAATACCTACTTTTAATAGTTCAATTTCTACACATCTGTTAGTAAAACTGTTTTTACTTCTAGGTACTTTTATGAGATCTTATTTAAGTGCAGTATCTGGCGCATTTAGCTTAAAAAGTTTTCATCTTCATCCGTTTTGAAGTTCTTTTTCAATTACAAACGTTTTTGGATCACATAACGTGTGTGTGTGAACGATATATCCTCTCGTGCAACCAAATTTCTTATGTCTTTTTCGAATCTTTTGTTAGTAGTTTCTATAGAAGCGATGTCTGAAGAAAAATGTCTTACTCCACCGTCTTTTCGCTTTATATTCTAAAAATTTAGTACCTATGAGAAATGTTTGTATATTCCGTTCATAGATACAGATTTTTATTTTAAAAACAGTGTTAAGGTCATTTACATTTTTTTAAAACTTTTATGTTTAGGCCCTTTTGTTATTTATTGGATTGCAGCCGTTCTTAAAGTACCGTTATTATATTTCCAAGTAGCTCTGACTCTATTGTTTTCATTCTTCAGGCAGCCTGTAGACTTTTTTTACACAGCACAAGGCCCTAAATGACATTGTGGAATGACGTCGTGAAATAATGCTTACCTTTTTTATGACATGTTGAGTGACATCCTTGGAGATGTTCGCCAAAACACGTGTACCGTCGCATTTTAACACTGTGGGGAGATGTACATTTTTTTTTCAGGATCTCACAGCCTCGCGCACAGTCTTTCATGTTTTTATTTTCAACAGACCTGTCATCTTTTGTTTAATTTCGCACTTTTATCTACACTCATCTCAGCTCCACTCCATTCTGATAGTTCTATAAAAGTATATACCTGGTTAAGTATCGAACCTTGCAACTTGAATCCTGTTGACATGCAAATATCCACAGACGCTGAAGAGACTTCGACAAAAACGGAGATAGATAGGGACAGAGGTAAAAGAGAAAGAGAATGATCACGTTTTACAGTGTAAGCTACTGGAGCCACCGGTTCCAGGTTCGAGCCCGGGAACAGGCTTCCCTGAGATGTAACGGTTTTATGTAAAACTTTATTTTTTTACGGTTTGCGTTGGTACGCCAACGTTTGTTCTGCTCACTCTGCTAATTCCGCCCTTGGGCTCTCTGTTTAACGATCGTTGTTGCAGGTGTGCGGGTATCGTATTGCAGAATGGATGTCAGGTGGCAAACAGAGTAACTGGCGTTTGTGGCGAAAGTTTTACCCACGGTATCACTTAGGAAATATCAAGGCAGCGAGCAGGATGTAAGTGTGTGTGCTGTGTTAAACATTAAGTGGTTTGACTTCAGTAAAAGACGTTGTTTTCTGTGACTTCGATTTGGTGTATCTTCCTTGTCGTCTCCATCATCCCCGATATTGCCTGTGACGAGTAGGATCACCAGAAAGGCCCGGTACACTACGTGTTTTTGATCGCAACAATCCAAAAGTGCGCATCATTAGTCAGTCTGTGCAATGGATTTGCGTCTTGCGCTGTGTTTTTTGAGTCAGTGTGCAGTACGAGAATTGGCAAATGGCTCCCTCAGTTTTATGGTGTAACTTCACCAGGGTATGAAGTGACTTCTGACTTACGTATAATAAAGGAGAATTTAATTTTTTGTCCAGACCACCATATTTTCTCGGTTTTATTCCAGAATGTGATTACAAATATAATAATTTTACAAGAAGAAGTACTTGATTGCTTATCCTTTTCTGACATTTTAATTACGATTCTGCCTACTCCATTTGTCTTATGCTTAGTTTTGGCACTTATACTGATAAAAGACACACTAGTAGCACTAACCGCCCTTAGTTAAATATTTTGCTACATTCGACTTGATTTTCAATAGCTTTCAAGCAGTAAATCTTTATGATATTAATATTGGGCTGGGCATTACTATTTAACATTTTAAAGCCTACTGGTTACGTGACGCACCAACAGGTTTAACATTCAAAAACTGTACGTTCTGCCCACACTGTATTTATGTGTTTTGTATTTATCTTGGAACAAAACAGCTACTTCTGCCACTTACAGCATAAACTGAATGGTTTTTATAACCGAGATGAAAAGTGTTTACAACGCGGTACGGACTGGGTCTTTAAATACAGCAGCCTGCGCTTTGTCTTTAAAGGGTTAATGCTCGATTTTTTCGTTTCTGGTAAAACGTTTTTTGTGAGCTTTGCATATGTATAGCAATACAAGGTTATTTGTGAAAGTCGAATCATGTACTTAAAAGGTACAGTCAGTCGGTATGGAGTTCTATACTTACTTACTTATATCCTTACTTACTTGCTTAATTACTTACTTTACTTAATTAATTAATTAATTAATTCTTACTTACTTACTCACTCGGGGTCAAGGGGAGTCGGCCGGGTCGTTTCCGGGGCCGTCGTGTTTCCGCAGGGCAACATAGGTAACTCTTGAGAGGGGCTTCAGCTATTCCCCAGGGGTGACGGATGCGTTAAATAGCCTCGCAACACTCAAGACCGTCTGTGCATGGCGAAGAGCCATACCCTACAAGAGGTGACCCTGTTTGCGCAGAACACAGCGGATCTAAAGGAGTTAACCTTGAAAAAAAAAACCAATCCTACGGTGTGAGTGCCGTGCCTATGGGATGAATGGCAGTGGGTGAGTCTGTCTCAAACGGACACCGGGCGACCTCCCAGGGGTAATCGTAGCCTTACCAGGTAGGGGGTTTCTACCTGGCGGGCCATATGTTTCCCCTTTACTCCTGGGACCGAAATGGAGTTTACGAATAAAAACCCAAAGCACATGGAGAGCTCCTCATCTGGGGATTCCGACAAGGGTTCCTGCACAGAGGCTCCGCAGATTGGGGCAACTGTGCAGGACCCAGTCGAACAAGGGGCGGGCGAGACTCCCCTGACTGGGGGCGGGGGGGGGGGTAGAACGCCCGCCTCCCAGCGACCCAAGCTCGGAGAACCTGGAGGGCCTGACAGAGATGGTAGGCACTCTCTGCCTCCGAGCCACTAGCAAGAACCGTTGTGATGCTGCTAAAAAGCGGGCGAGGAAGGCTAGGCTCGCGGAGGCTCCTTCGGGGGACTCTGGCGGTGGCCAACCTCGGTCTGCTCCAGGCGGTCAGCTACAAACTTTGCCGAAGCCCGGTACATCTGGGGCCCGGCGGGGCAAATCTACGGAGAGTGGAGGACTCCCACCGGGCCCTAGCGAGCGACAGCGGTCGGCCGGGGGCACTCCCGAGGGGCCGGCTAAGAGGCCCAAAATAGGTTGGGGAACTTGGTTATGCCAGGGTCGCCCGGGAGTGCCTTCGGGTGGCGGTTGTCTGCGAGAACTACCCTGAGAGTCAGATCTCCAAAGAAAACTTCTTAGATATCCAGCGGGCTATCGGCCGGCTTGTGGATGAGCTCCCTGAAGAGGGACTCACCCCCAGGCTGATTGGTTCCTATTGGGCCAAGGGGGCGGCTATCATGGTCTGCCACGATGAATCGACCAAGGATTGGTTAGCTGCCAGGGTACCTACCCTCGTGGCTTCGCAGGGCTCCAGGCTCAAGTTAGTGGGCCTGGATGCTCTTCCCACTTACAAGAGGTTGGTGTCCTGGTTTCCGGGCCCTGCGGAGGGCGCGGAGCGGTACCTGATGCGGCTCCGCAGGCTGAACCAAGGTCTGAACACCAGGCACTGGAGAGTCTATGAGCGCAGGGAGGAGTCCAATGGGGTCCGCCAGGTGCTCAGCATCGATGCAGCCTCTGTCAGTGTGCTTGAGGCCCTTCAGTGGTCTGGGGCAGGCCACATTCTCCCTTCTGGGCGTTAAGCCGCAGGGAAAGAAATAAGAGGAGGCAGCCGAACCAGTTATGGTGAGTACCATCTCTTTCATTCAGGCTAATTTGCAGCACAGTATTGCTGTTTCTGATATTCTTACCAGAACAATAGGCGCTAAGGGAATAGACATAGAACTGGTCAGGACCCGTGGTATTGTGAGGACCGTATCAGGGGTTTGAATATTCCTGGACATACTCTTTACTCTGCTAGAGGGAAGGAAAGGCCTAGAGCCTGTATCCTTTCGAGGAATTTGGATGCATGGGAGCTGCCGGGGTTCTCCTGTAGGGACCTCATAGCGATCCTAATAAAGTATATTGAGGATGGGGCAGAGAGACGATTAGTCGCTTGCTCTGCCTATCTGCCTTATGATTCCGAGGATTTTCACACGTCAAGAGAGTTGGAGGAACTCATGCGTTACTGTGAAAATGAGAATCTACGAATAATTGTGGGGTGCGACTCCAATGCAAATCATACCGCGTGGGGTAGCACCATCTGCAATGGTAGAGGGCAGTCCCTGCTTAAGTTTCTCAACTCTTCGAACTAAGAGATTCTCAATCGCGGAAATGAGCCCACCTTTTGCAATGTCTCCAGGCAAGAGGTGACTGATATGACCTTGGGGTCCTATGGACTTCTAGAAAGCATTCCTTGTTGGGAGGCGTCTCGGGAGCCCTCCTTATCGGACCATAGACATATTCTGTTCACTCTACGGGGCTCCGTTCCGGTACTCCTGATCAGGAACCCTAGGGGCACCAATTGGGGCTCTTCTCGAGAGGGCCTGAGGGATAAGCTGGAGAGCGGACCCGAGATGAGCATGGAAGACGAAGCTGGATGGGGGTTTGCTGTTCATTGGATTCAGCAGTCCCTCGTCACCGCTTATGAGGAAAACTGCCCTCTTAAACCTATTAAGAATGGGAGGAAATCTCTGAAGTGGACATCGGAATTAGAGTCCCTCAGAAGAGAAGTCAGACGGCTCTTCATTAGTTGCCGGGCTGATAATAAACCATCTAGTTGGGAACTCTACAGAGAGGCTCAACGGAGATAGAGGAAGGAGGTACACAAGGCCTCTAAAGAGAAGTGGAGTACCTTCTGTAGCTCTATAAATGACTTACCTAGGTCGGCTAGGTTGCACAAGGCTTTATCTAGGGACCCTAAAACCAGGCTGGGATGCTTGATTGTTCCTACCGGTGAGCGTACGCAATCCGAGGAGGAAAACCTGGCACTCTTGCTCGCTACACACTTCCCAGACTCAATTGTTGCGGAGGGGGGTGTGGTACCCGCCGCTGCCTGCCGCGCCACATGTGTGGACTGGCGGATGGCTGCGAGGATCTTTACCTATAGCAGGGTGAAATGGGCGATTAGCTCATTCGCCCCATATAGAAGCCCGGGCATGGGCGGGATCTTCCCGGCCCTTCTGCAGGAGGGGCGGGAGATCGTTATTCCGTACCTGGTTAGGATCTTTCGTACCTGCTTGGCGACTGGATACGTTCCAGCTTTGTGGCGCCAGGCTAAGGTGGTGTTTATACCTAAGCCCGGTAGGAGTTCCTACTGTGGGCCCAGGGATTTTAGACCCATCAGTCTCACATCATTCTTATTGAAGACCATGGAGAGGCTGGTGGATAGATTTTTAAGGGAAGATATCTTGGCGTTTCAGCCACTTCACCTCAACCAACATGCATACGAGGCTGGGAAGTCTGTCGAAACGGCCCTTCATCAGCTTGTAGTACGGGTTGAGAAGGCCCTTGATCAACAGGAGATTTCCTTAGGCGTCTTCTTAGACGTAGAGGGGGCGTCTGATAACACCTCCTATGACTCCATGTGCTTAGCACTGACTAGTCATGAGGTAGATCACACCATCGTACGATGGATTAGAGCCACCCTGGAGGGTCGGCTGATCACTGCGGCTCTCGGGGGCGTCTCCAGAAGCGTCGCGGTGTCTAGAGGCTGCCCTCAGGGGGGTGTCTTATCACCCCTCTTATGGAGCCTGGTTGTGGATGAACAGCTGGTAAGGCTCAATGAGGGGAGCGTTTATGCACAGGGATATGCGGATGGCATCTGTCTTCTAGCGGTGGGAAAATTCCCAAAAACAGTATCAAGGCTCATACAGTGGGCCCTCCATACCTTTGAACTGTGGTGTGCCGGGCTCAGCCTGTCGGTTAATCCCGACAAGACCGGGCTTGTTGCATTCACTAGAAAGAGGAAACGTACAGGGTTTTTTCAGCCCCGTTTGTTTGGGAAGACCGCAAGATTTACAAATGAGGTTCGGTCGCTGGTTGGTTAACCAGCACGGGGCCGGATGGCGAGGTCTTGGCGATACCCAAAGGCAGGCTCACGAGTTTATCTCGGGACCTAGACTGGGCACCAGGGCAAAATTTATTACCTTTTATAGGACTAAATCCGTGACCGTGACTGGCCTCCTCACGGGTCATAACACCCTGAGGAGACATCTCCACCTACTAGGGCTGCTTGACAGCCCATAGTGTAGAAATTTCAGGGTGGGAGATGAAACCTCGGCTCACATTTTATGCGAGTGTGAGGCTCTGGCCTCACTCGGGCATGCGTACCTGGGCTCCTTCTTCTTGGAGCCTGAGGACATTAGAAGGTTAGGCTTGGGGGCCGTCTGGAGCTATAGCAAGGCTGCGGGGCTCCCATGATTCCATATGGGGCACAAAGAGCCCGTCTTAATTAAGGCCTAGGTGCGTCGGGGCTGGGAGGCCCCAACCCAAATGCAAATCATTCAATCAATCAATACTTACTCACTCACTTACTAACTCGCTCGCTCGCTCCACGGTGCAGAGTCCTTCTTGAGAAGCTAATTGGTTTGCAGCTAGTCAAGAAATTCCCCACATTTTATGGAGCCCGAAGGTTCATTACCGCACTCACAAGCGTCCGCCAACTGCCCCTATCCTGGGCCTGCCCAATCCAGCCCACATACTCACATCCCACCTCCTGGAGATCCATCCTAATATTATCCACCCATCTACGCCTAGGTCTCCCCAGTGGTCTCTTTCCCTGCAGCTTCCCCACCAATACCCTATACACCCCCCTCTCCTCACCCATATGCGCCACATGCCCAGCCCATCTCATTCTTCTCGATTTTATCACCCGCACAATATTGGGTGAGAAGTACAGAACATTTAGGTCCTCTTTATGCAATCTCCTCCATTCCCCCGTTATGGAGTTCTATAAATTCCATAATATTGATTCAGAACAGCCGTGTAATGAGAACCAACTTGATGCACTATTTATCCTCAGTTTATTTCGTTAATCAACCTCTACATGTTTCGGGTATATTTGTAGCCCATCATCAGGAATTATACTGTATAGATACAACACGTACCAACTGTTGTATATATACAGTATACCTCTTGATGATGGGCTACAAATGTACCCGAAATATGTAGCGGTTGATTGACGAAATAAGCTGAAGATAAATAGTGCATCAAGCTGGCTTTCATTACACGGCTGTATCGAGATGAACGGTCAACAAAACATAAAACTGATTTAGAAGTTTTTACTAAGCGAATCGTGTGTGATCGACCGCATCTAGTCCAAACGAACAGCCACATTACACCTTGTGCTGTTTCTAACAAATTGCATGTTGTATTCTTTTGTTTATTTTTATTGTAAAATCGTAAATTCAGTTAGCTGAATACTCATGCATTAAATTAGTCGATCTTGCGACAGGTCCATAACGTCTTCCAAAACAATTCCTACACAGGTTGCGATCCAGTTCTTCCTGTTTCAAATTCCAGTATCTGCTCTCTTCCTATAAGGTCATCTAGTAGCTGCTTAATTCTTCTTTCTAGCCTGCCCGTTCCTTCCATCTTTGCTTCAATAACGTGTTTTAGCAGGCAGGTCCTACGCAAAATGTAACGAATCCAGTTAGCCTTCCTTAGTTTTCTTGTATGTACAAGTTTCCTTTCCTCCTTTATTCCGTGTAATACTTGGTAATTTATTTTACAATTTGTCTAACTGAACTCCATCTTGCACAGTGTTAAATAAAAAATATCAAAGACCTGGTAGCATAGGAATTTTATGTTTTCCATTCAGTGAACGGTACTTCAGTTTCTACAATTTTAGCCACCAGATGCACAAAATTGTCGTTTGATTCACAATAATATTTTGAAGGTCTGAAACATATACGAGATTAATGTTTTTAAAACATTATTGTAAATCAAATGACAATTGTGTCCATTTGTTGGTTAATACTGTAGAAATTACTAGTTTACACTTGTTGTACTGTCACTTCCAAACACACGAGATATACAAGAAATTAATCTGTATACGACGCAACTTTTTCGTTTGTCTCTTCTCTCTTCTTCACTGCGCGACAGCCCCTAGTGTGCCAGGGCCTCATCATTGTCGAGGCTTCACGTTCACACTCAGAAAGAAATACCACGCTGAGTAGGGCTCCTCTGGACGAGTGAGCAACCCGTAGCAGAGACCTCTACTTGACAACACACAGCACTCACAAGAAAGAGACATTAATGCCCCCGGCGGGATTCGAACCCACAATCCCTGCAAGCTAGCGGCTGCAGACCCTACGCCTTAGACTGCGCGGCCACTGGGACCGCCTTATTTTCGTTCGTAGTCAGACCGTCACTAATCGCTTGAAGACTAGGCAAAGTTAGACGGATATTGGCAGTTGATATGGTCACGGTAACCGGGTACCTAATTCCGTCTGTCTGCACTATCTCTGCAGTAGCCTAGCTGTTAAACAATATCGATCTGTATAAGGGCAAACCAAACAACTGGACCGACAGAGGCTTGAAAGCCCACCGTAGACAAAGACCGCAACAAGCCGCCTTGTTAGCAGGTTTTAGAGTTGCCCTACATGCTATGCGTGTCCGGATTAGTTGCAGTAGTACGAGTTAGAATAGTACGGCTTTGTAATTATGCAACACAAAGGGCTTTTCTCCTCTTTATCCTTCAATTGCTGTGAAAGTTTTCGTATGGCTTGTAGCACACAACAATACCGCACACTGCCATTGTAGTAATCCTTCTGAAATTAGTGAATTAGCCTTCGGGAAAGTCTTTGATTTTGTGAGAAAATAATTATTTTTAATGTCGTAATTAAGTCTGGGTGAAAACGAAGTAGAAAGTAACCTACCATAGTGCCGATCCCAGTTGCCGCGCGGTCTACATTGCAGTCAGAACCGACACAACACAGCAAACCAACATTTGTCTGGGTATACATCGCAGACACGTGTGGCTACATGTAACCCGACATGCGTATCCATACATTTTGTCCATTGCAACGACACTCGAATCCTATGCGCACTGCAGCAGGTATCTGGCCAGACTGTCGGCTCGAAACAAACTCACTTTGTTGGCGCCAGACTGTCGGGGGAGATAACATTCCAGTCGTATCGGTTTCAGTATAGCCGTTGACGTAAACAGTACTGTTTTTGATTTCTACTTCCCTGTCTGGAGTCTGTCCTGACTGTTGTGTTGTGTCGTTTTTGGCTCAAATGTAGCCTAGCCTAAGGCGTGGGTCTGCGGCCGCTCGCTAAATGGGATTGCGGGTTCGAATCCCGCCGGTGGCATGGATGTCTGTCTGTTGTGTGTTGTGTATTGTCCGGTAGAGGTCTCTGCGATGGCCTGATTACTTGTCCACGGGAGTCCTACCGAACGTGATGTATCTGAGTACGATGGTGAGGCCCTGGCACACTAAGGCCTGACGCGCCGTGAGGGGGGGGGGGACCAAGAACCAGATGACCGCGTGTCTATTAACGAAAAATGATAAGGACTTCGTCCACACCGCTTTTGGAAACCACACAGCTTCCTGTCAATGGTTTATGTAATTACAGTAACGTAATTTTTTTCTGTTCTTGTGTGATGGTGAAACTTTGACTACAAACTTAGAAAGAACAAAGACGGTGTCTAAGTTTGAGATGCCGGCGAGGAAATATGTAACTAGAAAAGGATAAAGTAGCAGGCCGCTGACGAAATGTGCATGCGTAATTCATAAAATATATTAGAAGATCAACAAATACACTCTGAATTTATGGATGTAATTTTATAGCATAGTGGTCACCAACATGTTTCGGCCAGTCCTGTGGCCATCTTCAGGGTAGTGAGAACAAAAATACAAATACAATTAACATGTGTCCAAATCACTTCAGAATTTAAAAATGATATAGTTTTTATTAAAATTTAAGGTTAAATAATAAAATAATATAGTGATGTGTACAAAAATCAGAAAGTTAAAGACTCTTTTTTGGAGTATGATTTTGTGGAGTGATGTACATTGAAGATACGTGTGGTGAATTACGTTCCAGATTGGTGAGCGTTGATACATTTTGTACAGTACTCACTGTAGAGTGTTGACTGATTATTTGATATTTTGGATATTTTTGGGGAAAAAAGGGATGAATCCAATGAAAGTAATGCACGATGAATTTTTATCTTAAATCTCAACGCGTTGAGCCTGGAACGCAGGTACTTGCTTTGCAATATCACTGCGCACTGATTGCACTGAACACGGAAGCAGCGCGTTTTTTCGAAACGTCGGTCAATTTCTACCCAAAAAAATCACTTCTGAAAATTTTATAAAAGGTCTTACTTTCCAAAATCATCTTGGCACAGAAGTCTGTGTTATCAGCAAGATCTTGGGGCGCCAGGAAGTAGAGGCTCCCAGAACTTCTAGACAATCGACACAAAAGAGTGGCAGGTTTGTCAGTCCTACGCACCAGCCACATCGCTGCTTCTCATTTCTGTCAGAACCTAAGCCGACCCTACGGCCATAGCGTGGTCAGAAGGAGTAAGTCAATAAAAACGTCCCAGTGACTCCTTCGGGATTCGAAACTGCTACCTGCTGGCTTGTAGCCTATTGCCTCACCAACTACTCCACCGCGTACCTCACTGTGTAATTTAGTACACGGAATTCCATTGGCAATCATTCCAATTTATTAACATTGCTTTAGCCGAATTGTAAATATCCGTTTTGGACAATATAAAATATATGAGTCCAATCCATATTTTAATACACAGCAGTGTTCAGTAAAAAATTACAAAGAGCAGGTGTACATATTTATGGGATGCATGGTAAAATCAATTTAAGGTATTTTGTATAAAGGAGGCTATGTACCATGTATATGGTCAATAATCCTAACAACAGATTTTGCCTCTAATTATTCAAGTTATTGAGAGTTTTGTCATACCTGATTACAACAAGTTTTGACGAACAATACGTGATTTGACTACAATGGAAATACGTGCATAATATTATGTTAAGTATGTTGTGGTATGGATGAATATGGCTGAAAATTTAAAGTGTCCTAAAACTTACAATTGACTTTCAAATGTGTTTAGGTGCTCAGAATATGCCAGTCACAAATTGGATAGACAGGTAGACAGACATGAGGCGTCCTCTTGCTTGATATAAAACGCCTAAATGAGAAGGTCTGTGCTAAGAAATATATTCTACTGAAAATAACAGTGAAGTCTGTCTTCCATTTTCGGTTCCGGTTTTATCAATGGTTGCATAATTCGGAAACTGTTCTAATTAACGAATATATCATAATTACATTTTTCTGCAAGTAACAGGAAACGCCGTGTATTCGAAGTTTTGATTTCAGTTGCTGCTAACAGCTGCTGCAGAAATTTCTGTTTCTTATTAGTGTATAAACTTGCTTCCTGTACTTAATGGTTTCTACTTTAGCCTACGCCATAAAAACCGGTAGTAACGGATTTCGGATTCAAAGTATTAACACACATAACAGGGCAAGTCTTAAGAAAAAGACAAGTGTCAAGAGGGATTCAAAATTAGATTACAAGGTTTAAGCATATTAAAACGACTCACTCTTTTTTGCGTCAAATTACATTAGTTGTATTAAAATCCCACATCTGATTAAATTTTAATAAAATATTATGCAAGGGTATGTTCTTTTTACAGGCCACGTCCACTTTTTTGCACTCCAGCAGAAAAAGAGCTGGAATTTTTAGAATTTTAGTATGAGGGGGGCATTTTTTACTTCGACGTAGAGAGAAAACTATGTCTGTAGTGTTTCCCACACTGTCAGCTGTATCGATAGTCGTATCGAGGTCTGTCGTTTCGCTTCTTGAATTTTTGTGTGGTATATGTTCAGTTATTATTTGAAAACGCCAAGAACATAGAAGTTGCGATCGAAAACAAAATTTGGAGGACAAAAATATTTAGTTGTTAAAAATACAGCAGTTGTTTCAGAAAGGAGACAGTCTCATTTTCACAAGAGCGCCAAAAACAGTTGTGACAAACATAACCTCAGTTCATCCAACGAAAAGGTACGTGTCATTTCTGTGAAGACTGAAATTAAAACACATGAGAACATTTATTGTACCGGTGAACGTGATTGTGCTCACGACTGGAACATTGTAGTTTGAACCTGCTTTGTGGCTCATAAACAAAGACACTAGTTGCAAACAATGTGCTGGTGATGTTTCTTTGTTGGAAAATTTGTGAAAGAGGGGATGTATTATAGGTATATTAGTTACTAAATGTTGTAAAGGTGATCATACTGCAGGCATAATAACTTTCAAACATTACAAGGAGCAGGTTGTATGTTAACGTCCCTTTAGTATATGGCCTAAGGCCAAATGGTAAAGGCAGAGGGGCAGGAAAAGTGATATGTGCAGTGGTACATCTTCCACAGCCTCCAAAAAGTTTTAGTTTCTATAATAAGACTGTTGGTTCAGCTGTGACTGAAGTGTGTGAAGTCTCCTTGATGCAAGCAGCTACAGAATCTGTACGTGAGAATGAGGAAGGGTGATTCATCAGATATCACTACTTGTTATGATGGCAGCTGCAAAAACGTGGACACTTCCCTGAATGGTATTATATCAGCTACCTGCTTTGACACAAGGAAAGTTTCATATATAGAAATAATGAGCATGTTTTGTTTTGTCACACCAGTCCAACCTTGGAACTTAGCTGTAAAAAGAACTATGGAAGAACAAGTGATGGAATGGAAGTTGCTAGTGTCCTAAACATTTTCAATTTTTCTCTTCATACCCAAGGTATTTGTTGCACAAAGTATCTTGGTAATGGGGACAGCAAAGCATACAAAGAGTGGCTGCTGAGAAGCCCTATGGTCCAAAAATACCTGTAACAAAACTAGAATATTTAGGCTATATACAAAAAAAAAATAATGGGAGCAACACTGAGAGGAATTGTGGAAGAAAAGGCAGGTACAAAATTTCATGATGACAAACCTCTGGGAGGCAGAAATCACCTCCCTAAGTCTGAAGTATAAAAATTACGAAATTATTATGGTTTAGCCATCAGAAGGAATGTCAACAATTTGGAAGCCATAAAGGGAACTTTGTGGGTTATATTTTTTAAGAGCTGTCAATGGATGAGAAGCCCCATCATGGTCTTTGCCCAAATGTTAATGCAAGGTGGTGTAAAGTCAAGAACAGTACAAATCCAGGACTTGCATATCAACATAAGCATAGTCTACTAGCAGCTGTTGTGTATGCAAATAAACCAGTGTTCAGTGACCTTGCCAGTGTAGATCTTATGAAGAGATGTCTCTGTGAGACAACTCAGAATCGCTGTGAATGTGTGAACTCTGTCATTTGGACAAGGATACACAAAACTGTTTTTGTAGGGCTTGACACACTCGAGTTTGGGCTACACGATGCAGTGTTGTGTTTTAATGATGGTGTAGCCAAAAAAAAAGTTATGTCCTAAATACACTAGATCTAACACAGTGATTGCTCTAAAGCAGATGTGGAAAGTGTCTGGAAGGCAGAAATAGCAACATTGAGCATCAAGCAAGAAAAAACAAGCAGATACAGAAAAGAAGAAAATAGGATTGGGAGGTTCCAGGTGATCCAGAATATGGTGCTGGGAAGCATTAAGTGTGAGTCTGTATCATTATGTGCCATAATTTTTAGTGATGTTAAAACTTTAAATCATTTTTCTCGAAACTACATTTTCTCATCTGCCGGTACCATTAACTCATATGTAAGGTGGAAGTCTTGAAATTTCCCCATCCCTAGACAGCATCTTGATTGTCAATCAGATCGAGATTAAGGATTGTAGTTACATAAAGAAGCTGTTGTGAAGTATTAAAAGAGTACTGCAAGATACACAGAAATACATAAAAATAAGAAAAATATATTTAGTAAGCGTTTTGCTTGAAAACGGCCTATTCGTTATCTGATTGTGGTCACAGTAATAAACTAGAGACGGTAGAAATTTCAAATTCTTATCTTCAGTAGTTTCTTCAGAATATGAATGTAAGTGAAGCTTAATTTAAAATTGTTTGCATGGGCGTACGCCTACCATATAATCTTCCCTTCATATGTATCTGAACAAGTGAGCGTTTTGTATGCATGTAGGACGTAGTCTACCATTGCTTTACATATGGCTTCGACAGGTAGTGTAAGAGATTTTTAGTGCCCCCATGGCCTTCATCGTCAGATGATGGTGACATACCATTTCACTTGTAATATACTACCCATTAAATTTCAACGGGTCTCTTCGCCTAATTTGTAATAATTCATTTACTATCAGGTAGTTTTTAATAATACGTGCAGTTAATAAAAAAAAAATTTATGCTCATAGTAAAGCCAAGTAGCAATCATAATTTTTCATTTACGTTGAGATCAAAGTCAGAGTTTTAATGCGGCACTCGGCCGAATATTTGTTACCCATAAGCAGGTTTCTAAAATCAGGAAATTTTGAAAACAGAACAGACGGAAAATATTGAGGGGTGACTTATTTAGGCAAAAGTCATTCAAAATGGCGACAGGCAGAAGCACAAACTAATTCGGAATACCGGAACGCAGATCTTTCCTTTTTGCCCATTTGCGTATAAAACACAGAAAAGTTGCATGACATTTTGTATCATCACGAGTGTATTAATAAACTGCACAGAAGCCTCACACAGTTTCAGACACAGGATGAAGGGGGAAAAAAATCCATAGTCCTCCCCTTTGTCACTGCTGCTGAAAATTCGTGGTTTTTGTTTCTTTTGAAATAAAATTTCGATCTATTTCACAGATGATGCTTATAAAATTCCGTAATTGTATTACACACTACACACGTTCCTTCAGCTCCTTCATATACCAAATAATATGTGGGAGATACTGAAGTCTAATGCGTACGGACCCCATCTCGGTTTGTCATGTTGTCACGTCCTGTTATATTATTGCGTTTCGGAAGAATTGTACCTTGGCAAATATTACAGGTCACCTTGTAAATAATACAGAGTGTTCCACTTAAAGTAGGTCGCGCTGTTGTAAAAAGAATTGAATTTGCAAATGACAGGCTATTATACCAATATTAGAGGGTTGACCACTTCACGCGAGACCTGCTCATAGACTCGTTTTTTGTTTTAAAGTGAAATTGTACCTACGCCTACGATAGGCTACCATAAAAATAATACAGAGTGTACCACTTAATGCAGAATTGTTGGATGGAATCTGTTTTTAATAGAGCTGAAACTGTCCCTGCGCACGCTATGAAGGCAAACAGGGGTATGGGCAAATGAATTTACTAATGTCCGTGTATTTGCCTAATAATTTTAACAAACGCTCTTGAAGAAAAACATTGAAACTCTTTAAATACCAGCGTTGCCAAAAGTGAAAGTACGATGGAATACACCCATACAAATTCATTTTGTGTATTTAGGCAACGCAGAGTTTACTTCGTATTATGTAGATGCTGCGTAATGTCTGTGTTGTTTTCCACGGTGTCATTTATTTCATAATTTTTATGTTTTTTAGTTCAAGTAATACCTGCGTTTTTCATAAACCATGCGCTGAAATTTAAATACCCACCCCCACAACATGAAGGTAAACATACCACGTAATTGTCCCAAATAACAGTTTTTGCACAGAATTCTAAGCACAGACTCTGACAAAAAAAAAATTCATTAGCTAAAGTGTGTGAAATTGTAGCCTATTTGTAACACATAATTCTAATGGTTGTTTTGCAAATATGTGAAACTAATCCTGCGGACTATAGGAGGAAGTTAGATTGTATGTAAGAAAGAGAAGATGAAATGCAAGGACATAATATGCGACTGGAAAAGTAGGTGTTGTGAGGAGCTGTATAATATGTCATATATGGCTTATTGTTAGGTCGATCACTTAAAGAACTGATGAAAGCAGCATGGTCAGACATGGGTGACAAGGAATTCAGCAAGCATTCGATCAAAAGAATCGGAGAGGAATCACTTTAAAGAATCACGACTAAATAGAAAGATAATACTAAAGTGGTTCTTAAATAAAAAAAGACAGTGTGTGGTAACTGAAGCCTTCTGAAAATGGAATTAATAGCGGTTTCCTATGAAAATAAGTAATTGGCCTTCAGGGGCTGTAAAATATATGTAAGTTATTGAATGTTTTAGTAAATATTAGCTTCTGGAGAGGGGAGAAAATTCCATGCACATGCGCCTCTTGTTACTTAACTTCTCGCTTGTTATAATTAGGGTGTTTAAAGCAAGGACGATGCGATGTGTTGTGCATGCAGAACGTATGAGGTTGAAGAGAACTGCATACGGAGTTTTGTTTGGAAAACCTGAAAGAAAGAGGTTGCTTTGAAGGCCTATCGTAAGATGGGAGCGCAATATTGTAGTACATCTTAAAGAACAGAGATGGAATGGCACGAAGTGGAATGATCTGGCTCAAGATTGGGAAAAAAATTAGGCTGCTGTGAATGCGGAAATGAATTTCTGGGTCCTATAATTGAAGGAATTTCCTGACTGTCTGAGAACCTATTGTCTCAAGCAAGACTGTTCCACTGGGTTTAGTTTGTTTCAGAAGAAAGGCTGATCTGCATGGAGTTATTAACGAATCCTCACAAACAATCAGCACTAGCAGTCAGAGCAGATTTACTGCTGAGAGAGGAAGACGAGAATGCATACGCTGTGTTTGTATGTGTGTGTATGCATGCATACGTAAATGTGTTGTGTTTATATGTCTATGTGTATTCAGTAGGAACGAACCCCATTATCGGCCATGTGAATGATACAGTACGAAGATGGATTTACTGGCCTATGGATGGCCTCTGCGTGCGTCACTTGCCTCAGTTACATCCATTGCTTCAATCCAACAACTGTTCCGTTTTCAGTCTCCTTCTTCCCAATGCAGAAGTAATTTTCCGCGCCATGTGGCGTCAATGAAATAAGTACCGTAGGCCAGTGTGGACGCAGCTCGCTGTATCTCGGACTATCACTATTAATAACGCCGACCCTGCTGGGTCGAGCAGCGAGACATATGGCTGTAGACTAACCGGCGACAGAATCACCAAGCTGTCTAAATGCATTTTAACCTTTATCTTTCGGCAGCTGCTTTCACATAAATTGTACTTCGCTTCTCGCTTCATTACTATCCACACACTTCAGACATGGGGTCAATACGAAGGGAAAAATTGCTGATTTTATATTCTATCTTTATGTGTTCGTTGCAAAGGGTACGAAAAATGAAAGCATATTTTGTTTCCGAAACTATTTAACCGACTTTGGATATATTTTTAAATCATCTGCCTTAAAATTTGTCGATTGAGTTAAGTGTTCTTTCGTAACTATTAAATAAAACACTAGTAGTGTTTTAAGTGTAATTCTAAATGTATCTGTTCCGTCTGTAAATGTTGCTCACCACAAAAATTGCATTGAAATCTGTATTAACATTGCTATATTGATGTTTTGCTGACCGAGCATCTCAGTATAATCTTAGTAATTAACGAACATGATGCACAAAATCTTGTTTTATAACAAGTTTATTAAATGCCTCTACGTGTTTCGAGTACTATGTGCTCATCATCGTGAGGTCAAAATTGTATCATACAGCATCTGGTATCATCACACTTGTAGGTGGCCGTCCCGTGCACAGGTTGAGAGAAGACTCTCTACAGGTGTGATGATACCAGATGCTGTATAATACAATTTTGACCTCCTAATGATGAGCACATAGTGCTAAAAACATGTAGAGGCATTTAATTAACTTATTATAAAACAAGATTTTGTGCATCAAGTTGGTTAATTACTAAGATTGCTATATTGGTTATTGAAAATTAGTATAAAATTACGGGTGAAACGTCACATTATTTTATTGGTCCATCTCCGCATTTAGTGCAGTACATGTATTAGTAAATGTAAAAAAGTAAGGTTTTCCCTGTCTACGCCATCAAGGCGTAAGGGGGAGTATAGCTGTAGCTCCACTACTTCTTAACCTCGGCACTAGATGGAGATGAGATGTCAACTTCACGCCCCGGCCGCTTTACTCCCGATACTCCCTGTTCTAGGATTTACACAGTGTATATTGGTGGTTATTTACCGACGTTTCGGTAAAATCTATCGGTCCCGTCTTCGGAGGTCAAGTAGTCGCTTGAAGATGGGCCAGGTAGGTTGTCCCGGAACATCCGTACAAGCTACCAATCTACGCTTGCGTAACGTCCCAGAAGAGCGAAGATCTCATTTATACCACGACGGAACCCTGGAATCACGCAACCCCGTGCCCATTGAATAGGAGACTAGGTGAGCCACAGAGTTGATCTGGACTTTTTGAGAACAGAAAAATCTCTTGTAAGTCTTGAAGCCTTTGCGGCGACAGAACAATGAAATTTTCTCGGGTAGACAGCCGCGTCAAGATGTGAAGGTTTTCTGACCTTTAAGGGACTGACCCATCTATAGGTGTTGCCCTGAAGCAACACACTGTAGATTGGGATGGAGTCAGTCCCTGAAAGGTCGGAAAACCTTCATATCTTGACGCGGCTGTCTGCCCGGTAACATTTCATTGAGAAAAATCTTCTGCCTCTACCGTCCTTCGAACCCCGGACCGTCCAGCCCGTGGCCTACTCTCTATACCGACTGCGCTCGACCGGCTCCCTAGTATCATCAACATAAACAAAAAATTGTCCGTACCTCTTATCTGGGGTTTTGCATACAGCCGTCTTGCATTGCCGAATTTAAAAGTAACCTGGCACTCTTTTAGGTTAGGTAAATGCTGGATACTATTAAATTCGATTATGGTCATTTTCTTCTAGACCTTGATGTCCTTTATGTAATGCTGACTTATGAAATGACAAGCGGGAAAGAAACATAAACCGACAGAGTTATGGCAATACGTATGGAAACAAGGCTCTTGAATGATCAGCTGGATATTGCGAAGTGCCGACGTAACTGTTCATACGTGTAACGACGAACTGTCATGCACACAGTAAGCACTTCACTATGAATTGTCTCCTTTGTGTGGTGCTGAAATCCGGTGACGTGGTAAGATGATCCAGAAATACCTTGGAAGTTTTGAAACGTGATGCTGGAGAAGGACGGAGGAGATGGTTGGACCGATCGTGTGGAAAATGAAGAAGTGTAAACGTAGAGCCAAAGAGGCAGGAACGTGTTAAGTTACATAATATACAAAAATGAGGGAAGGCTAACTGGATTGCTAAACAAATCACACTTATTCAGTCTAACACGCCGCGGGTTCATTTTAATGCAATTGGTTGCACTCACTTGTGTTACATGTATGCATGCATGTAAAGGTAACCAACTGAATTAAACTAAACCTGTGTTGTGTTAGACGGAAGAAGTGTGAATATTATGTATACTGGACCGTACATCATTGTGATAGTTGAAGAGTAAGAGACCAACTTGATGTCACTAGTTATTATGTTTTCTTTCACTTCTTTGCTCAACACGTTTCGGACATTAATACACCCATCATCAGGAGCCTGCGACTTTTCTATTGTATCACCACATTGG
>Ga0131853_10007055_pt1 | contig 20302 bp, 16 predicted proteins | sample TergutLab28metaG_FD_92764 | JGI IMG/M metagenome (GOLD analysis project Ga0131853, IMG submission 92764) | Labiotermes labralis P1 segment gut microbial communities from Petit-Saut dam, French Guiana - Lab288 P1 (version 2) (version 2) | ecosystem: Host-associated > Arthropoda: Insects >...
CTGGCCAATATCTCCGTAACCATTGAACTTTGGATATAGGTGTTATGGGTTATATCGGTATAGTTTGACCTAAGGAACACTCTCCCGAAGTTAGGTCCTTTCCTCCTGGGACATCCTGTATATAGGGAGGTGAATATTTATGTAATGAGTATTGGGGTTTCTTTTAACCCTTAGGCTGTTAATGTCATATATATATATATATATATATGGAGCTCCTAGTAAGGCCAGGAATTTTAATGTCGTGTATATATATATGGACCTACGTTTGACAACGCTGAAAGCCATCTCTTTCTATTTGCTGTACTATGTTTCAACACTTAAACAATGCAGAGTGGTTTCCTGTGTCACAGTTGTATGTAAACAATTTGCCAGCTAGCAAGGTTACCCTAATTAGCCATGAATTCATAAGTGTCATAAGTCTTGAAAGTGTATTGTGCAGTTAGTTCAGTCTTGCATGTAGTTAATGGAATGGAATGTTGGGTCATAAAACTATGTTATTTTAGGTAACATGCAGCTGGGTAACGGTTGTTAGGTAGGAGGAAGGAGCATTTTCCCCAACTGCTTTGCAGAAGTTGCGAGTCATGTCAGTTGAGAGTTTGCTGTTCCACCCTGTAGACGCACTACAGTTTTTGTCAATGGAAGGTGAGATTTCTCATGTAAAACAGGCTCATCTGCTCTCTAAGAATCAAATAGAAATCGTAATTGATTCAGACAGCAACGTTTCGGCATCAAAATGTTCAAACTATGCGACTCTACAGGATATACATATGACATGAATTTTTACCTCGGTAAAGACAGACAAAGGGCGGCACAACACCTGACAGCAACACACAATACAGTGGCTAATCTGACAAGGGGTGTAGAAGGATTTGGCCATAAGCTCGTACATGGACAATGTTTTTTCCTCCCCTGACCTATATGATGACTTGGCCCAGAAGAAAATTTTCTATTGTGGGACAGTTAGGCTACATAGAAAAGGCATGCCCAAGGACCTTAAACCCAAGACACTGAGATTGAAACATGGTGACATTCGAGTAAGGACCAGGGGTGACTTGACGGCTGTGGTGTGGAAGGACAAGATAGACGTGTGCCTCCTGACAAAAATTCACGATCCACCCAGAGAAGGCAATTATCGCGATGAACACAGGAATGTGATGAAGCTAGCAATTGTGGCGGATTGTTGCCGTCACATGGGGCACATTGACAATGCTGATAGGATGGCCAATAGCTACACAGCCACCCGCCAAACATGGAAGTGGACAAAAAAGCTCTTTTTCCACGTATTAGATCTGGCCATTGTCTACAGTTACATCCTTTTATCTTCGTGTGGTGGGAAGAAAATTTCACATACATATTTTCCCTCAAAAATTAAAGAATATATTAACAATGTAATTGATAATATAAATGACTGGTTCAGAGGTAACTCATTAACATTAAATTTTGATAAAACATACTTTTTATGATTTAGGCCTAAAAATTGTCATGAATTTATATAAAAATAAGTTGTGACAAACTGATTAAAGAGACTAAAAATACTAAATTTCTTGGATTAGATATATAGATAATTCCTTGTCACGGAAAAAGTGCATTGATCAAATTATGTTTACACTAAGCAGAGTATGCTATGCAATTAGGTATGTCAAACATTTTATGTCACAAGATACACTAAGGACAATTTAATTTTCATTCCATCTTATCTTATGGCATGATTTTCTGGGGTAATTCTGCATACAGCTGTAATATTTTTAAAATTCAAAAGAGGATAATTAGAATAATTATGAATGCCAGAAACATATATTCTTGTATAGGAAGCATAATTGAGGAGAAGGATGAAGAACAGGCCTCCGCTCAACCACAGATCTTCATACCTGCTGAGCACACCCCCACAATAGCTTTATTTTTTCTGTATCTGTTTTGCTTTGTTTTGTGTTGTTTTACTAGATTCTTGATTTGTTTTATTAGATTCCTGTTTTTGTTTTATTTTGCTAATAAGGCCCATATGTAGAGATCTGTACACCACGTGCGCGGACATGGTTATAGTAAGATCTTAAGTTCCCCTAAGACAACCTGAAGATGGCCAGTACAGGCCAAAACATGTAGTTGTTCATTATATAGTCATTAAATACACCTCAAGTGACAGAGTTGTGTTTGACTACATACAATTTTCCAAGATATTCTTGTCGTCACTTATTCAAGAATCTAAGAATTCTACCATTAAACTAACAATATATTTTTCCCCTTTTATTATTTGTTGCCAAAAATAGAGATTTATATGAATCAAATTCAGAAATTCATAATAATAGCACCAGATTTATTTCTGACTTATGTACTGCAACTGCAAACTTAACAACTTTTCAAAAGGTCCCTTTTATTTTGGAATAAAATTTTTTAATCACCTTCCTACTAAACTAAACTAAAACTAAACTCCGTGGCATACATCTCATGACAAACAAATTCAGGTCTGTTTCAAAAAGTTTCCTTCCTATAAATTCATTACTCACTGGAGGAACATTTTGCTTGGAATTCCAATACAGATCTTGGCTCAGTGTAATCATTTTAAAAGTAAACATCTAAATAATCCTGCATGTAACATAACTCAATACCATTCTATATTATTACTTCTAATTTAAATTCTTAACTTTTAGGTATATTTATATAAATACACACACACACACACACACACATATATATATATATATATATATATATAGCTGTAGTGACAAATTCCGCTTCCATTTGGTCTTTAAATTGAGTATTTTTATTTATTATATTGTATTATGTGGATGTCAGTATTTTCTAAATGGTGTTGTAATATATAAATTTTAATCTGTAATTGACGTGTCCAGTGTTACGCGTGTGACCAAATGGTTGAACAAATAAACCAAACCAAACCAAACCTAATGTGCTCGTGAATTTTTTGTGACCTGTACCGCTAACACATTATTATTTATTATTCTGTTTGTAAGTGTATTTCTGGGATTCTGTTGTTTGTATTGTATTGTAAATTTTTGTCATGCATTGTTAACAATGGTGCAGTGCTGGGCTGTAAATCTGTAACCAGTCATAGAAATTAGGTTTTTTTTTATCTCAGTAATTAACCAACTTGATGCACCTATAGGTGTGATGATACCATAGGCTGTGTCATGCAATTTTGACCTCCTGATGATGAGCGCATGTGCTCGAAACATGAAGAGGCATGAAATAAACTTATTGTAAATCAAAAATTTTGTGCATCAAGTTGGTTAATTACTGAGATAAATATACTGAGATGCACGGTCCGCAAAACGTCAAGAAATAGGGTATGTTTGTTATATTCATAGTTATTACATTTGTAGGTCATGTAACAATGTAAATATTGTGTGGTGTTTGTATGTGTGTTAGATGTGTGAGTGGTTTTGAGCATAATATCATGAAGAAGAACTTAAAATTCTACACATATTGTGTTCACCAATACATTTAAGAGCATCATGTATCCTGTAACAGCAGTAACTATCAGAATTTGTTATATTTGATGGTAAATGTGATTATATTTGTTTCATTCATTTGTTATATTTCAAAATTACTCTGGTTTTCACAGTGGCGAAGAAATATATTGTGGTCTAGGTTACAATAACATGTGGTCTGGGGAGCAGTGTTTCAGAGGAATGTATGGCTGGCATTTTCTGGAGGCTGGCTGAAGATTGAGGTAATATGTCTATTCAGAACAGTATCCATATCAGATGTTGTGGTGTCTGCATGGACGGACAAAATTTCAATGCTTTTCAGATTGAAATGATGTCATGTAATGGATGGGAGATGGGGTTTGGCATGAAATAGTCTTCTTCTTCTTAGTGCGGCTCTACAGCTCTTATTGCGGAGTTTTGGCCTTCTCAACCACTTCCTTCCATCTTCTATCCTGGACAAGGTCTTCCAATTTGGCACTTTTGACCTTTGTATATCTTTTTTAACATCATCCTCTCAGCGTATCTTTGGTCTTCTTGTTGGCCTCTTTGAAATGGGTTTCCAGGCATGTATTGCTTTGACCATTCTTGTTTCTTGCATTCTTTCAATATGACCATACCATCCTAACGTTTGCGCTCTGGAAAACTTTATTATGTTTCTGTTTTATTATTTTGTCCAATTTCTGATTAGTTTTTATTCTCCAGGATCCATTTTCATAGGTTGCGCCAAATATTTTCCTCAAAATGTAACTTTCAAAAACCATTAGTCTATTGGTTATTGTTTCTTTTAATATCCACATTTCACATGCATATGTGGCTACTGGTCTAACTACTGAGAAGTATAATTTCAGTTTTGCGTTTTTAGTTATAAGCTTGCTTTGAAATATCTTTTTATTTGCAAAGAAGGCTTTATTTCCTAGAGCAATTCTTTCCTTTATTTCATCTTCTGTTGTATTGTCTGTATTTACTGTTGACCCAAGATATTTAAATCTAAGTTGTTCAGTTCCTTTGTTTTCAGTATTCATGGGTTTCAATTGGTCTTGTCTCCTGGAACATTTAAGATATTTTGCTTTGTGTACATTTACTGTTAGACCATATTTTAGAGATTCATTTTTCAATTTTACGAATGTGTCTATCATTGTTTGTGTTGTTCTAGCAGTTATTAAAATATCATCTGCATAAGCAGTGCATTGCCTTAGTATGGTGGAGATGTTTCCTCTCAATTCCATTTTCTTTAATATAGAGTCCATGGCAATACTAAAGAGTGTAGCTGATAAGGGGTCTCCCTGTTTGAACATCAAATTTTCCAGCGAGTACATTGTTTATTTTTACCATTGCGCTTGTTTCCGAGAGTGTTAATGCTATTAATTTTATTAACTTGGATAGAATATTATATTCATTTAGACTATTTCTTTATTTCTATTGATAGAGTCGAAGGCTTGTAGATAATCGAAAAATATATTATGGAGGTCTATATTGTATTCATGGCATTTTTCAAATGTCTGACGTAAGATAAATTTATTGTCTAATGTTGATCTATTTGGTCTAAATCCCGCCTGAGCTTCACTCCGTTTAGAGTCCACAATTTTGACAGTCTGTTTTTCAGAAGAATTGTGAATATCTTGTACGCCATGTTAAGTAACGTGATCGGTCTGTAGTTGGAACATATTGCCCGGTCACTTTTTTTTGTACATTGGATAAAGTATCCCTTGCAGTCATTCTGTAGGTAGGTGCTCTTTATTCCAGATTAGTAATATTAATTTGTACATTCTGTGTTTTAGTATATATCCTCCATACTTAATTAGTTCCGCAGGTATATTGTCTGTTCCTGGGGCTTTATTCTCTCTTAATTTTATTATTATATCACTTCTTTATAAGTCGTTTGTACTATTTCTATTTCATTCTCTTTGAAGCTTTCTTCTTGAGTTTGATCGGCGATCTTCTTATCCATTTTCATGAGATCTGCAAAATATTGTTTCCATCTATCCAGAACTTCTTGCTTATCTGTTTTTAATGTACCATTTTCATCTTTACAAGTAAATGTGGGAAGAGAGCTATCTAATTGGAATGTTCGTATGTCCTTAAAAAACTTTCTTGTTCACGACTAGAAGAAATTTTTTTTTTTTTAGAATTATGGGAATAATAATAGTGTTAACCAGTTTTAAACGTATAGTACTTGGGAGTACTGGTATTGGTGCAGTTTGCCAAATTCCCACGTTTCGCGTCGATAGATGAGAGCACAAGTAACCGCGTTGCCACGGATTAGCATAAACTAAACTCTGATCCATGGTAGCATCAATGGATGGCTTCATAAGGTGACGTGTTTCCACGAATTAGCAATGCGATCGGCGTGCTGAAAAAGTATTTGCATATAGGAACAAAGAAAGTTGTATTCTTTGGGACAGAGTCCTATTATCAGGGCTGCATGTCGTCGTGGTAAAAGAGTTTGTGTATAGTAGGCAAAAGGCGTAGAAGAAAATTTGCTCTGTTTCGGTAAGTTACTGCAAAGTGTTATTTTTTCTTGTAGTATACTTGACCCTGCAAATCTGGTGAATAGCGTTAAGCAACGTTTGTTCGTAAAACATTTTCGACACGAAATAGAAATCTTTGGGTGCTTGCTAGCGTCTAGCTGGATGCTGAGTTGGTTGCGTCCTTATAAGGCATTCCATACGTTCGTGGATTGAAACGGGCACGTGGAAGAACTGGATCTGAATGAAACAAAAGCTTTTCTCTCGTAACAGTGATATGATGGATGAAAATATAAGCGTGGTGAATAAATATTCGGAATTTTATTAGGCATCTGTCAGGAGTTTGGTCCATAAGGAACAACAAACTGTGTGCAAACTTCCTTTCGGTAGGTAACATCCACATATTTTTCTGTAAGATATCCTATACTCCATCAGTATTACATATATTAATACCATAAAATACCTGATACAATAGATGGAATGTGCGCATGTTATTACTTATATAAGAAGGCACAAAATATTGGCTCACCATCTTAACATTTACAATTGCTCACATCTGTTGAAACTACTAGTAGCCTAACAAGCCTAGAACACTAGATTTTCTCGAAGGTCTTAATTTTAATTTTTTCAAATTATATGACTTTATTGTTTAATACAATACCTTGTATGTTTTAAATGATTTTTTTAATGCGTAACAATCTTACACCTTTATATAAACGCTCAGATATCTTCCATCAAAAATTTTTAACTTTATGTAAACTGCAGGTATATGATTTCCTTTTATACTTCTCACATAAATGGCGTGATGATTGCTTTTTGTCATGTAGCTGCTACTTATAGTTGCTACAATGAAGATGTGCATAGACAGGAAAAATTTCTGCTCTTGTTACATGTCCTAGAGACAGTGAGGATTTCATACCATAAAAACTAGACCTAGCAGATACATTGTTTGAAATTTTGGAAGGGCATTAAGGAATAAAGATTGCAGAATCTAGAAACCGAGAGGAAAATATTTTGGAGTAATGGGCACTACAACTTTGCAAAGTTTTGCTCCCTTTTCTGCTTTCTGATAACATGACAATTGAAATAAAAACATGTTTGTGTGTTAACATATTTTCATAACTGTGGGTGTGACATTGAGGAAAGACTGTAGACTGGGTTTGGGAACAGGGCCGTGGTTTGACAGTGTGTAACTTTTTTCTGTCCCTCATTTTGGTGCATCAGCATGATGTTTTGAAGTGCACCAAACATATGGGCCGTAACAGTGATGTTCAGTGAAGAATATATGTGAGAACAGAAGATAGGTGGGCTAAAGTAATTACGTGAGAGAGTGTGAGTCAGGCTGTGGTGAAAATTGGAATGAACATATGTGTACTGGAAATGACAGGGAATTGAGTGAATAGCTGAGCAAAACTGTTGGCTTCTGGGGAAAGGCTTTCCTCCATGACTTTGATTATTATTCATTGTAATGATTTTGACAGTTATAATAGAGGGAATCTCCAAAGCAGCTACAGTATTATCAGTATTAATGAATGTATAGTATTCCTTGTCATGACAGAGGTCACATTAATGTTATGTTTGTTTTACAGCACTGCACAGATTCTCTGCATGTAATGGCAGGTTTATTTTGTGACACATGTGCATTATTTTCTGATGGTATGTATGAAGAGAAACACACAGATGTAAAAGAGGAGGAAGAGTTGAGTGTGAAAACAGAGAAGGACATATGTATTGAGGAAGAGGAGTGCATAGATATGAAAGATGTGGTTGGCATGTATAATGAAGAGAAAGAGGAGGAGGACATAGATACACAAAAAGAAGAGGATATAGGGATAAAAGAAGAGGTGAGGTTGAGGATATACTACAATGTTTTGTGAAATAAAAGCTGACCCAGATTGGGTGATTTATATGTCTCCATGTCTTTCAACTCTATCTAGAAATGTCAGTTTTCTTTCGCTTTTCCATGTTTATGGCCATTGCAAACTGCTCCTCTCTTGGGAATGAAAAATTTTTTACTTGGATTTTTTTTGGGTGGGGGGGGAGGTTAAAATTCTATTAAAGAGTTACTTCTGCGAGTAATTGCGGTGAAGATGAAAATATGTTATCTGCATCCACATATCAGGTTTAATTACTACAAAATTTTTTCCTATCTGTGTCATGATTATGGCACCTTTAGCAATATGTCTTGCTTGGATTTGTGTGGGAGTGGGTATAGGCAAGTTCTTAATTGACTTAGGTGTTAGATGTTACAAACGTTTTCTACAAAAAATTACATGTTCTGGGACCATACTCCTGGCTGGCTGCCTGCCTGTTTCATTGCATTACAATAATGGATTGAAGGTTGTAATGAAATGAAAAGTGCTCATAGAGAAACTGTAACTGAATGACACATAAAAGATTCTTTCATATCGTGATTGTGATTTAATGGATGACATAAGTATGATGAATGAATGTTCATAGCTGTATTGGGTAGCTGTCACAAGTTTGGTATATAAAGTGCAGAAAACTGTGTGCCAAGTCTGTTCACTAGATAACACACTTCTGTATAAGATATTGTATACTCCATCATCATTACAGATAATACATATTCTAATACCATCAAATACCTAATACCGTAGATGGAATACACAGTATATCGCTGATATAAAAAGACACGCCATATTGGCTCACAATTTCAGTAGTTGCAATTGCTCAAGCAAGTTGCCTGCTACCACTAGAAAAACTAGCTTGGAACTCTTGTGTTTGCTGAATGTTTTAGCTTTCATATTTTCAGATTATATGACTTGATTGTTTAAGTTTATACCTTACTGTTTATATCGTAAATTCTTGTTTATGTGTGACAATAACATACCTTCATATGTAACTCCAAGGTGTCTTCTGCTACTCATTTTGACCTATATGTAAACTACAAGTGTATGATTTACTTTTGAATTTCTCACATAAACAGCCTGATGATGGCTACTTGGTAGCTGAAACATGTAGCTGCCATTTATACAGTGAAGTTCTGCATTGAAGGGCCACATTTATGCTCTGATTATATATTCTAGAGGCACTGTGATGACATCACACCTGAAAAAGAATGTGACCTAACTGCTACATTGTTCGAAATTTTGGAAGGTTGGGGAACTTTCAAGTTTATTGGAGAGGCATTAAGAAATTTAGGTTGCAGAATCAAGAAGTTGAGAGGAAATTAATTTGGTGTAATGCTCACTTACTTTCTTAATTTCTCCATGGAGCAGGATCCTTCTTGAGAAGCTCACCTGTACTCAGCTAGTCAAGAAATTCCTCGCATTTTGTGGAATCCGAAGGTTCATTACCGTATTCACAAGTGCCTGCCACCTGTCCCTATATTGAAACAACTTGATCCAGTCCAAACTGCCACATCCTACTTCCTGAAGATGCATCTTAATGTTACACTCCCACCTATGCCTGGGTTTCCCAAGTGGTCTCTTTCCCTCAGGTTTCCCCACCAAAACCCTATATATACCTCTCCTCTCCCCCATATGTGCTACGTGCCCCACCCATCTCATTCTTCTCGATTTTATGACTTGAACAATATTGGCTGAGGTGTACAGATCATTCACCTCCTCATTATGCCACTTCCTCCACACCCCTGTTACCTCGCCCCTCCTAGGCCCAGATATTCTCCTCAGCACTCTATTTTCAAACACCCACAGCCTGTGTTCTTCTCTAAATGTTAGCGACCAAGTTTCACACCCATACAACAACACAGGCAAAATTATAATTCTGTATATCTTAATCATTAAATTTTTGGATAGCAAACTGGAAGACAAAAGATTCTGCCCCAAATGATAGCAAGCGTTTACTGATTTCAATCTGCTCGTAAGTTCTTCCTGAATAGAATTTTGATTTGTTAAGGCTGTTCCCAAATATTACAACTCTTCCACCCTTTCTAAAGATCTATTATCAGTCTTTATATTGTGACTTCATCCTGTATACTTAGTATTATCAGCATTTGCTGCTAGTTTCAATCTCCTTATTAGCCACTATAACAGCTTCTGCATTTTCCTTTACAGAATGTACGCTTCCTCCCAATATATTAACATCATCAGCATAAAACAGAAGCCATTTAATTTCAAGCCATCCTGCTTTACTGGATCCCTCCTAATGGTGTACCCTACAGCATTAATGCACACTACAGCTTCAAAATGTTTTGCTCTCCTTCCTCCTCACTGATAATATGACAATTGAAATATAAACTTGTGTGTGTGCATGTGCATAGTATGTTCATGAATGTGTGTGTGAGACGCTTGGTCTGTGACATTGAGGAAAGACTGTAGACTGCATTTGGGAACAGTGTTGATCAGTCCTTAGAATTTTATGTTTGAATGTAACAGGATAGTGGAGAAAACTGCGTAATGTATAGCTTCATAAATTGTACCTGCCAGCAGATATTAGAATTATGGAAGGAAAGAAGGAAGGTGATTGGCTGGTTTATGTAGAGTGCATTTGACATGAGACATGCATACAGATTATCAGAAATCCTTAATCATAATGAACAATTAACTTCGCTTTTAATGCCCTATATGTATAGCAGGCTACAGTTACGATGACATATCCAATGCTGTCATGAATGACTAAATTCGCTCTCTGACTCTTTAATACAGAGTCATTTTAATAATACCATTAACTTTTCTACTGTGGTTATGTTAGGATTTTGGTTTTGCCACTTTAATACATGCAGCTTAGTTTTGGGTTTGTGTTTGTCATCGTCAACTAAGTTTTTTGTTTGTTTGTTCATATTTAGTATATGTATTTTAGGATGAGGTTGGTGATATTTGAGGTTGGAGCTTCATTGGGTGTTGTTTGTGGCAATTTAAGATCAGTGGGTTAATTTAGAGCTTCTGTTATTTGTCAGTGTCTCACATTTTTTGTCCCTCATTTTGGTGAGTTAGCATGCACTTGAACTGCACTAAATATATGTGCCCTAATAGCGATGTTGTTCAGTGCAGAATATATGTGAGAACAGAAGACATGTGGGCTAAAGGAATTAGGTGATAGGGTGTGAGTCAGGCTGTGGTGAAAATGGTAATGAACCCACATGTTCTGTAAAATATAAGGAATTGATTGAGTAGATGAGCAACTGTTAGCTTCTCAGGAAGGACTGTTGTCTGTAACATTGATTGTTATTCATTGTAATGATTGAACAGTTACAATGTTCAGAATGTACAAAGCAGCTGCAATATTATCAGTTTTGATGAAAGTGTATACCATTCCTTTTCATGACAAAGGTCACATTAATGTTATGTTGGTTTTACAGAGCTGCACAGATTCTCTGCGAGTTCTTCCCAGTTCATTTAGTGAGACATTTCCAACGTCATCTGATGGTACATATGATGTTGGTAATATAAAAGTTGAGGAGGACATAGAGGTAATAGAAGAGCGTTTCACAGCTATAAACAAAGAGTCGGATATAGGCATCAAACAAGAGGAGATTCCTGAAGATATAACTTTTCCTGATATAAAGTCTGAACCAGATGAGGTGAGTTATTTGTGTATATGTCTGTTACTAGACACATTTTACCATTTTCCAGAAATGTCAGGTTTTTTTTTTGTTTTTGTGATGTAAATATTTCTGGCCAATTGAAATGGCTTCAATGTAGAGAATGAAAATGTTTTGCTGTCATTGTTTATTTTGGGGTTGGTGGGTAGGAAGGAGGGTCTGTACTAGATGCGCTGGTCTGCGTGTAATTGCAGAGAAGATGAAAATATGTTCGTATATCCATGTAGGAAATAATCCATATCCACAGGATGTTTCCTAAATACTGGTCCAATTCCTATAGCTTGTAGAGTATAATTTATTTAATCTCGAACCCATATGACTGGAGAGGTGCCTGATTATTAAATGTTCCATTTGTCATCAAACAGCACCTCTACTGACCTAAATTCTTACAAGTAACTTTTTCCTAATGTTTTTCTTTATACCACAGGTGGTCAACAATCCAATCTTGTATGCTGCCGTAATGACACTGTGGCTTGTAGCACTTCCAGGTTTCCTAATTATTTCTAGTGTCTGGAATTGTGAATGTTAGGTCTGTTGTGCCAGGAGCTGCTTGTTTATTTATTTTGTGTTCTTTGGAAGTCTTTAAAATATGTCGGTGGACTCTGTGAATTCCATATTGCAAAACGTGAAATCACAGTATCAGTATGCATACTGGCAGTTACCAAAACCAGAGCTTCTGGAATTGGGAGCTACTCTCTGCATCTGCTGAAGTATCAGGATTTTTGAAGTATGAACTCCACATTAAAGCAATTGTGTTTCTGCAGCTCACTTAGATCTATTAAATGTTGAAATGTTATTTATTATATAGGACTTAGATTTCCCCAGAGAGCAGTGGTTCTCCTTATGCTGGAGAGTGATGCTGCATGTACCAGTTTAAATGGCCACCGTGCAAGGAAAATTTCAGTGTTGCTTTCAGTATGATGATGAACCCACCGTTGATACAGAACAAAATTTGTGAAGGTACTGACCGCCTTCAAACTGTACTAAGCCTATGGGTGATGGTCGCCACTGCAAGAAGCATGGGCTGGGGGAGCAATGAAGCAGTGACATTGCTGTATCTTGTACCTTGGCCAGGCACCTTGACATATAGAGTGAAAACATAAGATTCAGAACATTATGATTCACACAGCTAACCAGACTCTCCTTTCACACAGCAGTTAATTCTCTGCTTCCTTTACTGTTTCGCAGGTCTTTGAGCAATTTGTCAGGTTGTCATATTATTAACATATGTGGTTGCCACCAAGATAGGAAGTTGTCATGAATTGGACCATGGCATATCATCCACATACTGGGTTTCATTACTACAAACTTCTTACCGATCTGTGTCATGATTGTGGCAGATTTAGTGATATTTTAGGCACGAATTTAGATGGAAATGAATACAGGCAAGTGTCTAACCTCTAAACCAAACTAGACACAAGGTTGGATCATTTGAATTTTGTGTCAATATACTCCCATAAGGAGGAACTTCAAAAAACGTAATTTGTATGACTTATGTATTTTTTGCATTTACAGTTTACTTTGCACGTAATCCACTCGGTGAATCCTGCCACATTGATTTCAACTTTACTGTGTTTGGTAGACACCATGATGTCTATCTGGAATTACTTTAATTGTAACCAACTGCACAATAATTGTTCTTAGTCTCAGAGATTTAGTACTGTACTTTGTACTTGGGTCTACCTCAGAGGATCTGGCAGAAGTAGATGATGTGCCACTTGCAGTTCATTTCCTCCGGCCTCATATTCAGTTTTCATTGAGTGTAAGAAAGCCATCTTGAAACTGCAAAGGCCTGTGTGGTATTATCCTCTTATGTTAAGTGTTGCAAACATCGCTACGACAGTCTTTATCAACGAGTATAGCTCAGCCATCAGAAACATCACTTCCATTCCCTGTGTATAATCTTACAGCCACATTGTTGGACTGCATGCAGACAGAGTGCAATGCCACCTTTTGCTGAACACAGCATTGCTGGCTGATTCACTGGTTCACTGTACCGTATTGAAACTAGAATATTTTTTATTCTCTGGTGAATTACAAGTAGGATCTGTGTTCATATGAGTTGTGAATGTTGAACAACCCAGGGAAGTATTTCGTGCAACCTATGTGTTTGCCATGATTGAACAGCTACAGATGCCACAAACAGCTGTATGCCAGCCTGTGGAAGTATCTTAGCATTTGCAGCAAGCTGGTTCATCTCTGTTTGTGGATTTTGTTTGTGTGGTATCAGACGCTGGAAGTTTCAAATATGGTCTTTTATAGGGATGAAGGGACGTTTGAACTTACTACCGAGACATTTAGTAGGGAGAAAAAGACCAATCCCTTGACCTGGGAAGTCATGTGATTTTACCCCACTAGACAGTACAGGGGCGCTGATAAGTCTTAAGCCTGACCAGGAAGGAAACAAGCTAATCTTTCTGTTAGAATGGTGTGAATTGCAGGGAAAAAAACTTGATGCCAGTCCGTGTTTCGATGTTGTTGAAATCGCACCTGTCACTGACATGCTTCTGGGTTTGTTTCCTTCCTGGTCGGGCTAAGTACTTATCAGCACCCTGGTATATTGTGAGATTGTCACAGACCACATTTACATTGGACCATGTGGCATTCTCCTGATGAAAGGACACAATGAAATTAAATATGATTTTGAGGCCTGCTTTCTTTTGGGATTGTACGCAGCATAAAGTGGTAATCCCAGTGTTTAGGGGTAACCAATCTGTACCATCTTCAAGTTTCAAGCTGTCGAAGAAGAACGTGTCTTGATAGCAGACAGCCTGCGCATTCTTGATGTCTGTAAGAGGAGCTGACTGTTATTGAACTTTTATAGTGGTAGCTGATTTTCAAGGGAGACATAGATTAGTTTAGATCTTCAAAGAAAAGCTGTTAAATATGCTTATTATACATCATTCTGAACTAATGTCTTGTGACAGGAAGTGGGGAATTTGATTCATTTACTGCTAACATCATAGCCAACTGCATTTGTGGTGCTTATTAAATTTCATAACATGAATCTTGTGATAGAATATTAGTGTCACTGATTTGTAACTTGCATTTTGTTATGTTTTTACCTCTTTCTGAGAATATAATATTACCCCTACTTTTCTTTCACCAGGGGGTGCAAACTTTGGAACGTATGGGTACCTGTGGAGTGTGTAATAAAACATTCAGTAAAACATATATTTTGAAGGTACATCATTGTGTATATAGTGGGGAACGCCCATATTCCTGTGATGTGAGTAATAAAACATACAGGGGTATGTAGTCTGAAGGTACATCAATGTGTACATACTGTGGATCGTCCATATTGCTCTGATGTGTGTAATAAAACATTCAGTAACACATATAGCCTGAAGGTACATCAAAGTGTACATACTGGTGAGCGTCCATATCGCTGTGATGGGTGTAATAAAACATTTAGGGTAATGGAACATTCGAAGGTACATAAACGTGTACGTACTGGGGAGTGTCCATATGGAATTGATAGAGAACACAAGTCTTGTGATGTGGTAATTGTTAAACTGCCCTATCTTTCACTTTCATTCTCTGTGCTACCTCTTTTGAAGATAGTAATACAATTCCCGTTTTTCCTTTTTAAAAGGCTGCTTCAAATGAACGATTTACGCAGCAGGGCACTGTGAAAAGACTGCAAGTTCTACATACTGGAGAGCATCCATATCGCTGTGATGTGTGTGACAAAACACCTGGTAGCAAGTGGAAACTGAAGGTACATCAACGTGTACATAGTGGGGAGCGTCCATATTGCTGTGATGTGTGTAATAAAACATACAGGAATCTGCAACATCTGAAGGTACATCAACGTGTACATAGTGGGGAGCGTCCATATCGCTGTGATGTGTGTAATAAAACATACAGGAATCAGCAACATCTGAAGGTACATCAACGTGTACATACTGGGGAGCGTCCATATTGCTGTGATGTGTGTAATAAAACATACAGGAATCAGCAACATCTGAAGCGACATCAACGTGTACATACTGGGGAGCGTCCATATAGCTGTGATGTGTGTAATAAAACATACAGGAATCAGCAAAATCTGAAGCGACATCAACGTGTACATACTGGGGAGCGTCCATATTGCTGTGATGTGTGTAATAAGACATTCAGTATCAAAGGATGTCTGACGGTTCACCGACGTATACATACTGGGGAGCGTCCATATTGCTGTGATGTGTGTAATAAGACATTTGTGAAACTGGACAATCTGAAGGTACATCGACGTACACACACTGGGGAGCGTCCCTATCGCTGTGATCTGTGTGACAAAACATTCATTAGGAAGTCAGTACTGAACGTACATCAGTATGTACATACTGTGGAACCACCATATTGCTGTGATGAGTGTAATGAAACATTCATTAGGAAGTCAGAACTGAACGTACATCAACGTATACATAATGGGGAACGTTCATGTCGCTGTGATGTGTGCAGTAAGACGTTCAGTAACAAGAATGTTCTACAGAGACATCTCCTGTCCTGTTGTAATCCGCATCCATAATCCCTTTGTATACGTAAGCCCTTCATTATGACACACTGTGCTAGAAATCGTCAGTGCACTGTGCATTGATTTAATTGCATGTTTGACAAAACCCCTGTATGTCCTGTAGTACAAGAATATTTTGAACTCTTGCAGTATTTATGATCTGCAGTTGTACTAAAATGATATGTAAAGTGTAACTGTAATTTTTTTTTTTTTTCCATGCAGCAACATTTTTTTATAGGGCACATACACATTCCTTCAATGCCATTGGTGTCACATAACACTAATAATTTCTTAGCGCTCAGTGGTATGTGATGACTTTTGAAATGGATCACAAATTGGAAATTGGATACTTATATGCCTAGGTCTTTCCTTAGTATGGCTCCATATACATCATAATGATGTAATAAATCTTTTTCTGACAGTCTTATGTTTTAATAATTACTTTGGACATTATCTTGTAATCCTGACATTTTTTAAAACTTTAGGCCCAGCTTTAAAAATGCTGTGTCCAAAATAACAGTCATGCATTTTGTGATCGTTACTTCTATCACAGGATTGCAAACTGGCAAGAATCTCACTGGGTAAACAGTAACAATACTTTTGTACTGCAGCCTGATGCTAGTGACAAGCAGAAAACAGTGTTAGACAGATTAACTAAATGGATATAAGCTACTGCAAAAACCTAGCTTATATATCTTAATTGTTATTAGTCAAAAGAGATTTTATACATAAATATGTACTTTATTTATAATCCCACATTTTCACATACATTTGTGTGCAGGGTTTTAGAAACTGGTGCCCTGTATTGACAGAGGGGTAGTATGGAACAAGTTAAGTGGGATGCATCTCACCATTGTAGTGATTTGACGTTGTTTTGGTGAAGTCAAGGGACAGAATGTGATCCCAAGCATATGCATAAAGAGTGAGTACTGGCTGGAAATTGAAATGTGTGTACTGAAGGGACAGAAGATTTGATGTGTTTCCCCTGCTTTATAGCATGTTTTTTTGACACAATCTACATTTTGAAAAAGACTTGTACACATTAGTAGTATTGAAGGTCCCTTGTTCAGTACTTGTTTTTCACATGCTACAGAAGTGTAGATTTTTTTTTTTTTCAACCTCATGGTTCCATGCATCATAATTCAAAATTAATAAAAAAATCCCTCCAATGGCCAGGTTTGGACCTGGCCACGTTGGGGGGAAGTAGCTGTACCAAAATTATGACCTGTACCAGAGGCAACAGTTACAGTTTTTAGTACTGATGATGGGTGCGGTTGACACCCAAAACGTGTAGTGATTTTGCAGTAAAATAAATCAGGCTGCATATTGTTGCATCTAGTTGGATTTTTGTTAATTTTGTAAATTCTTTGTAGAATCTGTGAGTTATAACCTCAAGGTTTGACCTCGTCACATGTATGTTATTATATCATAGTGCAGTGTAAATAAGTTTCAGTTTCTCACAGTAGAGCTGATGAAGATTCTGGTTGTGTGAATTGTGGATGGTTTTTTAAATAATGTGATGATGGAGGTAGTGACATGGTGTCATATCTCAATAAACGGGGATGTCAGTACTAGCAGATCTTGTTTCATGCCAGAGTGACGTTCCTGCGAAACATCCTGCAAATGGAACAAAAATTCCCATTTAAAAGAGTGTATTTCCGGGAGGTTAGGGGATTGACTGCCTCATCCTATAAAGTGTATGAGTACCGCTAGTGGTCATACGGACTTGTAGAGTATATATCTACTGTGTGTGGAGTATATATACATTTCTATACAGTGTACATACATATCTGTACAATATATTTATTTATTTATAATGCATTGAAAAAAGTGAGAGACTGACATGCATATTTTTCAGTACGTTTCATTCTGACAGGACTGTGGTAGACTCGCAGCAAAAACTTTTTTTTTTCCTGATTCAGTGCTTTCTGTAACTGTCAGCATTACAAATTGTACATAGCCTAATACAAGGGAAGCTGACATTACAGCATATATCAACAATTTGTTCACCTTTTTCCAAGTTGGGTTAATACATCTGATTACTCCTCATACCAATTGTTTTTTGCCGATTTTAACTTGGATTTTACGAGGAGATGTACATTTAAATTTCTCACTTAACTACATGAGCCACACGGTTATATCACCAACGTAATCCATCTCTACAAGTGACTATTGATGTAACAATAATGTCACTTTCACAACAGAAGACAAATACTGCCAGAGTTCATCTGTGCCAGATCATGTTAAACTGAGGAAGTTATAGCCTACATTTAAACACAAATAATAATGGAGAGAAATTTGTCAATTTTGCAGCCGCAAAAAAAATGGTGGTTTCTTGAAACTGCTACCCACATAAAGAAATTTACGAACAAACCTGGAGATCTCTGGATGGCAAAACCAATAATCGGATTGATAACATGGTAATTGACAAAAGGTCTGCAAGCAGTATACTGGATGTAAACTCATGCACAGGAGCTAACACTGACTCCAATCATTTTCTCATTACAGGAAAATGTGGTTGTAAAATAGCATAGAAAAGTGTGAGATAAATAGGAACCCCAAGAAATTTAATGTAAAATGATTGACAGAACCAAGAGTAATTACTAATGACCAACAACAACTAGAAGTAGAATTTGAAAAGATCAAGAAAGAATGAGTGTGGGAAGAAATGGCCCATGTAGGTGAAGAATTGAAACATTTAAAAGAAAAGAGGAAACAGCAGAACACACAGTAGGATAACAACCAAAACCAGATAATAGAAGATGGTTTGATGAAGAATGCAAAATAGCTGTACATGAAAAGAATGTAGCATATAACAAATTGACTGACAGACCAACTAGATCCAAAACACTAGAATATAAGTGACTCTGGAAAATAGCCCATAAAATATGTATAATCAAGAAATGAATTCAAACATATAACAGCATAAAGAGAATATTAAGGAAAAGCACATCAGGATTGCATAAAAGGAGTTTGGTAAACCAAAGGGTTATTTCAGACTGCATACAATTTTATGTAAAGGCATGAATGTCAAGGTTATGTCAAATGAAGAAGATACGAAGAACAGGTGGAAAACATACTTTCAAGATCTAAATGTGACAACAGTTGAACATAATACAGTGTTATTTATAAGTCCCTCCGGGATTTCCGAACTCGACTGCGCAACAGACATGGCAGAAAGGAGCATATCAATAGGTAGAGAATCTCTCCAAACTTGGAGTGTCTCTCTCTCTGTTGATATGCTCCTTTCTGCTGTGTCTGTCTTGGTTGTTGCGCAGTCGAGTTCGGAAATCCCGGAGGGACTTATGAATAACCCTGCACTTTCCTTGATACTGCACACACAAATGAAACAAGAACTGAACCAGAATGGTAAATGAACCACCAGATGTATTAAGACACAGAAGTAGCAATACAATCAATGAGAAAATAATGAACCACTAGGCATATAACATCCCCATCAAACTCTACACAAAAGTGGGAGACCTGCTAATAAATATGCTGTGTAGCAGAAGACAGAAGAATGGAGGCACCTTCCGAGGGAGGCCAGGTCCCAGAAGGGGCTGTTGGACCGTAAATGGTTGGATGGGTTTGAGATTCCAATTTCTAACCTTGGTATATATATATTACTGTACACGTAAGGAAGTTGATTTGAGTAAATCAACAATACAAATAAAATTATTCAACTGCTTTAAATTTAATATGTATCATTGTAAGATACTGAGACCTCAATTTGAATTCTAAACTGCATATTTAATCGTCCATTCTTGTCAACCAGATGATGCCCCAGTGGGGCGAAACATGTTGAGCAGAATCTGAACAAATGAGTTGTGTTCGACTGAACCTACTGTGATTCCAGTTATTTCCATCTTCCATAACACCTGTATTGTCTGTAACGTGCAATAAAATTTGGTAGTTAATGAGAGGTGGTGCACAGATTTGACACATTTGGAAAAAATTACATAGGTAATTGATAGATGTTGAAGAAGGAAATCGAGAATAACACTAAAATGGTAATTTAGAAAATGGTTTATATCCCAACACTACTCTATGGCTTAGAAAGTTGGACAGTATTAACAAGATGTGAAAGTAGGATTGCCGGTGAAGAGATGAGGTACTGCAGACAAACAAGAAGAGGTAGAGTAAGAAATACTCATAGCCAAATTTGGAGAATACTAACTGAAATGGTTGACAGGAGGGAACTGAGATGGTTTGGGCACCTAATTATGATGGACAAAAACAGGAAGCCTAGGCACTTATTGGAGAGAAGAGTTGAGGGGAATGGGAAGAGTCTATGTGAGTGCTGATGAGGTAGAAAGTGAAGACCTTGCAGTATGAGACTGGGCTGGCATAGGAGAGGGATGTGTTCAGGATC